>OGKJ01000437.1_pt1 | contig 12786 bp, 7 predicted proteins | sample 1572461 | NCBI WGS metagenome assembly OGKJ01 (sample SAMEA2582080, study PRJEB24529) | metagenome | biome: Human gut stool | place: China | collected 2011 | reverse complement strand
TTCTTTCTTTCGAACAATCGAGGATTTAAAGAAAGAATTGGAAAGATTTTCTCCGACAGCTTTGATTGTTAAGGATGACCTTATCGCCCTTCGTCTTATTCAATGGCTGAATAATCAAGGATTTAGAGTTCCTGAAGATTATGCTATTATTTCTTTCAATAATTCGACTTTTGCAGAAATCATGCATCCGTTCTTGACCACTTTTGATATTAATATCCAAGAACTTGCTAAAGAAAGTGTACAAAGTCTTATGGGACTCCTTAAGTCAACTAAGAACAAGTCACAGAAAGTCATCATTCCATTTAAACTTATAGAAAGAGAAAGCGTCTTAACGCATTCATAATATCTTAAGGAGAATCTAAGTAGTTGGTTAGTAAATTAGCCGGCTACTTTTTTATTTTATGTAAGATGACTATTTTCCGGAATTCACTAGAAGCCTCGGCTTAAAAACACTCTCTCAAATTGTAAGCGTTTGTTTTGCGAACAATTATTCAAGAAAAAATAAAAAAAATTTCTATTTTTTTGCTAAAAATTCTTGACTTGTGCAAACGTTTGCATTATAATCATAAGTGTAAAAAATAATTTGAGGTAAACTTTATGAACAAACGAGCAAGCGGTGTATTGATGCACATCACATCACTTCCAGGTGACTACGGGATCGGATCTTTCGGTCAAGCAGCCTATGACTTTGTTGATTTCTTGAAAGAAACAAAACAAACATACTGGCAGATCTTGCCACTTACTACAACAAGTTATGGGGACTCACCTTATCAATCATTCTCTGCGGTAGCGGGGAACACACACTTCATCGATTTGGATTTCCTTATTCGTGACAAGTTTCTAACTAAAGCTGATGTTAAAGACGCTGACTTTGGATCAGATCCAGAGTTTATCGACTATGCTAAAGTTTATGAAGCACGTCGTCCAATCCTTGAAAAAGCTGTAAAAGCAATCTTGGCTGACAAAAAAGAAGCTAAGAAGTTTGAAGCTTTCAAATCTGAAAATGCTAACTGGTTAGCAGATTATGCTGATTTCATGGCTATCAAAGAACACTTTGATAACAAAGCACTTCAAGATTGGGATGACAAAAAAGCAGTTAAACGCGATGAGGCAACTCTTGAAAAACTTCGCAAAGAACTTGCTGATGTCATCACTTACCACCAAGTAGTGCAATACCTCTTCTTTAGCCAATGGGCAGAACTTAAAGCCTATGCTAACAAAAATGGTATTCAAATCATTGGTGACATGCCAATCTACATCTCAGCTGATAGTGTTGAAGTTTGGACGCAACCACATCTCTTCAAACTAGATGCAGAGTGTAAACCACGTTACATTGCCGGAGTTCCACCAGATAACTTCTCAGCTACTGGTCAACTTTGGGGTAACCCAATCTACGCTTGGGATAAACACAAAGCTGAAAATTATGCTTGGTGGGTATTCCGTATTCAAGAATCATTCAAACTTTATGATTACTTGCGTATCGACCACTTCAAAGGCTTCTCTGATTTCTGGGAAATCCCTGGCGGAGATGAAACTGCTGAAAATGGTGAATGGGTTCCTGGACCTGGTTATGACCTCTTCAAAGTGGTCAAAGAAGAATTGGGTGATCTTAAAATCATTGCCGAAGACCTTGGTAACATTGATGATAAGACACGTAAACTTCTTGCAGACTGTGGTTACCCTGGAATGAAGATTGTTCAATTTGGTTTCTACGATACTACTGGAAACAGCATTGATATTCCACATGTATACACACAACATTCAGTTGCTTACACAGGTACACATGATAACGAAGTAATCAACGGTTGGTACGACAACTTGACGCAAGAGCAACGTGATTACACTGATGCTTACATTAACCGTCGTCAAGGTGAACCAATTACACGTGCTCTCCTTCGCACACTCTTTGCTACAGTAAGCAACACAGCTATTGCGACTATGCAGGATATCCTTGATAAACCTGAAAATAGCCGTACAAACTTCCCTAACACAGTTGGTGAAAACTGGAAATGGCGTATGCTCCCAGGTGAAATCACTGTCGACAAGAAAGAATTTTTGACAGACATTACAGAAAGATATAATCGAGGTAATAAATAAAATGGCTACATTTACACAATACGTTGAAGCAAAAAACAAAAATCTTAAAGACCTTTCAAACGAAGAAATCTACTACCTTTTGTTGGAATTCGTAAAAGAAGCAGCTGCTCCAAAACCTAAAAACGATAGCAAACGTAAAGTTTACTATATCTCAGCTGAGTTCTTGATTGGTAAACTTTTGTCTAACAACTTGATCAACTTGGGCATCTACAAAGATGTTAAAGCTGAATTGGCTGCTGCTGGTAAATCAATCAGCGAAGTTGAAGACGTTGAACCAGAACCATCTCTTGGTAATGGTGGTTTGGGTCGTTTGGCTTCATGTTTCATTGACTCTATGGCAACACTTGGCATCAATGGTGAAGGTGTTGGTCTTAACTACCACTGTGGTCTTTTCAAACAAGTCTTCAAAGATAACAAACAAGATGCAGAACCAAACTACTGGATTGAAGATCAATCATGGTTGGTACCAACTGATATCTCTTATGATGTTCCATTCAAAAACTTCACATTGAAATCTCGTTTGGATCGCTTGGATATCTTGGGTTACAAGAAAGAAACTAAGAACTACCTTAACCTCTTCGATATCAACGGTTTGGATTACGATTTGATTGAAAAAGGAATCACTTTTGATCAAGACGAAATCCAAAAGAACTTGACACTTTTCCTTTACCCAGACGACTCAACTCGTAAAGGGGAGCTCTTGCGTATCTACCAACAATACTTCATGGTATCAAACGCTGCTCAACTTTTGATTGACGAAGCTATCGAACGTGGTTCTAACCTTCACGACCTTCCAGATTACGCTTACGTACAAATCAACGATACTCACCCATCAATGGTAATTCCAGAATTGATTCGTCTTTTGACAGAAAAACATGGATTTGAATTTGATGAAGCAGTAGCAATCGTAAGCAAAATGGTTGGTTACACAAACCACACTATCTTGGCTGAAGCCCTTGAAAAATGGCCTCTTGACTACCTTGAAGAAGTTGTTCCACACCTTGTTGTTATCATCAAGAAATTGGATGCTATCATTCGTGAAAAATACGAAGATCCACGTGTTCAAATCATTGACGAACACAACCGTGTTCACATGGCACACATGGACATCCACTTCTCTACAAGCGTTAACGGTGTAGCAGCACTTCACACAGAAATCCTTAAAGCTTCTGAGTTGAAACCATTCTACGACCTTTACCCAGAACGCTTCAACAACAAAACAAACGGTATTACATTCCGTCGTTGGTTGGAATTCTCAAACCAAGAACTTGCTGACTACATCAAAGAATTGATTGGTGATGGTTACCTTACTGACGCAACTCAATTGGAAAAATTGGCTGCCTTTGCAGATGATCCAGCAGTACACAAACGTTTGGCTCAAATCAAATATGATAACAAGTTGTCACTTAAACGTTATCTTAAAGCAAACAAAGGTATCGATCTTGATGAAAACTCAATCATTGATACTCAAATCAAACGTTTCCACGAATACAAACGTCAACAAATGAACGCTTTGTATGTCATCCACAAATACTTGGAAATCAAAAAAGGAAACCTTCCAAAACGTAAAATCACTATCATCTTTGGTGGTAAAGCAGCTCCTGCCTACGTTATTGCCCAAGACATCATCCACTTGATCTTGTCACTTTCTGAACTCATCAACAATGATCCAGAAGTAAGCAAATACCTCAACGTTCACTTGGTTGAAAACTACAACGTAACAGTTGCTGAACACCTTATCCCAGCAACAGATATCTCAGAACAAATCTCATTGGCTTCTAAAGAAGCATCAGGTACAGGTAACATGAAATTCATGCTTAACGGTGCCCTTACACTTGGTACAATGGACGGTGCCAACGTTGAGATTGCTGAATTGGTAGGACCAGAAAACATCTTCACATTCGGTAAAGACTCTGATACAATCATCGACCTTTACGAAAAAGAAGGTTATGTATCACGTGATTACTATGAAAAAGATGCTAACATCAAAGCAGCTGTTGACTTTATCGTAAGCGAAGACCTCGTTAAAGTTGGAGATAAAGAACGCTTGGAACGTCTCCACAAAGAACTTATCTCTAAAGACTGGTTCATGACACTGATCGACTTGGCTGAATACATCGACAAGAAAGAAGAAGTATATGCAGCTTACGAAGATCAAGATGCATGGAACAAAAAAGTTGTTTACAACATTGCTGAAGCAGGATTCTTCTCATCTGACCGTACAATCGAACAGTATGACAAAGACATCTGGCACACAAAATAATAATCTAGTTGCATAGAAGAAGAACAAGATCAGAAATGGTCTTGTTTTTTTGCATGAAAAAAACACGGCTAATAGATAAATTAGCTGTGTTTACATAAATAATGTTATGTTACCTATGAGTGATAATTCAATATATTATTCATATATTCTTCTTTATTTGATGAATCATAAGTTTTAGATGTTGAGTATTTTAGATAATGGATTTCATTTTTTGCATTTCTGGATTCTTCTTGTAAGTAAGAATCTGTAATGGTAATCTTAAAATCCTCGCTCTTCCCTGTTAAATCGAGGCTTAGTGGAAAATTTGTAAATTCATCTGAGTAAAAGGCCATTTTATAAAAGTTGTACCTGTCACCTCTAAAGGAATTTAAGTGAGGGAATTGTATATGGTAGATGCCATTCCAATAATTTCCATACTCTCTAATTTCGTAGTCATCGAAGAATTCCTGAATTCTTTCTTTGTTAGCAAAATCCTTATCAAAGGTAACAAAGGGAGCCTGCCAATCCCAGAGTGGGATGTCTCCTTCATTTCCGTAGATAATATAGCTTTGCATTTTTCCTGATTTAGGATTTTTCAACTGAAAGTGGTATTCACTGACACCATCTTTCACAGCCCCAGTTTGATAAAGGGTATCGCCAGGAACTATCATAAACAGGAAGTCCCTTAGATATAACTCGAAGTCAGCATCCATTGTTTTATCATGTAATCCAGGGAAACGTCGAATCATTTGTCTGTAATTCTCTGCATTCGAAAACCATTCTTCATCAAAACCCGGACCAACCTCAAAAACTTTACGGTCAAAATAGCGTTCATAACGGTCGAAAAAGTTTTCAGTAGAAGTCACCTGTCCAAATGGTAAAGTGATTTTGGTCTTATCAGTAAAAGTGATATGCAATAAAAGTCTGCGGGGATCAATTCCTTTATCAATATAATGGCCGACCTTATATGTAGACAGATTATCAGGGAAATCGTCTTTTCCGAAGTGTAGGACCTCAATCTCAATATCTTTGACAACTTTTCTTTGAGGTATTATCTTCTTGACGCTGTAATTATAGGCTTTGTAATAGTAATTGTTTTTATCGTAGAGATAAGGCTTATAAGCTCGTTGGTAGGCATTATAGAGAAACATTCCAAAGACTACAAAAAGAAGCAGAGCAAATGCTATTTTGACCTTTTTATTTATTTTACTGGTTAGCCTCGAGAAAAAGAGACTTAATTTACTAGGATTTTGTATTATTCCAAAACTCCCCATATATTTTTTACTATTATATCATGAAAATCCTTATACCTAAGGCGTCTTCGTGTACTTTGTCACCGTTTTCCTTTATAATATAAGTATCACATTACAAGAGGAGACCTCATGAAATATATTGTAAACACATCAAATGATCCTGCCTATAATATTGCTTTGGAAGCCTATGCCTTTCGTGAATTGGTGAATGAAGATGAACTGTTCATTCTTTGGATTAACCGTCCAGCTATCATTGTCGGTAAGCACCAAAATACCATTCAAGAGATTAACAAAGAATATACAGATGCTCATGGTATTAAGGTCGTTCGTCGTTTGTCTGGTGGTGGCGCTGTTTATCACGATTTGAATAACCTCAACTATACTATTATTTCAAATAAGGCAGATGAAGGTGCTTTTGACTTTAAGACTTTCTCTCAACCGGTAATCGCAACACTTGCTGATTTGGGAGTTAAAGCTGAATTTACTGGCCGAAATGACCTTGAAATCGACGGTAAAAAGTTCTGTGGAAATGCTCAAGCTTACTATAAAGGGCGTATGATGCACCATGGTTGCTTGCTCTTTGACGTTGATATGTCCGTTCTTGGCCAAGCCCTCAAAGTCAGCAAAGACAAAATTGAATCAAAAGGTGTTAAATCTGTACGAGCTCGTGTGACAAACATCGTAGACGAATTGCCAGAAAAAATCACTGTAAATGAATTCTCAGATAAGATCTTGGAAAAAATGAAGGAATTTTACCCTGATATGACTGAATACGTCCTTTCTGAGGATGAATTAGCTAAAATCCAAGAGTCTTATGAGAAGCAATTCAATACTTGGGACTGGACATACGGTCAATCACCAGAATACACAGTAGAGCGTAACGTTCGTTACCCAGCTGGTAAGATCTCAACTTACGCCAATGTTGAGAATTCAATTATTAAATCTGTTAAGATTTACGGAGATTTCTTTGGTATCGGGGATGTATCTGATATTGAAGACTTGCTGGTCGGTGTACCTTACGAGTACGAAGATGTCTTGGCTAAACTTAAAACCATTGACACAGCACATTATTTCTCACGTATGACAACTGAGGAGGTTGCAAAAGCTATCGTAGCTTAATCATTGTTTGAACAATCTGGAAAACTCCAGGTTGTTTTTTCTTGGGAAAAATTCTATAAGTAAATAATACGTTATAAAGATTTTTAAAAATCAAAGAACGATAAAGATATTATCAAAAGTTGGTTTATGATTGATTTAGTGTGGTATTTTGTATATCAGGATTGTAAATCTATAAAGCCGCTAAGTGAAAAACATCTTATAATATCTTTCCGAAAAACTGTAATTTTCTTGAAAGAAAGATAAGGGTGTGGTATACTTCTATTAAGTAACTTTGGAGAGAAAAATCAAATGAAACGTGAACTCTTGCTTGAAAAAATTGAAGAATACAAATCTCTAATGCCCTGGTTTGTTCTGGAGTATTATCAGTCTAAACTATCGGTTCCATATTCTTTTACGACCTTATACGAATACCTTAAGGAATATAAACGCTTTTTTGACTGGTTGATTGACTCAGGTATTTCAGATGCTGATGATATTGCCTCAATTGACATCAAAACCTTGGAAAATCTAACTAAAAAAGACATGGAGTCATTTGTGCTCTATCTACGTGAACGTCCGTCCTTAAATACCTATTCCAAGAAACAGGGAGTTTCGCAAACAACCATTAACCGTACGCTTTCAGCTCTATCTAGTCTCTATAAGTATTTAACTGAGGAGGTCGAGGGTCCTGACGGTGAGCCATATTTCTATCGTAACGTCATGAAAAAAGTTTCAACTAAGAAAAAGAAAGAAACCTTGGCTGCTCGTGCTGAGAATATCAAACAGAAACTCTTTCTAGGCGATGAAACCATGGAATTTCTTGATTATGTCGAAAACGAATACGAAGTTAAGCTCTCAAATCGCGCTAAATCTTCGTTTTATAAGAATAAAGAACGTGATTTAGCTATTATTGCCTTGCTGCTGGCTTCAGGTGTTCGACTTTCTGAGGCTGTTAATTTGGATCTTAAAGATATCAATCTAAAAATGATGGTCATCGACGTTACTCGAAAAGGTGGCAAACGTGACTCAGTTAATGTAGCAAGTTTTGCAAAACCGTATCTTGAAACTTATCTTAGTATACGTGATAAACGCTATAAGGCTGAAAAGCAAGATGTTGCCCTCTTTTTAACGGAATATCGAGGGGTCCCAAACCGTATTGATGCTTCAAGTATCGAAAAGATGGTTGCCAAATATTCTCAGGATTTCAAGATACGTGTGACTCCCCATAAACTACGACATACTTTGGCAACACGTCTTTATGATGCTACCAAGTCTCAAGTTTTAGTTAGTCACCAACTTGGCCATGCTTCCACTCAAGTTACCGATCTATATACGCATATTGTTAATGATGAGCAAAAAAATGCTCTAGACAATTTATAATTAGCTATCCCAACCATTCCTATTTGGAGTGGTTGTTTTTGGTTTACATAAATTTAATTATGCTAAAGTTGTTTTGTTATTCTTTTAAGCACATAACTATATTTATGTAAACTACTCTACACAAAAAAACAAACTCTCCTTCACGGAAAGCTTGTTTTTCTTATTAATAATCTTTAAGAGCAGATTCAACGGCTGCTTTTTCTTTTTCAATCAAGTTTACTCGTGCGGCAATTGTCTTAATTCCCATTAAGATATTACGTTCCAAGGCTTTATCACTTGTTTGTGGCTCGAAGAAAGCAATATATTGATCAAGACGTTCTTGCGTTTTAAAGATTGATGCTGGGATATTAACAAAGCTATCAAAGCTCATATCACCACCAAGGGCTGCTTTAATCCAATCCCAGTTATCTTTTGCCCAGTTCCAAACGGTTTCTTGAGCAAATGATTTGCTGAGGAAATTCATATACCAGAGGTACAAGTCTTGAGGTTTAACGACATGTTTGTCTTTAAGCTGACTTAACACGTAGTCGAGGCCTTCTTGATTTTTAAGGTATGAAACTGCTTGAGTTAATTGACGACGGAAGTTACTATCATTTGTTGTGACGTATGCGTTGACATAGTCCTCAACAAGGGTAAGACTGTCTTCTTGTTTCATTTGGTTAATGAGGACAAGACCACGGACACTTGCAGGGATGCTTTCAATGTTTTCTTTATGAACTTGGAAAACACTTGCAGCTGCAAGGACTGCTGGTTGATAGTCTGCTTGAATCAAGTAGCTTAGTGCCGTTTGACGAACCATTTCATCTTCATCTGACTCTCCATCCTTGGCATCGAAACCAAGACGTTCAAAGTCATTTTGGAATTGACGACGTACCAAAGCCTTGTAGTGTACTTCTGCTTCTGTATCCTCATCGATAAAGCGTTTCAAACCAGCGAGGATTTGAGACTTAGCTTGTGCAATTAAGAAACTTTCTTCTTTTTCGACAAGATCAAGAAGAGCCACTAGGCTTGCACAGGAGATACGGCCACTTTCAGCAAGAAGACGACGTTCTTGCAAAATTTGAAGTTTACTTACAGTATCAAGGTTAGCAAATTCCTCTAAGAGTTGGTCCAAGAGTTGTCCTTGGTAGTCTGTGATGTAATGTGCCGTATTTGCTGTATTAAGGCGAAGAGCTCCTTTATTTTCAGCAGCAAGCTGGCTATAATTTGGAATCTCAATACGCTCTTCTGAGAGTGTGTCTGGAAGTCCTTTCCAGTTTGTGTTCAATGGAATTTCCCAAAGACGCCCTTTATCTTCATGTTCGCCAATGAAGAATTGTTTTTGACTAAGAATAAGGGTGTCATCAACAACTTCTGCACTAACAACAGGGTAACCTGGTTGCTCCAACCAAGTATCCATGAAACTAGAGACATCTTTACCAGAAGCATCAGAGAGTGCATTCCAGAGGTCACGTCCAATAGTGTTGTTGTACTGGTGTTTTTCGAAGTAAGCTTTAAGTCCTTTGGCAAAGGCTTCGTCACCTAACCAACGGCGAAGCATATGCATGAGACGGCTACCTTTGGCATAAACAATAGCACTATCAAAGAGGGTATTAATCTCATCGGGGTGATTAACTTCCATGTGGACAGACTGAACACCATCTGTAGCATCACGCTGGAGGGCATGAGGCACACCAGTTGTTTGGAAATCTTCAAAGATGTTCCAGCTTGGTTCAATAGCATCCACTGATACATATTCCATCATGTTGGCGAAACTTTCGTTAAGCCATAAATCATCCCACCATTTCATCGTTACAAGGTTACCGAACCATTGGTGAGCCAATTCGTGGGCAACCACAAGAGCTACTTGTTGACGACTTGCAGCTGAGCTATTTTCGTCTACTAGTAGGTAAACTTCACGATAGGTAACAAGTCCCCAGTTTTCCATGGCACCTGCTGAGAAGTCAGGAAGCGCGAGATGGTATGACAATGAGATAGGATACTTAACTTGGAAGTAGTCTTCGTAGAAATCAATGACACGAACCGCAATATCAAGGGCAAAGTCAACGCTGTTTTCAGCTTGTGCAACTGTAGCGAAGACACCAACTTCAGTTCCGTTTTGTGTTTTCGCTGTCTTACCTTGAAGAGCTCCAAAACCAAAGGCAAGGAGGTATGTTGACATGCGAGGGGTTGTCTCAAAAGTCCAAACCCCAGTTTCTTCACGCAAATGGCTATTGATTTCAGGCATGTTTGACAAGGCGATATCGCCTTCTTCAGCATCAAATTTCAATGAGAAATCAAAAGTCGCTTTGGCTTCTGGTTCATCAACTGATGGGAAGGCTTCACGCGCAAAATGAGATTCAAACTGCGTTGAAATAATTTCTTTCTTCTCACCATTGTAGGTGTAATATGATGGGTAAATCCCTGTCATATTATCTGTAATACGACCAGAGAATTCAATGACAAGCGTCAAAACACCGGTCTCTGGAAGTTCAATATGGAAGGCTTCGTTAGCATCATCCATTTGGAAGTTCAATGATTCATTATCCAAGAGAACGGAACTAATGGTAAGGTCTTTTTGGTGAAGGGAGATATGGTTATCAAGGGCTTCACCTGTGATGGCAACATTCCCTGTAAAGGTCTTTTCAGAACGATTAATGTCCAAGAAAAGATTGTAGTTTTCAGGGATGAAACTTTCGATAAAACGAGCAACAGATGCTGTCATACGTATATACTCCTAATCTAACTTTTCGTATCGAAACAGACTGACATATGTTTCGATATCAGACTCTTTTGCAAAAGAAAAGGGTCTGAATTATTCAATACAGACCCATTATAACATAGATTGGAAGCTTTGCCTACAGTTCTATGATTTTCCCAGACTTGAGGTAGACAACCCACTCACAGAGATTGCGGGCATAGTCACCAATACGTTCCAAATACATAAGTACTTGGAAATATTCTTTGGCAGCGAAGGCAGCATCAGGATTCTTGCGAACACCTTCTACTGTCATGGCTTGAATATCACGGAAATAGTTATCAATGATTTCATCTGAAGCTGCGATTTCATAAGCGCGTTTTTCGTCACTGTTCAAGTAAACATCTAGAGCATCTTCGACCATGTGGCGAACTGCTTTCCCCATTTTCTTGATTTCAGCTTCAATTTCAGTTAGGCGTTCCTCACCTTTAATGCGGATAGTTGCTTGAGCAATAGCAACGGCATGGTCACCCATGCGTTCAACGTCACTAGATGCTTTGAGCGCTGTGATAACTGTTCGCAAATCACTTGATACAGGTTGCTGAAGAGCGATAATTTCAAGCGATTTTTTCTCAAGTTTGGTTTCGTAGTTATTGACGATTTCGTCATTTTCAATGACTTCCTTAGCCAAATCACGATCATGGCTGATAAAGGCACGTACAGCTTTCTTAAGCTGAGCTGCAACCTCTGTACCCATAGCGTAAAATTGGTTGTGGAGTTTTTCTAATTCTTCTTCGAAGGGTGTTCGTAACATCATAATTGTTTTAGTAATCTGTCCTTTCTTAACCGAATTTACCGGTAATATAATCTTCTGTTTCTTTATGTTGTGGATTTAGGAACATGTCTTTCGTTGATGAATACTCAATGAGTTCTCCATCGAGGAAAAAGGCTGTTCGTTGTGAGATACGACTTGCCTGTTGCATAGAACGTGTAACAAGCAGCAAGGTATATTGGTCTTTAAGGTTATATAGGGTTTCCTCAATCTTACCAGCGGAGATAGGGTCGAGGGCAGACGTTGGTTCGTCAAGAAGGATAACCTTTGGAGACGTGGCAAGAACCCGTGCAATATCAGACACGTTGTTGTTGCCCTCCTGAAAGTCCAAGTGCTGAGTCATGGAGACGGTCTTTGACTTCTTCCCAGATTGAAGCACCTTTTAGTGACTCTTCTACTGCTTTGTCAAGGACAGCCTTATCTTTGATACCATTGATACGAAGTCCGTAAACAACGTTTTCATAGATTGACATTGGAAAAGGGTTAGGTTGTTGGAAGACCATTCCGATTTCTTTTCTGAGCTCAACAGTATCTGTTCTAGGACTATAGACATTGTGACCGTTGTAAGAAACAGCACCAGTAAGTGTCCACTCGGGATTTAAATCTCCCATTCGGTTGATAGAACGGAGCAAGGTTGATTTTCCCGATCCTGAAGGACCGATAAGAGCTGTGATTTCATTTGGATAGAAATCCATTGTCACGTTATTGAGGGCTTTTTTCTTATTGAAATACACCGATAAATCATTGATTGAAATGATTGGTTCAGTCATAAGTGCTCCTTTCTATCCAAAGCGTCCTGATACATAGTCATTAGTTGACTGTAGGGCAGCATCTTGGAAGATTTTCTTGGTTTCATCATATTCGATAAGATCACCAAGGTAGAAGAATGCTGTATAATCACTAGCACGCGCTGCCTGCTGCATATTGTGCGTCACGATGATAATAGAGTAATCTTCCTTAAGTTCGAACATGGTCTCTTCTAGTTGCATAGTAGCTACAGGATCCAAAGAAGCTGCAGGTTCATCCATGAGAAGAATCTGCGGTTTCACGGCAATAGCTCTTGCAATACAAAGACGTTGCTGCTGACCACCAGATAGAGTAAAGGCAGATTTATGGAGATCATCTTTAACTTGATCCCAAAGTCCTGCTTGCTTAAGTGATGTCTCAACGATCTCGTCCAAAGTTTGCTTATCTCTTACGCCTTTAC
>OGKJ01000433.1_pt1 | contig 12835 bp, 9 predicted proteins | sample 1572461 | NCBI WGS metagenome assembly OGKJ01 (sample SAMEA2582080, study PRJEB24529) | metagenome | biome: Human gut stool | place: China | collected 2011 | reverse complement strand
CACCATATCATTCTCGGAAAGCAGTACCCCCGCCACAAAGCCAAGGATGGTATCTTTGAAAATCAACATCAGTACGGCAGCAAAAGCACCCAGTCCGGTAATCAGGTTGAGAGGCGACTTATTAATCAATATGGAAATGATGACAATGATGGCAACACACGAAAAAATCACTTGAAAGATCTGTATGAAACCTTTCATCGGACGATTCTGTAACTGCTCCTTGTTCATCAGCACATTACCTACCGAGTTTAACACGGCATTGACCGAAAACAACAAAGCGATAAAGAAATAAATCCAAGTGATTTTTTCACTGACAGTAAACCAAGTAGAACGATAGTCGAACGCAAACGGCAACAAAGCGGATATAATAAGCGGAGGAATGACCGCAGACATTTTCCGCAAGGCATTGTATTCTATCAACGAACTTAAAAAACTGATATTTTTATATTTCAACACCTTCCGTGTGAAACGCACAGATAAATAATGAAAAACAGCTCCTACAGCAAAAGCAATAACCACAATCAGGATCAAGAAAATAATCTCATCCAGTTCATTCAACCTATCGCGCGGGATGCCTATCCATGATAGAAAACTCTTAATCCAAGTCAATAAAATTCGGGCAAATTCGTTTGTACTCATAATTATCGTCTTTTTACTTATAGAACCATCTATAAAAACATTTGTTTAGGTGAGGGATGAAAAATCCTCCCCCAGCCTGTCCGGAAACGGTTTCCTGCTTTCCTTTTACTCTGTCATTCCAGCGTAACAAGACTCTTTCAAGGAATCGGCGAAGTAAACCAAGAAGTCAAACAAATCTATTTATCGAATATACCATCTTTCGCACTGGCTGTAGACGGCACCCCAACATAACCTCCCAAATTACAATTAGAAACCCCAATTGTCTTCGTATTCGAGAAACCAAGACCTATCCCTGCTTTATCCACATCCACGTTATCAAAAGTCACGTTATAAATAGGCTTCTCCTCTGTACCTTGAAGCACCAATGCAGCTACATTCACCTTTTTGCATTTCAAATCCTTTACATAAATATCATGCACCTCAGTAAAATGATGGTTATCCATCCCCTCGCCTGCATACATGGAAGTTACGCGTACAAAAAGGGTTAACATGACTTTTTAACCGGTTCAATCTTTCCGCTGCCATGAAGCCCAAAGGGCGGAGAAACTGAGAAAAAGTAATAGCCCGCCAGCGGAATTAAACAACAATGTATTGCATCTGTTCCTGTTGCATAAGCCTTTTCTCTTTCCAGGTTAAACCTTTTTATACGGATGTATTCTATCTCCATAGCCTTTGGAGTTATCTCCATAAGCTTTGGAGTTATCTCCCAAGACTATGGAGTTAACTCCAAAGGCTTGCGGAGATAAAACAAACAGGAAGAAAGCCCTTAACCATACAGCAAGAAATGTTTAGGGATGCGGATAAGATATTTTAAGGATGAATCTGATTTTAAAACCACACAATTCCTTACGGATGAAAAACTCCCCAATGTCCTTCTTTAAAAAAGTGAAACAATATATGACAGGAAGATATACATCTGACTATACATACAGGACAGAAATATGAAGTGAGGGCATATATGCACCCAAACTTTTTATGAAAATACAGGCACTCTTGAGAAATCGCAAGCGGCTGCATAAATGAAATTAAGAGAACAACCTAAAATTCCTGAAAAACGTAGTAAAGGCCGCCCTTTTATTAAATCTTCCCAAAGCCATAGATACCCCCCACAAACCACATATATTATAATGTTTATGCAATGAAATACGAAGGATGGTATGGATATAGCATTGCAATGCACTAATCAGCTCCGGATCATCCACATAATCGGAAAACATATTCCTCATCCATCTCAAGAAAAGAATAGTAGCGTGCAATTTATCTTTGTCATGACCGGCAGAATTACTGATGTTTGCACCTTCAACATTCCTCCAACATACAGGCTGCCCCGGCAAAGAAATAACACCCCCCGCATGACGGGCAAAAGCAGCCCACGTAGCATCATCCGAACACCAAGCCATAGGAAAATGAACAAAACCACCTGCCGACTGCCATATCTCCCGACTGAACACGTACTCTACGGCAGCCGAATCTATCTTTCCCTGTAACTTATCTAGCAGCAGCCGGTAACAAGACACACTTCCTTCTTCCAAAGGACGATTGGCACGTATCCGCTTGTTTTCACCATCAATGACAGCTAATGGAAAACGAAAGAAATATCCTCGCTGATGGTGTGGGCGCGACAAAGCCTCCATGAAACGTTCCACACCATCAGCCGGCATCAAATCATCATCCGAGAAAAGCCAGATAAACGGCTCTGCAGACAGCTGGATACACCTCTCCCAATGGGCCACCAAATCTTTGCCCCCCATATTTTCGCTAAAGCGATGATACACCAGATTTACCTTATTCTGATAAGATTCCACAATCTTATCCAATCTTTCAGGACTTGCATCATCACCTATATATAACACGAACTCATCTTTATGGGCCTGAACTGCAATTGAGTCGAGCGTTTCCTTAAGGAAACGCCCCTTGTAGGCAGGAATAACAATTGCCAATTTCTTTATTTGCTCCACTTTACAAAGACTGCATATCGTTCAACTTCTTGTAATATCCATTTAAGGCTATCAGTTCATCGTGAGTTCCTCTTTCTACGATATCGCCTTCATAAAGTACACAAATTTCATCGGCATTCTTAATGGTACTCAATCTATGTGCGATAGCGATAGTAGTACGCGATTTCATCAAACGCTCCAACGCTTCCTGAACCAAACGCTCGGACTCTGTGTCAAGAGCCGAAGTAGCCTCATCTAATATAAGGATAGGAGGATTTTTCAAAATTGCACGGGCTATACTGACACGCTGACGCTGACCACCGGACAGAGCCTTGGGCTTGCGGTCCAGCAGGTGCTCGATCTCCAGGATCTTGGCTGCCTCATGCACGCGCTTTTCCGATTCCATAATGAAATCATGTGCATTCGCTATCTTGGCAGCTTCTATTACTTGCTCCATAGTGGCATTCTCTACACCAAAAGTAATATTGTTATAGAAGGTGTCATTAAACAGAATAGCTTCCTGATTTACATTACCAATCAGAGAACGTAAACTGTGGATGGATACATCTTTCACATTCTTGCCGTCAATCAGCAATGCACCCTCCGATACATCGTGATAACGCGGTACCAAGTCCACTAAAGTAGACTTTCCGGAACCGGACTGACCCACCAGCGCAATCGTTTTTCCTTTAGGAACAGTCAGATTGATATGGTTCAAGACCGGACGCCCTTCTACATAGCTGAAACTTACATTTTTAAACTCTAACTTATCTGTGAAAGCGTCCAATGGCAAAGGCTGCTCCGGCTCTACGATATGATTTTCCGCTTTCAATATCATATCAATTCGCTCCATACTGGCCAATCCCTGCGGAATATTATAAAATGCTCTTGAAAATTCTTTCAAAGGATTGATGATACTATAAAGGATAATCAGATAAAATATGAAAGTAGCCGCATCCATCGGAGCATAGTTTGTATTTAAAATTAAAGCACCGCCAAACAACAGCACGGTCACAATCACACAAGTGCCTAAAAACTCACTCATGGGGTGGGCTGAACTTTGCCGGATAATCATCTCGTTCATTGCATCGCGGAAGTCATTGTTTGTTTTAGAGAACCGGGCAGACATTTTGCTTTCGGCTATAAACGCTTTGATAACCCTTAAACCTCCTAATGTTTCATCCAATTGGGACATAATATCTCCCCATTGCGCCTGTGCTGTAGAGGACTGTCTTTTCAGCTTCCGGCTGACAACCCCCATTATCCAACCTGTCAGAGGTAAAATAAAGATAACAAAAAGCGTCATTTGCCAACTTACCGAAAACAGAGTGACAAAACAAACCAAAAGAGCGATAGGATTACGGATAAGCATATCGATGGAACTGGTCAACGAGTTCTCCACCACCGTAACATCCGCACTCATACGGGCTATGATATCTCCTTTACGTTCTTCTGAGAAAAAACTCAAAGGAAGACTTAACACTTTATTATAAACCTGAATACGGATATCCCGGACAATACCTGTACGCAAAGGTACCATGACAGCCGCAGAAGCAAAATAACCGGCAGTTTTCAACATAGTCATAAAGATAAGTATTCCTCCCATCATGGCAAGTGTATAGAACGCACCATTTGTAGCCACAAAATTGCTCACAAAGTAATAGGCATTATTTATGAGTACATCCTTATCCAAATTATGAATATCCATAGGAATGTACTCATAAGACTTGGTATCAATTTTGAACAGAATGTTCAAAATTGGCACAATCGCCATGAACGAAAACACATTAAGCCATTGCGACAGAAAGTTCAGTATCAATGCCCATGTCAAATATTTGCGGTATGGAAGAATATACCGCTTCAACAAACTAAAGAACTGTTTCAGCATAATTATCAATTATATATAATGCCGCAAAGGTAACAAAAAAGAAATAATCACCCAAGATTACCCCACTTTATCCCCTAATATTTGTTCATACACGGCAAGCCTTCTTTCCTGCATCTGTCCGGGATTATATACTTGCCGCAAACTGTCTTCCGCATGGGTAACCAACTGTCTCTGCAACTGCGGATTACTTGACAAGGCTATGACAGCTTCTGCAAATCCGGCAGGGTCATCAACAATCAAGCAATCTTCACCATCCTTAAAATCAATGCCTTCCACACCCTTTGCCGTCGTTACAAAAGGTACTTTTGACAATACAGCATCTAATATTTTCATACGCATACCACTACCGATACGTATTGGAACAACAGCAACACTGCCTTTTAAAAAAGAGCCCAGATCTTCCACATAGCCTGCCAGCTTCAATTCCGGGTATTCGGACTGCAAACGATTGATACACTCTCCACGCCATTTACCAATTACTTGCAATGTAAACAAAAAATGACGTTTACGCAGATGCGGAATCACTTCGTGACAGAACCATGCCACGGCATCCAGATTGGGAAAATGATCCTCACTTCCCACAAAAGTCAGGCGTCCGCTTTGGACCGGAACAAAAGGCTGTTCCAGCCTGTCACCCACTTGCACCACAGCCGGACAAGTGTATATATGGTCTTTGCGTCCTATGAAGTCGTCCATAATTTTACGGGCTACTTCAGTCAGAACAATAACATCTTTATATTTCAATAATGCACTGCGCTCAAAATCCTTTGCTATATGAAACAACATCCTGTCACCGGCAGTCTGTTCCCTGAACAAAGTAATCTCCTTTTCATTACGGATGTAGCGGAGTTCATGATGCACAAAAATAGTCTGTACATTTTCAGGCAACAAGAATCCCAATGACAACAGTTCATAAAACTCTACTTGAATAATATCAAAACCTGAATGAGCCACCTGAGAAACATACTCCACATACCCCTGGTCTAGCGGCTGAAAACAAGAGCTGAACAAAGTACTCTTTCCCCGTACTAAATCCACAACTTCGCCCGTTTCATCCGTCCATATCTGTTGCCGGTTCATTTTACGGGTTACAGACGCATGTATCTTTTGCAGCCATTTATAATAAAAAGGATGTTTAATTTTGGGTAATCTGACAGTTTTAGTTTTAGGAGTATAAATAAAGAAATCCACATTATCCCAAATTTTCTTCAATGACTCTACATCTTGCATACGTCTCCCTGTTTCAGGATAAAGCAATACAGATACGGCCATCTTATGACGCAAATACTCCACCATATTAAAGAAAGCTTGATTACCGCCCGAATCCAGCGGATAAGGAATGTACGGAATAATAAAAAGAATTTTCTTTCTCATACTAATTGAATTTAAACAATAGTCTAATGTCTAATTTAATTTTTAGTTTAATACAGCAAATGCTATGTAATGTATAATGCAAAGGTACAAGAAAGACTGCATACTAAAATGTTAATTATCGTTTCTTTTTAAAAGTTCAACAAAATTCCTGTTTTTTGAAAAAAAAACAAAGAAGCAACTTGTTTATTTACCTGTATAACATTACATTTGTAGAAATAAAACAAGAACTAACTTAACAATAAAGCATGAATGCACTTCCCTTGGTCAGTGTAGTGGTACCTAATTATAATTATAAACGATACCTCAATCTACGAATTCAGAGTATTCTGCAACAGACCTATCAGAATATCGAACTGATTTTACTTGATGATGCCTCAACAGACGGTAGCGAAGAGGTATTATCGGACTATCAAGACCATGCCAAAGTGAGCCATATTCTATTAAACGAACACAACACCGGAAATCCATTTAAACAATGGTTTAAAGGCATGCAATTAGCCAAAGGAAAATATATATGGATAGCCGAAGCCGATGACTTGTGTGAGCTTACTTTTTTAGAGAAAGTAGTTCCTTTAATGGAGAAATACCAACAAGCCGCCGTATGCTTTGCCGGTTCCAAGTATATTGATAAAGACGGTAATGTGCTGAGTTACGACATGAACAAATGGAAATCTGCCATACCTCCATACGCCGTATTCAATGGGAAGACTTATGCCGAACATAACCTTTACTGGCGCAGCTATATAGCCAATGCAAGCTCGGCCATTTTCAGAAAAAGCATGGTAAATGCCCAAAATATGGAACAATGCCTGCAAATGCGCTACAGCGGCGACTGGCTGTTCTGGTTTTATATGGCAATGCAAGGAGACATTATAGAAAGATATGAAGTACTGAATTACTTCAGACAACATACCCAGAAAGTTACCGTCAAAGCTGAAAACAACGGAGGGGGTAAGAGCGAAGATATTGAGATAGTACGCATTATGGAACAACACCTTACCCACCTGAGCAGATACAAACGGTGCATACGAAGGGGAATGCTTTACAACCGCATTGCCAAACTAAGCACAACAGACCGGGTAAAACTGCAATTATGGGAACTCCTCCGGCAGAAATTAAACGGAACGCGGAAAGACGGACGTCTGGAGCGCCTCAACCGGATAGCACGGCTATTCTGTCCTTTTGTTCTGACTATGAAAAGAGACCGCCTTACTCCTTCCCGAGAAATAGGATAAGAAACGGAAACTGCTTGCCCATATTTTCGGGCGGACTCACATGTCTGCCCCTAAAGTGAACAAATTGGCAGCCAATTTTACTTTTGGCATACCCTCTTTTGATATTTCTAAAATTCTGTTTACCTTTGTTGTCAATCATCCGGATTGATTCAAACAAATGCAAACTTTACTAAAACAAATGAAATATCTCCGTTCACTCATGCAGCAATCTGTAACAGCATGTAAGAATCAGGCTAAGCTTATCCAACAGTTTACTCTTTCTTTACTTTACTTATTAATCATACATATAGTTGCTTTACTTTTTTTCTTCCTGTTCCGGCTTGTCCTGTTCACCTCAATAGATTATCAGTTTCCTCCCGATATACAAAACAACTTTCTCATGCAAGCCACTGCATTTATAAAAGGGCTATGGTTTGACAATGTTATAGCTTGCTACATATTGCTGTTACCATTAGTCATTTTATGGATAACCGCTCTCTGCAACTATCACTCCAAGTGGGTATTCAGATTTATCTCTATCTTTTTCATTCTATTTTATTCACTGTCGTTCATTATTTCGGCAGCCAACATCCCTTATTTCTCCTATTTTTTTAAGACAATCAATTCTTCCATTTACAATTGGTTCGGATATGGAGCCACTACTGCCGGAATGGTATTGGGTGAGACATCGTTCTATTTCCCTATTTTTCTAGGACTGATATCTATTCTTCTGCTGTCAGGAAGTGTACTACGGTTATCTTCTTATTTCTATCATCTCATCAATTCGAAATCTACTTCCATCAGCCCGATAAACCGCCTATGTATATTCGCCGCCGGTGCTGTTTGTATAGGACTTTGTCTATTCGGAATACGGGGACGCATGGGATATAACCCCATCAGGGTAAGTCAAGCATACTATTGCACCGATCCATTCCTGAATCAGCTAGGGGTTAATCCTGTCTTTAATCTACTTACCAGCACACTGGATGATAACCGTAAGGAAAACCGCTATCTTCACCTGATGCCGGAACAGGAGGCAATAACCAATATGCAAAGTATATTGCAAAGAAAAGGAATAGAAGGCATCTCCCCCATTGCACGTGAAGTGAAATGCGCAGCCGTCCCTACACAAAAGAATGTTGTTCTTATTTTCATGGAATCAATGTCGGCCAACTTGATGGAGCATTTCGGATCTACCAGAAAACTGACTCCTTTCCTAGACAGCCTTTATCTGGAATCTCTCAGTTTTGACCATTTTTATTCAGCAGGCATACATACCAACCACGGAATGTATGCCACCCTCTACTCTTTCCCTGCCATCATGAAACGGAATGCCATGAAAGGAGCAGTGGTACCTGTCTATTCGGGGTTGCCCACCGTATTAAAGGATAATGGCTATCGGAACCTGTTCTTCATGACGCACGAATCACAATACGATAATATGAACGCTTTTCTCCGCACTAACGGATTTGATGAAATATATGCACAAGAAAACTACCCAAAGGATAAAGTCGTTAACAGCTTTGGTGTACAAGACGATTTCCTATATCAATATGCCTTGCCCATTCTGAACAAAAGAGCAGAAGAAAGACAACCTTTCTTTACCGTATTGCTTTCTATCAGCAACCATCCCTCGTATGTGATACCTGACTATTTCAAACCACACAGCACAAAGCTTGAAGATCAGATTGTGGAATACGCGGACTGGGCCATCCGGCAATTCATGCAAGAAGCACGCAAACAACCTTGGTTTGAAAATACAATCTTTGTTTTGCTGGGTGACCATGGGAAATTGGTAGGAAGTCCGGACTGTGAAATACCACAATCCTACAACCATGTTCCACTAATGATTTACGGAAAAGGCATCAAGCCCGAAATCAGACAAGAGCCGGGCGGCCAGACTGATGTGGCACCGACTTTACTCGGACTGCTGAACATGAGTTATACCCAAAACGACTTCGGCATAAATTTGTTAACAGAACAACGCCCGTATGTCTATTTCTCCGCCGATAATTTGATAGCGGCTACAGATACAACCCACCTATATATTTATTCTCCACATGACCGGCAGGAATTCAAATATAAGAAGCAAGGAAACGCCTTGCAACTTGTAACAGGGGAGGACAGTACATTCTACGTGATGAAAAAATACTGTTTCTCCACATTGCAGAGTGCGGAGTATCTGGTAAAAGAGCACAAGACTGTCAATAAAGCTACCGGACAATAAGGTGGGACGGGTTTCACCGCCTTGCCTTCCTTAACGGTCATACCCCAACTTCTCCTCGTTATAATCAGAGGCTATGTAGGTAGGACGGCCTTTGGTCTCCTTGAAAATGCGCCCCACGTACTCTCCTATAATTCCCAAAGAGAAAAGCTGGATGCCACCTAAAAAGAGCATGACAATGATCAAAGTGGGGAAGCCGGCCGTTTCATCACCATAAAGCACGGTCTTTATCAGAAAATAAATGGCATAAATAAAACTGGAGATTGAACAGAGCACTCCGCATACCGTGGCGATGCGCAAAGGGGCGATAGAGAAAGAGGTTATCCCTTCGACAGCCAGATTCAACAGCTTGAGAAAGTTCCAGGAGGAATGGCCCATCAGCCTGTCTCCGCGATCAAATTCAATGCTTTTCTTCTGATAGCCTATCCAGCAAAACAATCCTTTTGTATAACGCTCGCATTCGCGCAAACGACGCAACGTGAGCACACAACGACGGTCCAGAAGCCTGAAATCGCCCACATTGGGCAAAATATCAATACGGCTCATCCGCTGAAGTATACCATAAAAAGCCAGAGAGAACTGACGACGCAACCAGCTTTCCTCGCCACGGGTACGCCGTTTGGCATAAATGTCATCATATCCTTCTTCCCAATATTCCAGCATCTGGTCTACCAGTTCCGGAGGGTCCTGCAAATCAGCATCCATCACAACGCAGCAATCGCCGGTGGCGTAATCAAAACCCGCCAGGATGGCTGATTCTTTACCAAATTTACGGGAAAGGTTGACATAATTCACCCGCTTGTCCTGCTGCCTCAGCCGGCGGAGGCATTCCAGCGTAGTGTCGCTGCTGCCATCATTGACAAACAGGATTTCCCACTCATAAACGGCATTGCGGTTGACAAGCTCTATCAAACGTTGATACAGAGTGGGCAGCATCGCTTCCTCATTATATACCGGAATCAAAAGAGTCACTTTCTTCATATCATTCTTCACTATCATAAAGACTCCTCAAAGATATTACTTTTGTTTGAAAACAAACCTCACTAATAAAAAATTTACCGGAATGGCAATGAGAAACACTGGGATGGGAGCCAACGGACGGGAAAAACCCAATCGCAGAAAGAGATTCAACAATCCGATATGTATCAGATAATTTGTCAGATGTGCCCCCCCGAAGCCAAAAGCTTTCTTCCAGGAAGGAGGCTGCCCGAAAGTAAAATAAGCCGTAAGATAAAACTTGGCAACAAAACTCAGCACATATCCCAAGGTATAGGCTACATTGACCTGAATGAATTTTTGCAAGACAAAATAAATGCCATAGTGCAGCCCTGTAGCAAAAAGGCCTACCATTACAAATCGCAGGAACTCGGGTATCTGTTTCAGTTTATTCATTTTCATTGATTTAAAATGCAAAGTTAGGTATTACTAAAGAATTATTCGTACTTTTGCGACAGTAAATATAAAAGACCGAAAAATATATGTCAGACAAGAAAAAAGCATTTTGGTTCATAGCCTTACTAAGCACACTTGTAATAATCCCCTTTTTGGGAGAAACTATTTTTTACTCTAAAGGGGAACCGCGCGAAGCAATTGTGGCATACTCGATGTTGGAAAGCGGCAACTGGATATTGCCTTTGAACTACGGAACAGACATCGCCTATAAACCTCCTTTCCTGTATTGGTCTATTGCAGCTATTTCCGCCATTTTCGGAGGGGTGAGCGAATTCTCGTCCCGTCTGCCGTCCGCTATCGCTTTTCTAGCTATGCAGTTCGTGTTTTTCGGATTCGTAGCCCGCTATAAGGATACAAAGACAGCAGTCATTACCTCCCTTTTACTGCTCACTTCATTCGAAGTGCACCGGGCGGCGGTGGCTTGCAGGCTGGATATGCTACAGGTTTCCTTCATCGTCATCTCACTTTGCTTACTATTTCGCTGGGACGAAAAAGGCTGCAAGGGAATACCTTGGACGGCTGTCGTGCTGATGGCATGCGGCACGCTGACCAAAGGACCTGTGGGTTCTATATGTGTATCGGTATTTACCAACTGATACGGGGACGCTCATTCGGCAAGACTTTCCTTTCCTTATTCGGAATCGGGCTGCTTTCCCTTATTCCATTGGGAATCTGGTTTTATGCGGCCTGGCTACAGGGAGGACAGCCGTTTATGGACCTGATGCTGGAGGAAAACACCGGACGCTTTGTCGGCAAAATGTCATACCCGTCGCATCACAACCCTTTATGGTATAACTTCCTGACCATTATATGGGGGTGGACACCTTGGACATTGGTCTTGCTTATCTCACTATTCGGACTGAAATGGAATGAAATGCACCTGCTGCCCGCAGGAAACTCTTTCACCGGACGCATCAGGAAGGTTTGGGATAACATCCGCTCACAATCCCCCATACAGCTGTTTATCTGGATAGTGATTATCGCTATTTTTGTCTTCTATTGTATTCCTAAAAGCAAACGCAGCGTCTATTTATTGCCTATCTATCCATTTATGGCTGTACTGATTGCCCAGTATCTGGAGGCGTTAATGCAAAAAGGGGCGAAAGTGTTCAAAATATCGGCTTATATCTTCGCCTCGCTCTGTTTGTTACTCACCGTGGTGTTTTTTGCTGTACGCTGTCAGATGATACCGGACAGCATATGGGGCAACGGACGTCATGCTGCCGAAAACATAGCGTTTATGCAAGCTTTGGAAAGCACGTCCTTTTCTATTTCCAAATGGCTGATTATAGTATTGCCGGTAGTGGCTGCCATCTGTACATTAAGGCTGGTTATCAAAAAAAGTAGTACGGGGTCACTCCTCTATGGAATCACCGGTTGTGTTCTTTGCCTGTTTGTCGCTTTAGACGGGGTATATCAGCCAACAATACTAGCTGTAAAATCCGATAAGCATCTGGCAGAGGATATCAGAAAACATGTGCCTGAAGGAGTCGTTTATTCATATACAGACAGAATGATACGGTTTTATTGTACAAATTATTATATGAATAACCAAATGCGAAATTTCACACTGGAAAATCCGCAAGAAGGGTATGTCATACTTTCTGCAAATGCACAAGAGGAGTTTTTAAAGAATTACAATGCAAAGTATCAGCTGGAAGAGGTCTTCCATACAGATTACAGAAGTTGCGACTTACGCAATACGGTAATCATGTACAAGTTCAACGAGAAACAGAAATAGTTATATCCGGCAGATTCTGCACCGATTGGGACGCGGACTATATGAATTCCATACTGATTTCCGCGTCCAAGTTTTACTATCTGTTCCCTAAATCATCATAAACGGTTTGCAATATCGCCTTACCCTTATCCAGACGGGATTCGTCAGCTTCAGGCTCATCAAAAAGAATACTGCCGGAATTATTATCAAACACCGTCACCCCTGTACTGTCTCTGAATGAGAACCCATTATTGAAACTATAAAAGGCAAAAGGATACTTATAATCACTTCCCAATACATTACGGCTAAACGTAAATGCAGTATGTTCCAACCCAAGCTGCCCCAACAAAGTGGCTGCCAAATCGGTCTGATTCATAATCTTGTCCA
>OGKJ01000432.1_pt1 | contig 12845 bp, 9 predicted proteins | sample 1572461 | NCBI WGS metagenome assembly OGKJ01 (sample SAMEA2582080, study PRJEB24529) | metagenome | biome: Human gut stool | place: China | collected 2011 | reverse complement strand
TCGATAATAAATATTTCGATGAACGTAAGGACAAACCGGCTGAGGAGAAGACCACGGGACTGGTAGTAGTCACCGCGGATAAAGGCCTGGCCGGAGCCTACAACCATAACGTACTGAAAATGGCAGAAGAGCAGATGCGGAAAGCCGGGAAGACCGGAAAGTACAAACTGTTCGTTGTCGGTGAACTGGGACGTCAGTATTTCGGACACCGCGGAATCGAGGTGGCGGAGCAGTTCCATTACACCGCGCAGAATCCGACGCTGCATCGTGCCCGTATCATTACGGCGACGATTCTGGAGCAGTTCGAAGAAGAACAGCTGGATGAGGTATATATTATTTATACCAATATGGTAAACAGCGTGACAACGGAACCACATATGATGCGTCTGTTACCTATCATAAAAGAACGTTTTATTACCAAAGACGGACAGGATCTGAGTATGTATCAGGAACCGTTAGTCATGACACCGTCTCCCAAGGCAGTGCTAAACAACATTGTCCCGGATTTCGTCATGGGATATGTCTACGGTGCACTGGTAGAATCGTTCTGCAGTGAGCAGAATGCCAGAATGATGGCCATGGAGGCAGCAAATAAGAATGCTTCCGCCATGATCCATGATCTGTCCATTCAGTACAACCGGGTACGTCAGGCCATGATCACACAGGAGATCACTGAGGTCATTGCTGGTGCCAAGGCTCAGAAAAAGAAGAAAAAGGCAAGAAAGGAGGTCCTGAACAATTGAATAACGTAAAGGAAAAAAATCATGGTAAGATCGTCCAGGTCATGGGACCCGTTGTAGACGTAGAGTTCGAGAACAATGATCTTCCTTTTATCAAGGATGCCCTGGAAGTATACAGTGAAGGCAAGCGGCTGGTCATGGAAGTGGCACAGCATATTGGCAACAATACCGTTCGCTGCATCATGCTGGGTGCCAGTGAAGGACTTTGCAAGGATATGGATGTCATTGCTACCGGAAAAGGAATTCAGGTGCCGGTAGGTAATAAGACACTGGGTAGATTGTTCAACGTATTGGGAGAGACCATCGACGGTGGAGAATCCCTGGAAGGAGAGGAACATTGGGTTATCCACAGAGATCCACCTTCCTTCGAAGAGCAGAGTCCTGTAGTAGAGATGCTGGAGACCGGTATCAAGGTTATCGATCTGCTGGCTCCCTATGCAAAAGGTGGTAAGATCGGTCTGTTCGGCGGTGCCGGTGTAGGTAAGACCGTGCTGATTCAGGAGCTGATTCGTAATATTGCTACCGAGCACGGTGGATATTCTATTTTCACTGGTGTCGGAGAGCGTTCCCGTGAGGGTAACGATCTGTGGAGTGAGATGAAGGAGTCTGGAGTTCTGGAGAAGACTGCGCTAGTCTTCGGTCAGATGAACGAGCCCCCAGGAGCCCGTATGCGTGTGGCCGAGACCGGCCTGACCATGGCCGAGTATTTCCGTGAAGAGACCCACAAGGACGTCCTGCTGTTCATTGATAACATCTTCCGTTTCGTGCAGGCCGGTTCGGAGGTCTCCGCTCTGATGGGCCGTATGCCTTCGGCCGTCGGCTACCAGCCTACGCTGGCTACCGAGATGGGCGCTCTGCAGGAGCGCATCACCTCCACCCGCAAGGGCTCCATCACCTCGGTGCAGGCCGTCTACGTCCCCGCCGACGACCTGACCGACCCGGCCCCCGCCACCACCTTCGCCCATCTGGACGCCACCACCGTTCTGAGCCGTAAGATCGTCGAGCAGGGCATCTATCCCGCTGTGGACCCGCTGGCTTCCACCAGCCGCATCCTCGAAGCCGACATCGTGGGCGAAGAGCATTACCGTGTGGCCCGCAAGGTGCAGGCAACGCTGCAGCGCTATCAGGAGCTGCAGGACATCATCGCCATCCTGGGCATGGACGAACTGAGCGAGGAAGACAAGCTCACCGTCACCCGCGCCCGTAAATTGCAGAAGTTCTTGTCCCAGCCGTTCTCGGTGGCCGAGAACTTCACCGGCCTGCAGGGCAAGTATGTGCCTCTGGCCGAGACCGTCAAGGGCTTTGCCGCTATCGTGGACGGCCAGTGCGATGATCTGCCGGAGTGGGCCTTCTTTAACGTGGGCACCCTGGACGATGCCCGCCAGAAGGCCGCCGAGAAGCTCGCGGAGGAAAAGGGCGGTGCCGTCTGATGCAGAAGTTCATGCTGAACATCACCGCTTCCAGCGGCGAGTTTTATCAGGGCGATTGTGAGAGCCTGACCCTGCCCACTGGCGACGGTGTGTATGGTGTGCAGGCCGGCCACAGCCCGGTGCTGGTGGCCCTGCACATGGGGATGCTGCAATTCACCGTGAACGGGGAGACCCGTGATGTGCTGGTGGGCGACGGCATTGCCGAAGTGACCCCCACCTTCGTTCTGCTGCTGGTGGACAGCGCCGAGCGTCCGGAGGACATCGACCGCAACCGCGCCGAGGCCGCCCGCATCCGCGCCGAAGAGCGCTTGCAGCACAAGCAGAGCATGCACGAGTATTACCAGAGCAAGATCGCCCTCGACCGTGCCATGCAGCGCCTGCAGACCGCCGCAAAGTACAAGCGGTAAACCAGGCCATTCCGTTTTTCCCTTCAAAGATACAACAAACACCGAACGCCCCTCTGCCCGGTTCCGGAGCCTATGCCTCCGGACGGACAGGGGGCGTTTGTTTCATGCACCTTCCGACTCCTTGCCGAATACGCTGTGAGTGAACCAAGCGAACATTTCGGCAAAGGAGTTTTTGTTTATGGCGACTGGAATTCTGCGCATTCAGGCATTTGCGGCCCGGCAGTCGGCACCGGTGGAGGGGGTTACAGTGAACATCGTCGGCGACGGCTTCACCGCGGCCCGGATGACCGACGCCGAGGGCAATGCCGCGGACGTGACCCTGACCGCCCCGGACTGTGCCCTCTCACTGGAGGAGGACAATACCACCCGTCTGCCCTATGCGGTGTGCAGCCTGACGGCCTCGAAGGCGGGGTACCGCACCGTCCGCATCCAGGGCATCCAGGTCTTTGCGGGGCAGGTGACGCTGGCCCAGCCGGAGATGATCCCCGAAACGGAGGAGGACCGGGACGTGGAGAACCCGCCCATCGTCATCCCGCCCCACCCGCTGTTTGCGGGCGGCGGGGGCAGCGGCAGAGCACCCACCGATCCGTGTGCGCCCCGTGTGCTGGACCGGGTCATCATCCCGAAGAACATCACGGTCCATCTGGGCAAACCGGCGGCCTCGGCCCGGAACGTGACCGTCTCGTTCCGCAGGTATATCGCCAACGTGGCGTCCAGCGAAGTCTACCCGACCTGGCCGGAAAGCGCCTTGCGGGCGAACATCCACTGCCAGATCTCGCTGGCGCTGAACCGCATCTACACCGAGTGGTACCCCAGCCGGGGCTACAGCTTCAACATCACCAACTCCACCAGCTACGACCAGTATTACGTCCACGGGCGGACCGTGTTCGACGTCATGGTCCGGCTGACGGACGACATCTTCAATACCTATCTCCGGAAGACCGGAACGGTCAATCCCTACTACTCCGAATACTGCGACGGTAAGTCCGTCACCTGTCCGGGCCTGAAGCAGTGGGGTACGGTCACGCTGGCAAAACAGGGTAAAACACCGCTTCAGATCCTGAAATACTACTACGGCAGCAACATCGAGATCGTCCGGACCCACAACATCCAGGCCATCCCGCAGAGCTACCCCGGCTCGCCGCTGCGGCAGGGCGATTCCGGCACGGCGGTGTTCACGCTGCAGCGGCAGCTGAACCGCATCGCGAAGGATTACCCCTTCTTCGGCAAGCTGACCGTGGACGGCGTCTTCGGCCCCCGCATGGCGTCCACAGTCAAGACGTTCCAGCGGCAGTTCAACCTGACCGCCGACGGCGTGGTGGGGCGGCAGACCTGGTATAAGATCAGCTATATCTATGTGTCGGTCAAGGACCTTGCCGAACTGACCAGCGAGGGCGAGACCTCCAGCGGCACCCTGTCGGACGGCAGCTGGGGCGGCACGGCCCTGCGCACCGGTTCCACCGGCAGCGCGGTGGAGCAGGTGCAGTTCTGGCTGAATACGCTGGCGCAGTACGAATCCGCTATCCCGTCCCTTGCGGTGGACGGCCGCTACGGCGCGGCCACGGCCAGCGCGGTGCGGGCCTTCCAGCGGCGGTACGGCCTGACCGTGGACGGCGTGGTGGGCCGCGAGACCTGGAACGCCATCTACAACGAGTTCCGGAGCATCCAGTCGGACAACGGCACCCCCAACGCCTACCCCGGCACGGCTCTGCGGGAGGGGGCCAGCGGCCAGAACGTGCGGCTTGTGCAGTTCTGGCTCAAGATCGCCCACACCGTCTATTCCAGACTGAACGACCTCACCGTGGACGGAAAGTTCGGTGCGGCGACCACGGCGGCGGTAAAGCGGTTCCAGACCTACTTCGGCCTGACCAGCGACGGCGTGGTGGGCCGCACCACCTGGAACAAGCTGTACGAGGTCTACAACGACATCGCCAACAAACTGCTGTCGCCCAGCCTGCGGCCCGGCGAGTATCCGGGCATCCTCCGGCGGGGCAGCAGCGGCACGGCGGTGCGGGAACTGCAATTCTACCTCTACCTCCTGAGCGCCTATGAATCCAGTATCCCGGCGGTGGGCATCGACGGCAGCTTTGGTGCAGCCACCGAGAACGCGGTGCGGGCCTACCAGCGGTTTGCAGGGCTGACGGTGGACGGCATCGTGGGGCGGACGACCTGGGAGTCGCTCTACGGCAAGGCATCGGCTCTGCGCAGCAGCGGCCCGGTGGTCACGCTGAAACGGCTGCCCTACCCCGGTAAGCCGCTGACGGTGGGCAGTGAGGGCAGCGACGTGCTGTATTACACCATCCTGCTGCGGCGGATCGCCTATTACTTCGAGAGCGTGGAGGCACCGCCGCTGGCCACCGGCTACACCGGAGAGACTGCCGCTGCGACCCGCAGTGCCCAGGCGCTGCTCGGCCTGCCGGAGACCGGCATCGCGGACGCCGAGACCTGGACGGCGGTGGAGGCGCTGAGCCTGCAATTAGCGACCGGGATGCCCAACCCTGACCGGGATGCGGCACGGGAGATGGCATATCCGGGCCGGGCCATGAAGGAAGGGAGCGTCGGCCCGGACGTGATGCAGATCGAACAGTGGATCAACAGCCGGGCGAACCTCTGCTGCGGGGAGGGCTTCGTGTGGGATAATGCGTCCTTCGGCCCGGCGGAGACGGTGGCTGTGAAGGCCGCGCAGGCGCGGGCGGGCCTGCACCAGACCGGCACCGTTGACCGCGAGACCTGGGCGGCACTGCGGGCGCAGAGCTGCGCATGTGATTTGGAGGAGGGATGACCCAATGGCACGGCTGCTTATTTACGATGCCTACGAAAACAAGGTCTACACCTACAACAGCCTGAGCGAGAACGACCCCATGCCCTACAGCACCGGCCGGACCCTGACCCTGCGGGAGTTCCGGGGCAAATCGAACAGCCCTGTGCTCTGGACCACCATCGCGGCGATGGAGGCCTGGAACCTGACCCGCCGCACATACGGCCGCGGCATCCCGGTGGGGTATGCGTTCCGCCGCATCTGGGAGGGCGGCCACGGCACCCGCAGCCAGCACTATGCGGGGGTGGCCTTTGATGTGGGCCAGAGCCTCAGCCGGACCCAGCGCACGGCCATCTACAGGGCCGCCCGCGCGACCGGGGCGTGGGGCTACGTGGAGCCGCTGAGCCAGACGCCCACCTGGGTCCACTTTGACCGCCGCTACGGCACTCCCGCGTGCCGCGGCACCACAGCGGGCTTCCCCACCCTGCGGCGGGGGAGCCGGGGCTGCTATGTGATGATCCTGCAGGACGCCCTCTCGACGCTGGGCTACCAGACCGGGAACCGCATCGACGGCCTGTTCGGCACCCGGACGGAAGAGGCGCTCCGGGGCTATCAGCGCCGCACCAGCCTCGCGGTGGACGGCGTCTGCGGCTGCAATACCTGGAAAAAGATCACCACAGCCGTCATCGGCGTGGGCCGGACCAAAACGACGATCGACTGAACGAAAACGAGGGCAGGAACCGGTCTGGTTCCTGCCCTCGTCTGTCAGCGGCGGTGGATCTTCTTGGTCGGTCTGCGGCCATGCCAGACATTGAGCAGCCACCACAGGCCATAGATGGCGAGGGCGAGCAGGCTCATGACGATCACGACCTTCAGGTAGAGGCTGTGGAAAAAGTCCTGCACCTTCGAGACGGTGAAGAGCAGGGCGTTCTGGCGGACATCCTGCCCGGCAATGAGGTTGACCACACCGATGGTCTCACCGGCCAGCTTGAGCTCCACCGTGCCGATGACGTCGCCCTGATGGATGGGGGCGGCGGCATAATCGGGCAGATGGAAGTATTTCTGGGTGACGGTGCCGTCGCCGGAAGAGGGCAGCAGGGTCATCATGTTGTCGTCGGGGTAAAGCTGCAGCGTGTCGGTGTCGGATGAATACTTCACCGGGATCTCGGCCAGAGCCTGGTCGGTGTCCAGCGCGGCCTGGATGGAGAAGCTGTCGAACACCCAGTCGATGAGCTTGGTCGTCTCACACAGGGCCGGGCGGCGGTTCGCATAGCCGTAATCGTCGCAGGTGTCGGGGCTCTGCATGATGCAGAAGATATAGGTCGCGCCGTTCTTGTTGGCCCAGGAGACATAGCTCTGGTCGCCGTTGTCGTTCTTGTAGGCCATCACGTCGCAGATGCCGCCCTGCATCGCGCTGCGGTAGAACTTGCCGCCGCTCGTTTTGTTCAGAGCCACGTTCTGGCTGACCAGAACGAAGCTTTTGGCGTGTTTTTCCTTGGCGGGCATCGTGAAAGTCGGTGCGCTGGAGATCTCCCGGAAGGCATCAAAGCTCATCAGGTAGCGCAGGATGAGGTACATGTCCACGGCGGTGGTGGTGTTGCCGCTGTCCAGGCCGCAGGCATCGGTCCAGGTGCTGCCCGTCGTGCCGATGCGCTGGGACAGGGTGTTCATCTGGCTCACCCACCCGGTCAGGTCTCCGCCGGAAAGTTCATACGCCAGGCCCATCGCGGCCTCGTTGGCGTTCCGTGTCACCATGGCGTAGAGCGCTTCCCGGTAGGTGAAGGTCTCGCCGGAGCGCATGTCTGCGTTGTCGGAGTTGTGGACGTAATCCGAGATGGCGAACGGCATGGTAAAGGTGTTGTCGAGCTGGTCGGCGTAGTTGGTCATCACCAGAGCGATGGTCATGTATTTCGTCAGGCCGCCGGCCGGCACCTGTTTCTGGCTGTCCTTGTCGTAGACGATGATGTTGGTGTCGGTGTTCACGATGTAGGCGCTCTTGGCCTGCACCTCGTAGACGGGGCTGGGGTCGAACATGGCGCCTGCCGTCACAGCCAAACAGCTGAACAGGACCGCCAGAGACAAAAAGAGGGCAAAAATACGTTTCATGTGGACAATTCCTTCAAAAAGCGATAAAATAGAAAGACCGGAGCGCAGGATGCGGCCGGATAGGACAACAGGAAGAAGCCGGAGCTTCATTCTTTTATAATAACAGGTTTGCCCTGCGGAGACAAGGGCTTTTAACAGCTTTCACACAGGGCGGGAGGAAACGAATGGTATATCTGACGGGAGACACCCACGGCGACATCGACCGGTTCAGGCACGGCAGGCTCCGCTGGCTGAGCAGGCGGGATACCGTGGTGGTGCTGGGCGATTTCGGGTTCGTGTGGGACGGCAGCAAGGAGGAACAGAAAAAGCTGGACTGGCTGCGCAAACGCCCCTACACGCTGCTGTTTCTGGATGGCTGCCATGAGAACTACGACCTGCTGGCCCAGTACCCGACCGAGGAGCGGTTCGGCGGAACGGTCCAGGCGCTGGGCGGCAATGTCTACCATGTCTGCCGGGGCAGTGTGCTGACGCTGGAGGGCAAAAAATATCTCTGCTTCGGCGGGGCCGAAAGCCAGGACAAAGAGGAACGGGAGCCTGGGGTCAACTGGTGGCCGCAGGAGATGCCCTCGGATGAGGAATATGCCCGCTGCGAAAAGACGCTGGAAGAAAACGGCTGGCAGGTAGATTATGTGCTGACCCACGACGCCCCAAGCAGGTTCCTGGATTTTACTGCGCTGGCGCTGGGCGAGTCGAACCGGCTGCACCTCTTCCTCGATAAGATCCTGCTGAAGCTGCACTACGAAAAATGGTTCTTCGGCTGCTACCACAAGGATGTGGCCCTTTCCACCAAGAGCCGGTGCGTTTTCTGCGAGATCATTCCGATAGAAGAACGACATACAAAATGAGAAAGACACGACTTATAGAAGGGGCAAAAGAAACCCTCATAAGTCGTGTCTTTTGGCTTTACAAGTTAAGGCAAGCGGAGAGAAAATTTTGTGCGGCATCAGGGTCTATTGAAAAATCGAAATTTTCAACGACAGATTCAAGTGCTTTTCCATCGTATTGCGTCACGCCGCGTGAGTTTCTTCCAGCCCAGTGTTTCATGATTCGAGTGCCCGACAAAAGTTGACGATTGAACATGGAACATAGACGTGTCTGAATGGTCCGGTCTTTGTCAATTGCAACGACATAAATCAAATATACGCTCTTTTCCGTAGAAAGAAATGAAAGCAATTTATCAATATTATAGGCTTTTGGATTGCTGGATAAAAATAAAATTTTAGTTTTTATATCGGTTTCTGTGAGATAATGGTCAAACTCTCTTTCATAGTCTCCGAGATTGTCTGAAGTGAAAACTTTGGGCAAGGGGTGATTTGCGTGCAAACACCCTATTAGAGTGGCCTTGAGATCATCCTCGGCGGTAATCAAGTATTCAATGATACGTCCGCGCAAGTTTACGTTGTCTATGAATGCGGCAATCGCTATTTCGGATTCCACTGCATGGACGCGATGTGCTAGATCATCATTTAGGATTTGATATTCTTCAGAGTGTAAAAAAGACGCGGCTCGCGAAACGGCGTTATAAATAGAACAGATTTGTGATTCCGTAGGAGAAAATCGTTTTCCGGTTGGTGCAATATGATTCGTTGCTTCTACGAGACGCTCAAGATTTTCTTCAAAAGTATAGTTTTCATGAGAGGTATAAAGAAACTCAAAGTTTTCAGGAGTATTTTCAATGCCTTCAAACACACGCATGATGTCGCTGCCATTGAAGCTGCCTTTTATATTGTCGCGTCGAAGAGCTTGGGAAGAATGACTGATCTTTTTAAGAAATGTTGCATTTGCAAGCATGAGATAATTGCGAGCTGGGGTGACCAGGCAAACGAAAAATGGTCTATCATCGTATCGGTGGAGAACAGAAAGAGATAAAACTGTATTGCCAAAGTTTCTTGTAGCTGCTTTGCAGAAGCGAATGGAAAACCACTCACAATAGAATACACTGCGTTCCTTGATCAAGTGGAATTTCTGCTGTACAGAAGACTGCAAAAGTGCTTTATCAGCAATGCCGTTCTGACTGAAAATATACTGTGTAAGCTGTTCTATAATATCTCTGTTGTACATCAGAGTTCTCCTTGAAAGTCAAATAAACTTTTTTGAGCGTCAGAAGCAGAAGTGTCCTTTTTGGATTTTGTATGAACGGAATTCTGCTCAGCCAAAGAATTTCGCTCCCAAAATACACCGTTGATATAGCCTTGGATTCCGGGATTTAGCTTGGCCATTTCAAGTCGTTGTTCTGCCCAAACACAGTATTGAGATTCCATTTCGATGCCAATATAATGTCGAAGAAGCTTTTTTGCGACAACGCTGGTTGTGCCAGACCCTAAAAATGGGTCCAAAACAAGATCGCCTTGAGAAGAACTTGCGAGTAAGATTTTGGCAATCAATTTTTCGGATTTTTGTGTTGGATGTGCAGTGTTTTCAGCCATGGACCAAAAAGGAATTGTGATGTCATCCCAAAAGTTTGATGGACAGGTGTCACGATAATTACCTTGTTCCGTTTCATTCCAGTCTTTTGGTTTTCCATTCACTCGGTAAGGGGCAATTACCTTTTTTCTGATTTTGACGGCATCAAGGTTGAAAACATAGTGGTCACTGTTGGTAGCAAACCAAATGTCTTCCATCCCATTTTTCCAGTTTGCTTTTGCTCCACGACCCTTTTCTCTCTGCCAGGTGATTCGATTTCGAACGTGGAAAAATTCGCTTAAAATATTTCCAACGATCAGACTTGTTTCCCAGTCACAGCAAACATAAATTGAGCCGGTTTTTTTTAGTAATGGCTTTACTGCACGGAGCCATTGTCGTGTATAGTTTTCATAATCAGCACTTTTTTTCTTTGAAAAGGTAGTCTCATGAAATGTTTTTGTGAGATTATACGGCGGGTCAGCAACGATCAGGTCAACGCTCTCTGGAGGCAAAAGAGGGCAGACCCGAAGCATGTCTCCGAGAATCGTTTTGTCAACTACATGACAAAGCGTGGACTGATTTTGCGTAACGGTGATACAACGGTCAAGATACATTTTTCCTTCGCTTAAAGGCGTGTCGATCGTTTTATTTCTACTGGCTTTAGCCATGGCAAACTCCTTGGGTGAAATTTTTGTAACGGTTGTGACGGATAGAGGTAAAATAGAAACGTTGTGGATCTCAGTTCATCGCACCGGCCTTTTCGAACATCTGCTCGACCTGCGCGGCCAGAAGTGCGTGGTCTGGTGCGGTGAGGCGCGGGTCTTCGGCCAGCAGGGTGGCAGCTTCGCTCTGCGCGGCGTGGAGGGTGCGGGTGTCGTTCATCAGATCGGCGATCTGGAGGGTGGGCAGGCCGTGCTGGCGGCTCCCGAAGAAGTCGCCGGGGCCGCGCGTTTCCAGATCGTACTGTGCCACGGCGAAGCCGTCTGCCGTGGAGCAGAGGAATTTGAGCCGCTTCTGGACCGGCTCGCTCGTGTTGTCGCTGACGAGGAAGCACCAGCTCTCCGCCGCACCGCGGCCCACCCGGCCGCGCAGCTGGTGCAAAGCGCTCAGGCCGTAGCGCTCGGCGTTCTCGATGACCATGACCGTTGCGTTCGGCACATCCACGCCGACTTCGATGACGGTGGTGGAGACCAGCGCGTCCAGCTGCCCGGCCTTGAAGTCCTCCATGACGGCGGCTTTTTCCTTTGGCTTGAGCTTGCCGTGCATCAGGCCGACCCGGCGGTCGGGCAGCAACGCCTTGGCGATGTCTTCATAGTAGGTCTTCACGGCGTTCAGCCCGCCGTCGGGGGTGTCCTCGATGGCGGGGCAGACGATATACACCTGCCGCCCGGCGTTGATCTCCCGGTCAAGGAAGCCGTAGAGGTCCCGCCGCTTCTTCCCGGTGATGCACCGGGTCTTGACCGGCTTGCGGCCCGGCGGCAGTTCGTCGAGGATCGAGATGTCGAGGTCGCCGTAGAGGAGCAGCCCCAGTGTGCGGGGGATGGGCGTGGCGCTCATGACCAGCAGGTGGGGGTTCTCGGCTTTTTCGGCCAGCAGGCCCCGCTGCCGCACCCCGAAGCGGTGCTGTTCGTCCACCACGGCCAGACCCAGCCGGGCAAAGGCGACCCCCTCGCTGAGGATGGCGTGGGTGCCCACCACGAGGTCGGCTTCGTCGTTCCGGATGGCGGCCAGCGTGGTGCGGCGGGCGGCGGCTTTCATGCCGCCGGTCAGCAGGGCGACCCGCATCCCGAACGGGGCCAGCATCCGGTTCAGGTTCTCGGCATGCTGGGAAGCCAAAATCTCGGTGGGGGCCAGCAGTGCTGCCTGATAGCCGCTGCGGATGCAGGCCCAGATGGCGGCTGCCGCCACCAGCGTTTTTCCGCTGCCCACATCGCCCTGCAGCAGGCGGTTCATGGACTGCCCGCCCGCCATGTCGGTCAGGATCTCCGTCACAGCCCGCCGCTGGGCCCCGGTGGGGGCGAAGAGCAGCGCGTCCCAGAACGGCTGCGGGTCGAGAAGCTGCATCGGTGCCCCGGTGGCGGCGCTGCCCCGGTTCTTCATCCGGCCGATGCCCAGCTGCAAAATGAGAAGTTCTTCGTAGATGAGCCGCCGCCGGGCCGCAAAGGCGGCTTCCTCGCTCTCCGGGCAGTGGATGGCCCGCACAGCCTCTGCCTTGGAGAGCAGGCGGTATTTCTGGCGCATCTCCGGCGGCAGCGGGTCGGGCAGAAGCTCGGCATGGGGGAGCAGCTGGCGGACACACCGGGCGATGACGCTGCTCGAAAGCCCATCGGTCTGTGGGTAGACGGCCTCGAAGGGGGCGGCGGTGATCTGCGCCTCGGTGCGCACCTGCGGGTTGACCATCTGGCGGCGGAGCATCCCGCCGGTCACGATGCCCTGAAAATAATATGCCTGCCCCAGTTCCAGCTTCTGGGCGGCGTAGGGGTTATTGAACCAGGTGATCTCCAGGCTGGAAACATCGTCCCCTGCCGTGATCCGCTCCATCCGCCGCCCGCCGGGCAGGATGCGCCCGCCGGGCTTGGCGAACACCTCGGCCTTCACGACGCACTCGGTGTCGCAAGGTGCCTCGGCAATGGAGTAGGGCTTTGAAAAATCCATATATCTGCGCGGATAGTGGCAGAGCAGGTCCGCCAGCGTCACGATGCCCAGCTTCTCGAACCGCTCGGCGGTCTTGGGGCCGACGCCTTTCAGATACCGCACCGGCGTATCGGGGGTCTCGGTGGTTTGAGCGGGCATGGCATACGCTCCTTTCTGCACAGGATACCGCTATTGTAACACGGGGAAGGGGAGGATGCAACAAAACAAAAAGATTCCCGAACGCTTTCACGTTCGGGAATCTTTTGGAGGTGACGACCAGATTTGAACTGGTGGATGAGGGTTTTGCAGACCCTTGCCTTACCACTTGGCCACGTCACCATATTGGAGTGAATATTTCCACTCCATT
>OGKJ01000425.1_pt1 | contig 12936 bp, 11 predicted proteins | sample 1572461 | NCBI WGS metagenome assembly OGKJ01 (sample SAMEA2582080, study PRJEB24529) | metagenome | biome: Human gut stool | place: China | collected 2011 | reverse complement strand
TAGGAGGGCCAGCCGTTTTTGCGTTTTATTGCACTGCCTGCTTCAGGCGTTCGAGGTCTCCGGCATCCGGATGGGCCAATGCACGGTCAAAGTTTTCGATCAGCATGTCCAGATTGGAGGCCGGGTTCGGCTGCTGCTTCATCGCTTCATACCGCTGCCGCACCGACTGGGGCATCCGGCCCTGACACATATAGGTCCCCACAACGGTATTGCTGGGGTCCAGCTCCGCCTGCACGGCGCTCAGGATCTTTGCAAAATACTCCGCGCTGCCGCCGAAGCCTGCGGTGCCGAACAGAAAGACCTTTTTGCCGCGCAGCGTTTTCAAAAAGGCGTTGCAGTCTGCATCGGCATGGCCCCGGTCGGTCCAGAAGCCCACATACAGGGTGTCGGCCTCCGCTGCGGCTTCTGCCGGTGTGCCGAAGTAGCGGCAGCCTTCCTGCGGCAGCGTTTCCCGAAGGGTCTCTGCCAGCTGCTTTGTGTTGCCGGTCTGGCTGCTGTATACGATCGAGTAGCTCATACGATTCTCCTTTTTCATCGGTGTGTGTTTATTTTTCTTCCCGCCGTGCGTCGTAGATGCAGCGGGTGCCCTGGTGCGCCATCAGGCCGCCGAGGCACTTTTTGTTGCAGCGGACACAGCGGTGGATCGTTTTTGCCTGCCCCTTTTGCAGTTTGTTCACCCACTCCGGGTCGGCCAGAAGCTGGCGGCTCATGGCGGCGCACTGGATGCGCCCGGAGGCAAGCTGCTGCTCCACGAAATCGGGGTCGTTCAGGCCGCCCACGCCGCAGAGGGGCAGGCGGGTGTACTGCCGCACGGCATCGCAGAACTTGAGGAAGCAGCCCGGCTGGCCGAAGGCAGGGTGGCTGGCGGGCGGGATGGTGTTTTCCAGCGCCGAGTGGTTGGCCAGCGTGACATGGAAGCTGGTCACGCCCGCCTGTTCCAGCAGCGGCACAAAGACGGGCAGTTCTTCCACCAGAACGCCTGCGTTGCCGTAGTGGGGGTCTTCCTGCCGGACGGCCAGCTTGTAGTCAATGGGAAATTCCGGCACGGCGGCATGGACGGCCTTTGACCGCTTCCACGGCAAAGCGGGCGCGGTTCTCGGCGCTGCCGCCGTATTCATCGGTGCGGTGATTGAAGATGGACGAGCTGAAGCTGCCGCACATCCGGTCGCCGTGCACCTGCACCATGTCAAACCCAGCCTGTTTTGCCAGCACCGCCGCCTTGCCGAAGCCCGCGAGGATGGCCTCGATCTTCCGCTTCGGCATTTTGGTGATGTAAGGCTCCACTTCGGCGTTCAGCTTTTCGCGCAGCTGGTCCGGGGTGAGCTTTTTGGCCAGCACGGCGGGGATGTATTTGAGCATCGCCAGCATGTTGGAATCGCTCTGGTGCAGCTGGGCGCAGACCTTGCAATCCGCCTTGTGGGCGATCTCCACGATCTGCTGATAAAACGCGAACCCCTTTGCATCGAAGAGGGATTTTTCGAACTTGCTCTTCCCAACCGGCACATCCCCGATGATGAGCATCGCGCAGCCGCCCTCGGCCAGCCGCCGGATCTCGGCAAGGTATTCTTCGTCCGGCAGGCCGAAGGTAGTGGGCGCAAAAATGATGAGGTTCTTCAGCTGCAGGCCCCCATAGTTCACAGGGCTCAGGATGGTCTCGTACATGATCACATGCTTCCTTTCTGTGCTGCTTTTTGCAGCAGTTCCAGCAGCTGGCGCTGCTCGTCGGCGGTCAGGCCGGTCAGGTTCCGGGCGTCCCAGCCATAAAACACCCGGTGGCAGACCGCAAAGGCCGTCCGGCCCTTTTCGGTCAGTTCCAGATGGTAGCTGCGGCCGCTCTTTTCTTTGGTGAGGAATCCATCCTCGGCCAGCTTGGTGAGGCTGCGCTGGGAGTGGCCCCAGTCCAGATGCAGTCTCTGCGTCAGCTCCGAGGGGGTGCAGCCGGGGTGCTTGCCCACATAGATGATAAAGTACATCATCCCGAAGCTCAGGCCCAGCTCCTGCAGCCGCTGGGTGGTGTAGGCGGCAAATCTCCTGTGCAGTGTCAGAATGCAGGAGGACACCGTAGCCGGTTCCATATGATCCGCTCCTTTCGTTCTCAACGGCCTGAGTATAGCATGTTTACTTGACAAAGTCAAGTATTTTTGCAAAGAAAAAACTCCGCATCTGTACGCGAAGTTTTTTCGGGCTGGTGTCATGCTTTGTTACGGCGCTCTTCTTCCAGCTCCCGCTTGAGGTCATCTTTGATCTCGACAAAGCATTCCAGAAGCATGGGGTTGAACGCGCCGCATTCGCCGTTCAGGATCATCTCCACCGCCTGTTCATGCGGGCAGGCTTTTTTGTAGCAGCGGTCACTGGTCAGGGCATCGTAGACGTCGGCCAGCGCCACCACCTGCGCCTCGATGGGGATCTCGTTTCCTTTCAGGCCGTCCGGGTAGCCGCGGCCGTCCCACCGCTCGTGGTGCCAGCGGGCAATGCTGTAGGCCGTTTGGAGCAGCGGCTCCGTGCAGAAGTTGTCCAGCTTGCTCAGCATATCCGCGCCGATGGTGGTATGGGTCTTGATGACCTCAAACTCCTCCGGGGTCAGCCGGCCGGGCTTGTTCAGGATCTTTTCGTCGATGGCGATCTTGCCGATGTCGTGCAGGGCCGAGGCCAGCGGGATGTTCTCCTGCATCTCGGAGGTGATGTGGTAGATGTTGGGGCGTTCGAGCAGTTTTGCGAGCACCCGCTCGGTGAGGCGGTGGATGTGCTGAACGTGCAGCCCGCTCTCGCCGTTGCGGAACTCCACCAGCTGGCTCAGCACCCCCACCAGCATGGAGGTGTTCCTCTCCCGCGCGCGGATCTGTTCGGACAGCAGGCTGACCAGCCGCCGCTGCTTGGCATAGAGCTTGATGGTGTTGAACACCCGGCGGTAGACGACGCGGGCGTCGAACGGGCGGGCCACGTAATCCGAAACACCCATTTCATAGGCGCGGCGGACGGAGGCCTCGCTGTCCTCGCCGGAGATCATGATGACCGGCAGATCCTCGATGGCGTGGTTGCGGTTCATGAAATCCAGCACCTCAAACCCATTCATCTTTGGCATCATAAGATCCAGCAGCACCAACGCGATATCGCCCATGTACTGCTGCATCTTTTTCAGGCACTCCTCGCCGTCCGCAGCTTCGAGGATGCGGTAATCCCCGCACAGGATCTCCGACAGGATGGCGCGGTTCATCTCGGAATCGTCCACGATGAGGATCTGCGGCTTTTCCTCCCGGCGGCCCGGCGCATCCTCCTGAAGCATCTCGCCGGAGACGACGACGCAGTTCTTCCGGACCTTGGCCTGATACATCAGCCGGTCGGCCTGCCGGACCACGGCATCCATGCTGTCGCTTGGCATCTGGATCAGCCCGCCGATGCTGGTCGAAAGCCGCATGTGGCTGTAGCCGGGCACGATGGCGTCATGGATCTTTTCGCAGATCCCCTCCAGTTTGATTTTGAAGTAATCCTCCGGGATGCCGGGCAGGATGAGCAGAAACTCGTCGCCGCCGAAGCGCACCAGCGCATCGGTCTGGCGGATGCAGCCGCGCACGATGGTGGCGGCGGTCTTCAGGGCCATATCGCCCGCGTGGTGGCCGTAGGTATCGTTGTAGACCTTGAAGTCGTCCAGGTCCATCAGCGCCACGCCGATGGGGCCTTTCATGCCGCGGACGATCTCCTCGTAATAGCGGCGGTTGTACATGTCGGTCAGAGGGTCGTGGTACAACTTGGTGTTGTAGCCGGAGAGTGCGCTGAACAGTGCCTCGGTGTCATCGGGTTCGACGATGGTATCGCTGTGCATCCGCTGCAGCAGTTCCAGCACATAGGGGGCTCCGTCCACCTCCATATATTGGGCCGACACCTGCACGATGTCCGGCGAGAAATATTCCAGCTTGGTGCGCTGGTCATGGTTCTCGAACGCACTCTTCACCGCGCAGTGGTGGCAGGCATAGCACAGGTCTTCCGCGTTGGGGTTGGAGCGCACGCCCTCTTCGATCCGCTCGATGGCGGCTGCATCCAGCAGACGCACATCTGTATAGAACTGCTGCAGATCGCTGATGAGCGTCTGAACTTCCTGCATTGTTTTCATCTTCGCCGTTTCCTACGCCTTTCTGCGCACCTCTCCGAATGTTGGAACAGAAAAGGCGCTTTTCTTTCCTATTATAGACGGTATTCAGCCCAAATGGAAGGGATTTTCCAAAACTTTTCTGCAAAACAGAATGCTGCCCCGCCGTTTTTCCAAAATCTGAACTTTTTCGGCACAAATGGTAGCCCTGTGAAACAAAAGGTGTTATAATAATTTTATCTATCACAAGCCATTTGACAGGAAGGGGTCCCCCACATGACGATCGAAGAATGCTACACGGCCATGGGCGCGAATTATCAGGACGTGCTCCGGCGCTTTTATAAGCCCGATATGATCCGGCGCTTTGCCCGGATGTTTTTGCAGGACACCAGTTTTCAGCAGCTGACCGATGCCATGGCCCGGCAGGACGTCAAGGATGCGTTTCTTGCGGCGCACACCCTGAAAGGGGTCTGCCTCAACCTCGGCTTCAGCAACCTCACGCCCTCTGCAGTGGCCCTGACGGAGATCCTCCGCGCGGGGAGCTTTGACGGTGCCGCCGAGCAGTATGCCCTTGTGGAGAAGGAATATCACAAGACCATCGAGGCCCTCAACGCCCTCGATTGAGTTCCGGATGGAGCCGCGGAGAGCCGGGGCTCTATTTTTCAGACCGGCTCGTTTTGGGGAAGGAGACATCATGCGATCTCGTTTTCGTCCGCTCGTCAGTCTGGTGCTGAGCGCTGCGCTGCTGCTGGGCTGTGTGGGCTGCGGCGGCAGTGCCAAGGCACCCACCACCATCACGGTGTGGAACTATTACAGCGGCGACCTTCTGAGCAGCTTCAACGCTCTGGTGGACCAGTTCAACGCCACCGTCGGCAAAGAGAAGAACATCGTGGTCGAGAGCTTCAATCAGGGCAACGTGACCGACCTGGAAGCGAACGTTCTGGCCGCTGCGCAGGGCAAGGTGGGCGCTGCGGCCCTGCCCAACCTCTACTCCGGCTATGCCGACATGGCCTATGACCTCGACCTGATGGGCAAGGTCGTAGACCTGGCCCCCTATCTGACCGCAAAGGAGAAGGCCGCCTATGTGGACGGTTTTCTGTCCGAGGGCGACCTGATGAACAATGGGGAACTGAAGATCTTCCCGGTGGCAAAATCCACCGAGCTGCTCTACCTGAACGCCACCGACTGGGCCCCCTTTGCTGCGGCCACCGGTGTGACCTACGACAATCTGGCCACTATGGAAGGCGTCGTGGAGGTGGCCCGCCAATACTACGACTGGACGGATGCCATGACCAGCACCCCCAACGACGGCAAGGCCTTCTTCGGCCGTGATGCGCTGGCCAACTACCTGCTGTGCGGTGCTCAGGAGATGGGCCTGACCATCTTTGATACCAAGAACGGCGTCATGACCCTGCATTTTGACAAAGACGTCATCCGCAAACTGTGGGATAACTTCTATGTGCCCTACATCAAGGGCTGGTTCGGTGCCAGCGGCAGGTTCCGCAGCGACGACGTGAAGACCGGCAATCTGCTGGCCTACGTCGGCTCGTCGGCCAGCAGCCCCTTCTTTCCCGCCCAGGTGATGACCAACGACGCCGAGAGCCACGCCATCGAACCGGCCATCCTGCCCTGCCCATCCTTTGCGGGCTGCAGCCCGGTCGCCGCCCAGCAGGGTGCCGGCATGATCGTGACCAAAGGCACCGACGCCCAGATCCGGGCCTGCGTTGAATTTCTGAAGTGGTTTACCCAGCCGGAAAACAACATCGCGTTCTCCGTGAACTCCGGCTATCTGCCCGTGACCCACGCCGCCGCAAACCTGAACGCCATTCAGGCCAGTGGTTTGGAGCTGACCGACATCGTCACCCAGGTGCTGGACCTCTCGCTGGATGCCGTGGAGCATGACGCCCTGTACACGACCCACGCCTTCCCGGAGGGTTCCACGGCCCGCATCACCCTGCAAAAGGCCATGACCGATGCGGCGGAGGCCGACCGGGGCATCGTGAAAGAGCGGCTCGCCGCCGGGCAGACGGCCGAAGAGGCCGAAGCCGAGTTTTTGACCGACGAATACTTTGACCAGTGGTACGAATCCACGAAGGCCGCGCTGGAAGCCTACGCCGGCTGACCACCTGCCGCCCCAACCCTTTTTGAAAGGAGCACCGGCCCATGAAACACTTCACCCGACACAAACTGTCCGGGGCCCGCGCAGAGCGTTCCATTTTCGGCACCATCTTCAAAGCGATGGTCGGTGTGCTGCTGGTGGAGGTCGCGCTGCTCGTCGCGTCCATCTATGCGATGCGGGTCGGCCCCCAGCTGGACCAGAACGCGGAGGACATCCTCGCCATGCAGGTGGAGAACCGCAGCCGATACATCCAGACCACCCTGCACGATGCGCAGGAGCTTTCCACTCTGGAAAGTGAGATCAACACCCTGACGCAGGAGCTGCTGGCCAGCGGCAGCATCGACCTTGCCACGCTGGACAGCAGCAGCATCACCGCCTACCCCCTGCTGGAAGCCGCCACCCCAAAGCTCGTCGCCGCTCTGCGCAGCAGGCCGGTGACCGGCATCTTTCTGGTGCTGAACACCCATGACCTGAACAGTCGCTCCGCTGGCAATCACCTGCCCTCCATCTATCTGCGGGATCTGGACCCCGACGCCTCGCCCTCCGAAAACAATTCCGACCTGCTGTTCGAGCGGGCACCGGCCCGGCTGGTGCAGGAGCAGAGCATCGCCACCGACAAGAGCTGGTCCCCCGCTCTTGCCTATCGGGCAAAAGCCAGAGGCTTTCTCTATGCGCCGTTCCAGGCGGCCTATGACGATGGTGCCCAGCTGAGCCCTGCGGATTACGGCCACTGGACCATCGCCCCCTATGCTCTGAAAGGTGACGACCGGCAGGCCATCTATTACAGCCAGCCCCTCATCCTGCCGGACGGCACCGTCTACGGCGTCATCGGCGTGGAGCTTCTGACCAGCTACCTTGCCGAGAAGCTGCCCTGCGCCGAACTGCAGGGCGACGGCTCCGGCCTCTATCTGCTGGCCTGCTCCAATATGATGTTGAACCTGGATACCCTCTCGCTGGATCTTGCACCGGTCCTGTGCAGCGGCAGTTCGGCGTTTGCCAGCGGCACCACCGCTGTGGCATCCCGGCGCGGCACCGGCTGCTTCCGTCTGGTGCAGGACCATGTGCCCTACACAGCCTCCGTGATGTCGCTGAATCTCTACAACCGGAACGCCCCCTTCTCCGGGGATCGCTGGTATCTGGTGGGCATGGTGCCCACGGCCAACCTCTCGGCCTTCTCCGACCGGGTGCAGCAGCTGCTCTTCCTCACCGTGCTGCTCACCCTCATCGCAGGCTTTCTGGCGAGCTTTCTGGTCAGTGAGCGGATGTCCAAGCCCATCCATCGGCTCTCCGCTGCCGTGGCCAAAGCGCAGGAAAACGCCGTGGCCATGCCGCAGCTGCCCACTACCGGCATCCTGGAAGTAGACCAGTTTGCCTCGGCCATCACCCACCTTTCGGAGGATGTGCTGGCCTCCTCCACCCGCTTTCTGCGGATCATGGAGATGGCCACGGTGGAGCTGGGCGGCTACGAGCTGCGCAGCGACAGTGTCTTTGCCACCGACAACTTCTTCCAGATGCTGGGGCTGGCCACCCCGGAGCCGCTCACGCCCCGCAGCTTCCGCAACGCCCTCTCCCGGATCGCGCATTCCAGCCTCTACCGCACCACGGATGCAGGCGGCTCCATCTTCCTCGTCCAGAGAGAGGACGAGGTGCGGTATGTGATCCTCCGTGTAACCCGCATCTGCGGCGAGACCGCCTCGGAGGTGGGCCTGCTCGAAGATGTGACCAGTGCCATGCTGGAACAGCAGCGCATCGAGCGGGAGCGCGACTACGATATCCTCACCGGGCTGTACAACCGTCAGGCGTTCAACCGGGTCTGCGCCGACCTCTTTGCCCACCCGGCCCAGCTGCACTGCTCGGCTCTGCTGATGATGGATCTGGACAACCTCAAGCAGATCAACGACACCTACGGCCACGACTGGGGCGACCAGTACATCCGACAGACCGGCCAGTGCTTCGCCGCCAACATCCCAAAGAACACCGTCTGCTCCCGCCTGTCCGGCGACGAGTTCCTGCTGCTGTTCTACGGGTACGACACACAGGACGCCATCCGCGCCGAGCTGGACAAGCTGAGCGCCGCCCTGCGGGCTAGCTGCTCCACCCTGCCCAACGGCAAAACGCTGAACATCAGCATCTCCGGCGGCGTGGCCTGGTACCCGGAGGATGGCAAAGACCTGAAGACCCTGAAAAAATACGCCGACTTCGCCATGTATCAGGTCAAGCAGTCCCGCAAGGGGCAGGTGGGCGATTTTGACATCGGCGTCTACCACCGCGAGGAGTATGCCGCCCAGACCCAGCGCGAATTCCTGCAATTGCTGCGGGAAGAGCAGGTGTACTACTACTTCCAGCCCATCTTCAGCGCACAGACCGGACGGGTGGTGGCCTACGAGGCGCTGATGCGGGTGAACACGCCCACCCTCACCTCGCCTTCGCAGGTGATGGCGCTGGCCCACGAGCTGGACCGCCTGTACGACATCGAGCGGATCACCATGTTCCATTCCAGCGAGGCATTCGAGAAGCTGCAGAGCCGGGGCCTCATCCGGAAGGACGCCCTGCTCTTCGTCAACTCCATCGCCAATGTGAACCTGAACGATGAAGACGTCCAGGAATATCACCGCCGCTACCCCGACCTGCTCAAACAGCTCGTCGTGGAGATCACCGAACAGGAAGACCTGGACCGCGCATGTCTGGAGCGGAAGCGGAACATACCGGGCTTCTCCGGTGCCTTCGCGCTGGATGACTACGGCACCGGCTACAGCAACGAGCTCAATCTGCTGGAACTGTCGCCCCGGTACATCAAGATCGACATCTCCATCATCCGCGGCATTGAGAAGGATCCCGACAAGCAGCAGATCGTCTCGAATATCGTGGCCTACGCCCACGCCCGCAGTATGCAGATCCTCGCCGAGGGCATCGAGGATGAGATCCAGCTGCGCAAGGTCATCGACCTGGGCGTGGACCTGCTGCAGGGCTACTACCTCTGCCGCCCGGCAGCCGTGCCCACCCCCATCGCATCCGAAGCACTGGATGTCATCCGCGCTGCCAACGCCGCGCATTCGGATGCCGGTTAAGCGCAAAAAAAGAAACGGCCTTTCGGCCGTTTCTTTTTTATCGCAATTTTCAAAAATAGTGCCAATCAAAACGGCATCTTTGCGATATGCAGTTTGCGGATGTTGCTTGTGCATTAAAAGCGCAAACTGCTATATTATCGACCCAGCTGCCAGAATGCGACGGCGCTGGCGGCGGCGACATTGAGCGAATCGACGCCGTGGGACATGGGGATCTTGACCGTATAATCGCAGGCGGCGATGGTGGCATGGGCCAGACCGTCGCCCTCGGTGCCCAGCACGATGGCAAGTTTCGGCTCTGCGGCCAGCGCTTCGTCGTCGATGGGGACCGAGCGGTCGCTCAGAGCCATGGCTGCCGTTTTGAAGCCCATGGCGCGGAGGCGGGCCAACCCCTGTCCGGGCCAGTCGGCGGGCGTCTCGCCCAGCTGGGCCCAGGGCACCTGAAACACTGTGCCCATACTCACCCGCACCGCGCGGCGGCACAGCGGGTCGCAGCAGGAGGGGTTGATGAGGACGGCGTCCATGTTCAGTGCGGCCGCACTGCGGAAGATGGCGCCCACGTTGGTGGAGTCCACGATGCCTTCCAGCACCGCGACGCGGCGGGCCTCTTTGCACAGCTCCTCGGCGCTGCGGGGGGCCGGGCGGCGGAAGGCGCAGAGCACACCCCGCGTCAGCTCAAACCCGGTGAGCCCGGCCAGCAGCTCCCGGTCCGCTGTGTAGACCGGGGCATCGCCGCAGCGGGTCAGGATCTCCGCCGCCGGGCCGGTGATCTGCCTGCGCTCCATCAGCAGCGAGACCGGCTCATACCCGGCGTCCAGTGCGCGGGAGATCACCTTGGGGCTCTCGGCGATAAAGATGCCTTTTTCGGGTTCCAGCCGGCAGCGCAGCTGGTTCTGCGTCAGGCGGGCGTAGGGGTCCAGCTCCGGCGCATGGAAATCGGTGATCTCGACGATGTTCGGCATGAGAATTTCTCCTTTTGATTCCAGAATCAGTCTTATTGTAGCACAACCGGCGTTTCTTTGCAAAACATGGTGGCCATGTTCGTTTTACATGGTCGAATCCGCCAAAAATGCCGTCAGAATTTTGACAAATCCTCCAAAATGCGCTATCATAGACGGGAACTTGTGAAGAGGGGGAACCATTCCGTGTCCATCAGTCGAAAACTGTCCCGCAATGGGCAGATGTCCGAAGCGTTCTGCACCGCCATGTTCCTGTCGGTCTCCGGCGGCCTGCAGGACGTTTATACCTATTTATATCGCGGCAAGGTGTTTGCCAATGCACAGACCGGCAACATCGTGCTGTGCAGCGTGAAGCTGGTCGAGGGCGACTGGAGTGCGGTGCTGCACTATCTGGTGCCGCTGTGCTTCTTTGCGCTGGGCGTGTTCACGGCGGAACTGCTGCGCCAGAAATTCCAGCAGATGCAGCGGCTCCACTGGCGGCAGCTGGTGGTGCTGTGTGAGATCGTGATGCTGTTCGTGGTCGGCTTCTTCCCGCAGGAGTGGAATCTGGTGGCCAACGCGCTGGTCTCATTTGCCTGCGCGATGCAGGTGCAGGCCTTCCGCAAGGTGAACGGCTACGCCTTTGCCAGCACCATGTGCATCGGCAACCTGCGCAGCGGCATGGATTCGCTGTGCAGCTGGCTCGTGGCGGGCAACCGCGCTGCCCGGAGCAAGGCCTTCCACTATTTTGCCATCATCCTCCTGTTCGCGCTGGGCGCAGGCCTGGGCAGCGTGGCGCTGGGGTTCTGCGGCGCAAAGGCGATCTGGTTCTCCTGCCTGCTGCTGGCCGTGAGCTTCTGCCTGATGTTCCTCAAGGAAGACATCGAGGAGCTGGAAGAGGACCTCGAAAAGCGCGAAGCCCGGCACTGAACCGGCCCGGCAACGCGATCATGCAGCACATTCCCACACCGCAGCCCGTTCCCATCGGGCAGGCGGTGCGGGAATTTTTGCAGCGAAACGCGGTTGGGCAGGGATTTTTTCATTGCGCTGCCGGGCCGGATATGGTATACTGATTTTGTATGTTAAAAACGCCCCGGCGGCCGGAACGGTGTTGGCTGCCGCTGCGGGTTTTCTTTGAGGAATAGGAGCAACGAATGAAAAAAGGATTTGACAACGACAAATACCTGCAGATGCAGTCCGAGCACATCCGCGAGCGGATCGCACAGTTCGACAACAAGCTGTATCTGGAATTCGGCGGCAAGCTGTTCGATGACTACCACGCCTCCCGCGTGCTGCCCGGTTTCCAGCCGGACTCCAAGCTGCAGATGCTGCTGCAGCTGAAGGACCAGGCCGAGATCGTCATCGTCATCAGTGCCGAAGACATCGTGAGCAGCAAGGTGCGCGGCGACTACGGCATCACCTACGACCTGGACGTGCTGCGCCTCATCGACGCCTTCCAGGAGCGGGGGCTGTTCGTGGGCAGCGTCTGCGTGACCATGTACACGGCCGCACCCGAAGTGGAAGCCTTTGAAAAGCGGCTGAACGGTCTGGGCATCCGGACCTTCCGTCATTATAAGATCCCCGGCTACCCCAACGACGTGGCCCGCATCGTGAGCGACGAGGGCTATGGCCGCAACGAGTACATCGAGACCGAGCGCCCGCTGGTGGTCATCACGGCCCCCGGCCCCGGCAGCGGCAAGATGGCCACCTGCCTGTCCCAGCTGTACCACGAGTACAAGCGGGGCGTCAAGGCCGGTTATGCCAAGTTTGAGACCTTCCCCATCTGGAACATCCCGCTCAAGCACCCGGTGAACCTGGCCTACGAGGCCGCTACCGCCGACCTGAACGATGTGAACATGATCGACCCGTTCCATCTGGAAGCCTACGGCAAGACTGCCGTCAACTACAACCGCGACATTGAGATTTTCCCGGTGGTCAACGCGATGTTCGAGCTGATCGCAGGCCAGAGCCCCTACCACTCCCCCACCGACATGGGCGTGAACATGGCGGGCAACTGCATCGTGGACGATGCCGCCTGCTGCGAGGCCTCCTGCAACGAGATCGTCCGCCGGTACTTCAAGTCTCTGTGTGCGCTCAAGAACGGCGCACAGGTCCAGAGCGAGGTCTACAAGCTGGAACTTCTGATGAACCAGGCAGGCCTTACGCTGGGCAGCCGCCCCGTAGAGCAGGCCGCTCACGCCGTCTCGGAGAAGACCGGCGGGGCACCGGCCGCCGCCATCGAGCTGCCGGACGGCACCGTCATCACCGGCAAGACCGGCCCGCTGCTGGGTGCAGCTTCTTCGGCGCTGCTCAACGCGCTGAAGAAGCTGGCCGGCATCGACCAGGAAATGGACCTCGTCTCTGCGGCCGCCATCGACCATGAGATCGACCTGGTCTCCGCCCGCGCCATCGAGCCCATCCAGACCCTCAAGACCAACTACCTCGGCAGCCGGAATCCCCGCCTGCACACCGATGAGATCCTCATCGCGCTGTCAAGCTCCGCTGCCACCAACCCCACCGCTGCGATGGCCCTGCACCAGCTCTCCAAGCTGAAGGGCTGCGACATGCACTCCACGGTCATCCTGTCCAGCGTGGACGACGACACCGTGAAGAAGCTGGGCATCTACCTGACCTGCGAACCCGCCTACGAGGAAGAGGGCCGCAAGTACCACAAGAAATAAGCGCAACAAAAAAGAGAACCGCCGCGGCGGTTCTCTTTTTGCATTCACA
>OGKJ01000407.1_pt1 | contig 13300 bp, 15 predicted proteins | sample 1572461 | NCBI WGS metagenome assembly OGKJ01 (sample SAMEA2582080, study PRJEB24529) | metagenome | biome: Human gut stool | place: China | collected 2011 | reverse complement strand
CCTCTCTCCCATGCTGGCGCAGATCTCCCAGCCGCTGCAGCAGCTGATCATGGTCGCGCCATGTATGATAAGCCAGTGCTCCCGAAGCAGCGATAGCCTCCACACTGGTTGTCGGCAGGTTAAGATTTGTAATGCCTTTCAAATACCAGTCCGTCGTATAACCGGAAGCAGCACTGTCTTTTTGTCCCAGCTCATAACGCTGCCAGTACAAAGTGCCTTCCTGATCATCAGCCGTAAAAGTACCGCTGCCGTTGACACAGTATTTTCTGCCGCCTGGCCTATTCCCGGATCACTGTCGAGTCCATTTATCTCCTTCAGTGACAGTGTATGGCTTCCGCTGAAATCACCTGTGACATAAATTTTATCACTGGCATCAACCTGGGAACCATCAATATCCATAATGATCGTCCCACCGTTACCTGTCAGCGTTTCCACAGACAGCGTACTGAAAGCCTTATTATCGCCGGTCATATCGATCACAGACTGTTCATTCTGCAAACTGTTGAGCTGTGAATTGCCAGTCAAAGTCCACAGCGAGTTTTTAGCCATAGTTAAGGTGCTCTGTGAATCATTGCCGCTGTCGAGCACAGCCTTTCCCTCAAACCGCGAACCTTCTGCCAGATCTAATGTAAGAATGCCGCCGTCCGCAGCCCTGATATCACCGACAATATTATAAACACCACTGCCGGTAATAGTACTGACGGCAGCTGTATCACTATCTTTACCTTCCGCACTGAAAGCATAAGCATCTTTTGTTGAATCCACAGTAACAGCAGCGTCCTGTAAAATTACAGTGCCGCCGGCAAGCGCCGTTACGCCATGAGACTCACTGCCAACTGTCGTTATGACCGCGTCTTTTTTTAATTCGAGCAGAGGGCCGTCATAACGGGCGTCTACACCATGTGACTGATCCCCCAGAGTTTTGATTTCTGCCCCTTCATCAATAGTGATTTTGCCGCCGGCAGCAGTAAAATCATATACTTTAGTAATATTGCCGCCGCGGACAGCCGAAGCCTTATCGCCCTGAGTACTGATCTCGGCATCTTTGCCAACATAAAGCGTGGAATCGGCATGGATACCATAGACAGCAAAGGACTCGTCCCCTTCCGTCCAGATAGTTGCCTTATCGCCTACACTTATCTGTCCGGAGCTCCCCTGTTTAGTACCAACACCGTTAAAACCAGTATATGATAAATAGCCCGCCTGAACGGCATTTGCGCCATAACCTTTCCCTTTGGCATAAATCGTACTGTCGTCGCCGATTGTAATATTACTTTGGCCTTGGCTCGCATTGCCATCCAGCGATAATACCGCAATGCTGTTGACATCATAGCCTCTGATATTATCGTGCCCTATCGTAACACCGTTGCCGATTTCAATCTTACCGCCGCTGGAGGAAGCAAGCGCTGCCCCTGTAGCACCATAACTGTTGCCGGTAACTGTACTGCCATCGCCTATTTGGAGCAGAGAATCTTTACCCGTAACGTACACAGCAGAATTAGCTGATGAATTTAAAGTAGAAACACTTGCAGTTGTATGTAATTCTACAGATGAACATGATGTAGATGAAGCTGTAAAGAAGGTAGTTGATAAATTTGGTCGTGTTGACGTATTGGTTAACACAGCAGCAATTCTTCGTTTCTCACCATTAGAAGATTTAACATTTGATGAATGGAAACAACAAATTAATATTAACATTAATGGTTATTTCTTAACTTCTCAACGATTTGGTCGTCAAATGATTAAACAAAAGAAAGGTACAATGGTTCATATTTCAACAGTTGCTTCTCATTTCCCAGAAACATACTCTGGTGCATATAGTACAACCAAAGCTGCTGTAAACATGATTTCTAAACAAATAGCAGCCGAATGGGGACAATTTGGTGTACGTAGTAACTGTGTACTTCCTTGCTTAGTTAAGACTCCATTATCAAAAGACTTCTACAAAGATAAGGAAGTTGAAGATGGACGTAGTCGTTTAGTAGCAAGCAAGCGTATTGGTGAATTAAAGGATATTTCTAATACTGTACTATTCTTAGCAAGTGATCGTTCAGATTATACAAATGGTGATGAAATCAATGTTGATGGTGGTATCGGTATTATGATGCAAGATGTGATTCCAAAGCCAGGTGGACGTCGTCAATATGCAATTGACCACCACAAGAAGTAATTTAGTGGAGTGAAAAAATATGACTGAAAAGAAAGTAATTACTGCTCAAGCTCAAGGGCATAACGGACCAATTGATTTGGAAATTGGAGTTGAAAATCAAGAAATTGTAAATGTTGATGTAAAGAAACATTCTGAAACAAAAGGTATTTTTAATCAAGTTTTCTCAAAACTAAGAAATGATATTCTTGATAATCAAAGTTTTGATATCGATGCAATTAGTGGCGCTACTGTCATGAGTGATGCAATTTTGAAATCAGCTAAAGATGCGGTGGAAGAAGCAGAAGTAAAGATTGATTCTAAGAAAAAAGATATTCCTCATGTAACTGAAGAATTGCATACAGATGTTGTTGTTATCGGTGGTGGGGAAGCTGGTTTAGTTGCTGGATGTCGCGCCTTAAAATTAGGAAAGAAAGTAATTTTAGTAGAAAAAAATGGTTACCTAGGTGGAGCTACAATCCTAAATGGTTCTAATGTAACTGCAACAGGATCTAAAGTTGCTAAGAATATTTTTGGTGATGAAGCGAATAATGATACACCAGAAAAATTAGCAGATGATGTTAGACGTGAATCAAAAGATACTAATGTTCCTGAGTTAACTAATTTAATGGCAAATAACATTGGTGATGCAATTGATTTTATTTCTGAATTTGCTGGCTTAGAATATCGAAAAGCTCAAACTCAAACACCAGAACATTCAGTTGAACGTCAAGTTGAATTACCAACATCAAGTAGTTATGAATTTATCACTAAAGTTGCTAAAGCTTTTGAAGAAAAAGGTGGTCAAATCTTACTTGATAGTCGAGTAGAAGAAGTTATAATTGACGGTGATAAGATTACAGGTATTGTGACTGAAGGAAAGCATAAAACAACCAAGATTTTTGCTTCAGCAGTAGTCCTAGCTTCCGGTGGTTATGGTGCTAATACAAAGATGCGTGGACCGGAAAGTCAAGGTTTATACTATTATGGACCAATGACATCAACTGGCGATGCTTATCAATTCTTAGCTCCATTACAATTGAAGACAAGAAACTTAGGCTGGTATAAAGTATATCCTCATGGGGTAGAAACTGAACCAGGAATTGCTAAGTTAACAACATATGCATCTAAACTTGCTACTGATATGGGAGCAATTTATGTTAATACAGATGGTAAACGAATCGTTAATGAATCTGATGTATATGCTGAATTAAGGGATGCAGTCTTAAAACAAAAAGACAGAGTGGCATTCTTAGTAATGGATAAGCGAACATGGGATGAATTCTACAAATTGTTAGTCTTACATGACTTTAGTGAAAGTGAAATCGCTGATTACTTTGCAAAAGACGGAAAGAGTAATCCAATTCTTGTGAAGGGTAGTTTACAAGAGGTTGCACAAAAAGCAGGTATTGATGTAGCTGGTTTAAGTGAAACTGTTCAAAAATACAATGACTATGCTAAACAAGGAAAAGATGAAGAATTTGGCCGAGATAGTAAATTCTTACATGAATATGAAGGCGATGAATTTTACATCATTGAACAACGTGATCGTTTTGCAACCACATTAGGTGGATTTGTAACAGATGCAGATCTACATCTACAATTTGAAAATGGTAATAAATTGGCTAATGTAGTTGCTGCAGGTGAAGTAATCGGTGGAGCAAATGGACATGATTCTATGCCAAGTATGATGAACTCATGGGGCATTTCTTCCGGATTTGTAGCAGGAAAAGAAGCAGCTGAAATAAGTGAAAATTAATTTTAAAGGGGATAATTAAAATGGAACGTATCGATGGACATACTTTATTAATTGGTTTGATGGCATATCCTATTAGACATTCTATGTCACCAACAATGCATAACAATGCTTTTGCTAAATTAGGTTTAAACTATGCATATTTAGCATTTGAAATTGATAATGATAAACTAGAAAAAGCTGTAGATGCAATTAGAACTTTAGATATGCGTGGATCTAACGTATCTATGCCAAATAAGCAAAAGATTATTCCTTATTTGGATAAATTAGATCCAGGAGCTAAAATGGCTGGTGCTGTAAATACAGTTGTAAACGATAATGGTGTATTGACTGGATATACAATTGACGGAACAGGTTTCATGAAGTCACTAGCTGATGAAGGCTTAGATATTCGTGGTAAGAAGATGACATTAGCAGGTGCAGGTGGTGCTGGTACTCCAATTGCAATTCAAGCAGCACTTGATGGGGTAAAGGAAATTTCTATCTTCAATTTAGATGATGCTCAATGGGAACAAGCTGAAAAGAACGTTGAAATCATCAATCGTGAAACAGATTGTAAAGCAACACTACATCACCTAGAAGATAAAGAAGACTTTAAGAAGGAAATTGCTTCAAGTTATATCTATTGCGATGCTACAGGTGTAGGTATGAAACCATTAGAAGACATGACATTAGTTGAAGATCCTAGTTGGTTCCACAAAGATATGATTGTTTTCGATACAGTCTATGCACCAAGAGAAACAAAATTAATGAAAGTTGCTAAAGAAGCTGGCGTAGATCATGTTCTTAATGGTTTAGGTATGATGTTAGAACAAGGTGCAGAAGCATTCAAGTTATGGACAGGTGAAGATATGCCTGTAGACTACATCAGAGAATTATTATTTAGCGAAGATAACTAGGCGGTGAATTTGATGAGGATAGTCAAAGTAAGAAATGTTGAATTCGGTACGGACCGTCCTAAAATAGCTGTTCCAATTACCGGAAAATCAAGTGATGATATTATAAAGCAAGCCGAAACAATTATGTCTAGTGATAACGCTGATTTAATTGAATGGAGAATAGATTTCTTTGATCAAGTTGAAGATGCTGAAAAGTTGGTTGAAACAGCCAAAAAGCTACGCCAAGTTATGGGTGAAATGCCTTTATTAACTACATTTAGAACTCATTTCGAAGGTGGAGTTAAAGAATTATCAGAAGAAGAATATTTCGATATTTGTCGCGTATTGATTAAAGAAAAGGCAACAGATTTGTTAGACTTAGAATTGTTCAGAAAAACAAGTAAGCTAAAGGAAATTATCGCCGAAGCTCATGAAAATAATATCTATATTATCATGAGTAATCATGATTTCGATAAGACTCCTGCAACTTCTGAATTAGAAAGACGACTAACTTTGATGAAGACTTACGGTGCTGATATTGCTAAGATCGCAGTAATGCCTAATAGTGCACGTGATGTCCTAAATCTATTACTAGCTACAGATAATATGAAGTACAAATTAAATTGTCCATTAATTACAATGGCGATGGGAGACTTAGGTAAAGTAACCAGAATAAGTGGTGAAGTCTTTGGTTCTTGCTTAACATTTGGTACAGTAGGCGATGCTTCTGCACCAGGACAAATTGAAAGTACTAACTTAAAAGGAATCTTAAATACATTAAAGTTTGACTAAGCAAAAAGAAGTTGAATCAAATTTGGTTCAACTTCTTTTTTTGTGTACTATAAAGAATTCAATGCATCCGTAGTTTCATCATTATCAATATGAGTATAAAGAGTAGTTGTAGCAGTTGAGCTATGTCCTAATTGTTGTGCAGTTAAAACAAGGTTATTAGTTTGTTTATACAATCTAGTAGCTAAAGTGTGTCTCAACTTATGAGGAGTAACTCTGACTTTGAAACCTTTAGAGTATTTGGAAACCATTTTTTCAATAGCAGAGCCAGTAATGCGTTTGGAACCACCACGACTAATAGCTAAGAAGAATGCTTTTTCATATTTATCTGCACGATAACGACTAGCACGGATATCACGATAATTAGCTAGATATTCCATTGCAAAAGCGGCAATTCTAACAGAATCTTTTTTATTTCCTTTTCTAAGTACAGCAACTCGATTGTTTTCGAAATCTAAATCTTCAATATTGATATTAACAACTTCAGATAAACGGAGACCGGATCCTAACATTAAAGCATTGATAGCTAAATCTCTTTCAACATCGCGATTGTAGAATTTTTTAGCTTGAGTAGATAATGACTGAGGATAAACTTCTTTGATATATTGCAGATATTCATCAGTTTCATCATATAAAAATAACTTTTCTTCTAAGGCATCAGCTCTAGCTTGTAGCGTTTGCTTATCAGCCACATTATCAATACTTTGCATAACGTCGTGTGTTAAAAAAGGTTTTTCTTGAGAGTTATTAGCACTTCTGCTTAAGAACTTAAATATCACCTTTAAAGCAGTGATATTGCGCTGAATAGTTACTTTAGATAGAGTCTCAGTAGATTCTTCTTTATGACCATTTTTATCAAGAGCTTTTTTATTTTGCTTTTTTCGGCGTAAAAGATAAGATTTGTATTCAGTAGCAGTACGAACTGTAAGCTTATCAAGCGATTCTGGGGCGATGTCACTAGTTTTATTTTCGTTAATATAATGATTTTCAATCAACCAAATCAAAAATTGATGGAAATTCTTCAAGTATTCAAGAATAGTATTAGGAGAATATTCATCAGCGGTTTTTACAATAACAAAATCATTCATATAATAAGGGAGCTCATGTAGCAACTCATCGATTTTTTTATTTGCAACTTCTTTTTGCATAGTTATCCTCCGAACATTCATTTGATAATAGTATTATACCATGAAATTTAAGTTTCGTGTTAAATATAACTTATACTTTGTGTTAATTCACAATGTAAATATATATGTTAAGTGGTAAATGGTAATGAAATGAGTCTTACTTAAGAGTAGAAGTAAGACTTTTGATTAAGGAATACAGATGTATTATAAAAAAGAGGGGAATGTAGACAAATTACGTGTGAGATAAAGTAATCTTTTTTGAATTAAACTACTGTACGAAAATAATCTTATCAATAAAGAAAATAGTATAATAAAATATAAGTAGAGTATAGTAATGTACCTGTACAAAGGTGAATCTAATCATAATGTTATTTCTGTGAACAAAGGAGATGTTCAAAAATGAAAATTACAACTCAAATTAGTCTTGATGATGTTTTGGATAATTTTGAAAGATTATGGACTATCGTTCATATGAAAGATGGACGAATATTAAATTTATATATCGTTGATGTTGATGATGAGTTCCAGAGAAATGATGAAGAAGATGAACCAGAGTTAAAAGCTATCGTTTATAACACTACAGGTAGTAATTCGTATGGAAATGGGATTGCTTTTGATGATATTGACAGTATTGAACTAGATCCTGACAAAAATTAATTAAAAAGCTGTCATACAATTTAAACTTTACTGGAGGAGTTGAGAATTAATGAAAATAAATAAAGAAACTAAACTTTGGGACGTTATAAAAGCTTTTAATTGGAAATGGTGTGTAGTTACTTTAAAGAATGGTAAAAGAATAAAATTATATATTGTAGATGTAGATTATGAAGCATTTGGGTATAATATTATAGTTTATAATTATACTGGTAGTAATTCTTATGGTAATGATATTCCATTTAGCGATATAGATGAAATTGAATTATATAAGAGTGAGGAGTAATATTGATCTAGATTTAAGTGGTCTCAAGAGATTGGAGAGATACTAATGAAAGCTATAGATGTTCTTTATTTAGAAAGTGAAGATATTTCATGTATTACTATACAAAGAACGGATATTGTGGCAGGTCAAAAGATAATTGATAAAAATGACACAACATTTGAAGTATATGGTCTTGTTCCTAATGGCCGTGGATTGCTTAATGGAATTTCTAGTTTATTAGTCCATGGAAAATTCGAAGGAAATATTGTGAATTTGGTAGATGAAGAATAGATAATAGCTATTAAACTGCTTTTTACAATTAAAAACTACTAGTAATTATTAGTTTAAAAAGGTATTGATACTTTTATAGGAAGTGATAGAAATGTGTACAGCAATTACTTTAAATGGTAATAGTAATTACTTTGGAAGAAACTTAGATTTAGATTTTTCATATGGTGAGGAGGTAATCATTACTCCGGCTGAATATGAGTTTAAATTTAGAAAGGAAAAAGCTATAAAGAATCATAAATCATTAATAGGTGTTGGAATTGTCGCTAATGATTATCCACTGTATTTTGATGCTATTAATGAGGATGGACTAGGAATGGCAGGATTGAATTTTCCTGGAAATGCATATTATAGCGATGCTTTAGAGAATGATAAAGATAATATTACGCCGTTCGAGTTTATTCCATGGATTCTGGGACAGTGTAGCGATGTTAATGAAGTAAGAAATTTAGTTGAAAGAATAAATCTCATTAATCTTAGTTTTAGCGAACAGTTACCTTTAGCAGGATTACATTGGTTAATTGCTGATAGAGAAAAATCCATCGTAGTAGAAGTAACTAAATCTGGAGTACATATTTATGATAATCCAATTGGAGTATTGACTAATAATCCAGAATTTAATTATCAGATGTACAATCTGAATAAATATCGCAATTTATCTATCAGTACACCACAAAATACATTCTCAGATAGCGTGGATTTAAAGGTAGACGGTACTGGTTTTGGTGGTATTGGCTTACCAGGCGATGTATCTCCCAAATCTCGTTTTGTGAGAGTTGCTTTTAGTAAGTTAAATTCAAGTAAAGGGACGACCGTAGAAGAAGATATTACTCAGTTTTTCCATATACTAGGGACAGTAGAACAGATAAAGGGCGTTAATAAGACAGTTAGTTACATATCCATTTGAAAGGAAACAAATAATAAATAAGTTGAATTAAGCAAAATAACTGGTATCATAGTAGGGTACCAGTTTTATTTATTGTGATAAATATAGAAATTACATTGCAACTATAAGCATTTTAAAACAAAAAAAGCTGAACTTAATTCAGCCATTAAGTATTATTTGTCTGTCAAGTATATCTTTCTTAAATCTGAAACTTCTTGTTCATTCAACTTCAATTCTGTATGCAAATAATTATTTATCCCACCAAAGTTATCTTTCATCAATTGCAAAGCATGATTTAAATAAGCTTCATTAACTTCAAATAGGGCCTTAATATTCGCGGACATCACTGGACCCATTCCACTTACATCAGCTATTTTCTTTGCTCGAACAGTTTCTGTATAAACGTTAGATGCTAAGTAATCTTGATGAATTATTTTACTATCTACACCTAGTGCAGTTAACAAATAAACAGCTCCCATACCAGTTCTATCTTTACCAGCTGTACAATGGAACAATAGAGCTTCATTTTCTTTATCATTAGCTAACAATAAATCGAAGAATTGGCGATATGCTTTTTTAGCTCCATCTGTAAGTACAATATCTTTATATGCTTTCAACATATCCTCAAAACCAGCATTTTTAATCTTGCTGTAGGTCTTATATCTAGTCTCTTGATCTTTCTTAGTACTACGAGTCTCATCCTCTGAAAAAACTGGATTAAAATGATAATGAACATTATTGCTAATCCGATCAGGTTCAACTTCCTTTTCAGATATTGAACGAAAATCTACGTCATATCTAAGACCATAGTCATCTAAATAGTTAACATCTCGTTCAGACAAATATGCCAAATTAGCAGAACGCAGAATTTTATGCTTTTTAATCTTACGTCCATCTAATGTTTTATAACTGCCTAAATCACGAAAATTAAATCCATGTTTTATATCTAGTAATAGTAGTTTTTGTTCCATATAATCCCTCCATGGAGTGTGGCTTTAAATATGATTTTAACAAAAAATAAGCCTATTACCAAATATAAGTTATTATATCCAGTTTCGTTTTTCAGCTAAATTTACAGCTTCTAAGCGCGAACGTGTTCCTGTCTTACTGAGAATAGAGGAGATATAATTTCTAATAGTACCTTCAGACAAGAAAAATTTTTGTGCCAATTCTTTAGTTGAAGCACAAGTTTTTAAAGCAGCCAGAATTTCTTGCTCGCGATTTGTTAGGGGATTATCAACAGTGTTCAAAACACTAGTAACAAGTTTAGGATCAAATACTGCATCACCATTCATTATCATTTTTATTGCATTAACCAAAGAATCACTTGGACTATCTTTTAATAAATATCCATTAACCCTTGCTGCAAGGGCGTCTTTGAAATATTTGCTACGTGCAAATGTAGTTAAAATTATGATTTTTATATCTAATTTCATTAGCCGAAGTTGCTTGGCAATTTCTAATCCAGAAAGTCCTGGCATTTCAATATCCAGAATAGCGACATCTGGTTTTAGCGTAATAACTTTTTCCAATGCTGCCTGACCATCTGTTTCAGTTCCGACTACTGAAAAATCATCTTCTAAATCAAGTAACATCGCCAAAGCACTATTTAACATTTGCTGATCTTCAGCCAAAAATATACTGACCATTCTTAATCACCCTTTACAATAGGAATACTTATATCTATTTTAGCACCATTGTCATTATCAAAATTAACATTACCATCTAGATAATCAATTCTCTTTTTTATTCCAGATAAACCAAATGATTTTTTGTAAGATATATTTTTATCAAAACCAATCCCATTATCATGTACAGTTATTAAATATTGATTTTTGTTCTGACTAAAAGTAACACTAAAGAGATTTCCATGACTGTAGCGAATAGCATTAGTAACCAACTCAGTAATAATTTGACTTATTGTATTTTGAATATCCTTATTCCAATCTACTGTAATCTCTTCGTTTTTTGTATGTAGCATTATACCAGATTTATCCAGATTAGATTGTTGTATATCCAAAGTTTGTAGTATTGTAGAATGTTTCATATCTGCTACAATTTCTCTAACCAAGTCTAAATTTTGACGAGAAGCCGCTGCAATGTCTTTTAATTGTTGTTTAGCCAATACTGGATCTTTCTCCAGTAATTTCTCAGCTAATTCAGCTTTTAGGGCAAGCATAGAAAAGGATTGTCCCAAATTATCATGTAATTGTTGAGCTATTCTATCACGTTCACTGTGCCTAGTTATTAATTCTAAACGATTATTTTGTTTTCCTAAACGATAGCTCTTTGATAAAGAATTTGAAGCTGGAATTGTTCCAAAAATGAATAAATAATTGATAATAGCTGCTGGTACATCTCCCACTGCCATACTGGGTAATGGATAAGCTAGATATAAACTTATCGTAGATAAAACATAATAAGGAACAATCACTAATTTGGCGTTTTTCATATTAATACTAAAGGTTCCAATAATAAAGCCCGTATAAATATATAAAAATGGATATCTTGCAAAGAAAGAGAGTGTAGCCGCCAAAATTAATTGACAAAAGATATTAATAACTACTCCTTTATCTCTGGCTAAAAAACAATCTCTGTAAACTTTGACAAAAATAATTAGTAAAATTAACGTTATATTACGCATAATAGTGGGCAATGTAAGTAACACACTTACTGCTGGAAATAACCATAGTAACCAGAAATAAGGAGCTAGTCCTACGTAACTTGGAAATAATACGTGCTTTTTTAGAAACTTCTTCATTAGTTTTTCCAATCCTTTTTTGAAGTAAATATATAACTAATTCCTAGAGCTAAGACTAACACAACAAACCAAATTATTAAACCTACAAGCGAATTATAGTTGATGCTATTTCCATGTAAAATGTTATTAGACAAATTTGAAATGTAGTATGTTGGTGTTACTTTACCAATTTTTTGTAGCCATTGTGGAAGTACACTAAGCGGCCACCATAAGCCACTACAAATTGCCATAGGAAAAACTAAGATGTTGGCTAAGGCATTGATAACATTACTATCTTTAAATGATGAAATCAAAATTCCTAATAAAACGAGAGGCAAACTCATAATAGGAATTAGAATTAATAAAAGTATCCAGACCTTTGTCGGTAATGTGAGATTATTAACTAAAATACCGGCTAAACCAATTCCTACAAGACAAAGTAAGTTTAATACTTCAAAAATAATGATCATTTCAATATAATACATAAATTTAGGGAAAGGGCTTAAATCTATAAATAGTGTAAATTTGCGGTCTATATCGGAACTTAGTGTATGTGCAACAGTCATAATAGATCCAAGTAGAATTCCGTAAATCGCCATACTTACTAAATAATCTACCTTCCATTGCATTGTATTACTATAATGTGGTAAGGCTTTTGTAAAAAGTAAATAAAAAGTCAAAGGCATTGCTAAATCAAACATGAAGAATGCCGGATTTCTTAAGATTATGCGTTTAAAATCAATTTCAAGTTGATATAAAAAATTGGTCATCATTATTCCTCGTTTCTAATTAAAGAGTCCATTAATGTGTCTAAGTTTTGTTGTCTAATTTCTAAATTATCAATTGCTGATAAATAGGGGACTAACTGAGTTATTAATCTATTAACATCACTTGTAATAAGTGTATAATGGTGGTTCAATTCACTTACTCTAAGTACAGCTGGTAATTTATTAAAAATATCTTCTATCAACTCACTATTGAAGGTTACTTGAACCTTTTTTAACTGCTTTCCCATTTCATTTAAACTACCATCAAAAATAATCTTTTGATTATGCAGAAAAATAAACCTATTAGCAACTTTTTCTAATTCTTCTAAATAATGACTAGTAATTAAAAATGTTTTCCCTTGTTTCTTTAACTCATCGACATGCTTCCAAAATTTAGTGCGACTTTCTGCATCCATTCCTACAGTAGGTTCGTCTAAGAAAATTAAATCTGGATTCCCGGCTAAAGTAAGAGCGAACTGTAGCTTTCTTTTTTGACCTCCAGATAATTTATCCATAGGATGGTTTGTATAATTTTGCAACTCTGATAAAGCTAATATCGCTTGATAAGACATAGGATTACGATAATATGTTCTAGTTAATTTAATTATTTCTTTCACTGTTATTCGATCTAAGGAGATATTTTCTTGCATCATTACTCCAATTAAATTTTTATCAAATTTTTCTTTCTCAAAAATCTTGCTTTGTCCACTATCTTGTTGAATTAACTTCGTAATAATATTGATCAAAGTAGATTTCCCAGCACCATTTTTACCAATTAAGGCAACAATTTCTCCAGATTGAATTGAAAAATTAATATCATTTAAAACAACTTTATTTTTATATTTTTTATTGATATTTTTTACTTCAAGTGCGGTGGTCATAATTTATCATCCTTCCCTGTATTACATCTTCAATATAAACAAAATCAGTTAAGGTTAATAGAATTGAAAGTCATTACTCTTCGTGACAATTGTCATAAGATGTATGGAATTAATACTATTAAA
>OGKJ01000400.1_pt1 | contig 13408 bp, 10 predicted proteins | sample 1572461 | NCBI WGS metagenome assembly OGKJ01 (sample SAMEA2582080, study PRJEB24529) | metagenome | biome: Human gut stool | place: China | collected 2011 | reverse complement strand
GTGGTTTGTTTTCGTCCTGTAGCCCGGCTTTGGCCATTTGTACGGCTTCCACCACTTGGCAGACAGCTTCTTCCTGACCGTATATCTTTGCACTGATGCGTTCATGCAAGGTTTCTAATGTGGCATTGTCCTCTTCCTTCATGGCGAGTACATCCACTTTACAGATACGTGCCAGTATATCGGTTATCAATGCTTTGTCCACCGTTTGTGTTTCTGTATCTGTGGGGTGGATTTCACGATAAGCCCCGGCTTCGTCCACCAGGTCGATGGCCTTGTCGGGCAAAAAACGGTCGCTGATATACCGTGCGGCAGCTGTGACGGCATATGCTATCACTCCTTCTTCATAAACTACTCCATGGAACGTTTCGTACCTTTCTTTTAATCCTTCTACTATGTGGATAGTTTCTTCGATTCCGGGTTCCTGTATGTCAATCTGTTGGAAACGCCGTACCAATCCTCTGCTACGTGAAAAATAGCGGTTGAATTCTTCGTAAGTAGTGGAACCGATAAACCGGATCTCTCCTCCTTCCAAATAAGGCTTGAGCATATTAGAGGCATCCATCGAACCGTCTCCCGTCCGTCCGGCGCCTATCAGGTTATGTATTTCATCTATATATACAATGGCGTGTCCTTCTTTCCGTATTCCTTCCATAATGGCTTTCAGCCTTTTCTCGAATTCACCCCGATATTGTGTACCGGCCAATAAGTTGCCTAAATCCAGTTCGTAGATACGACAGACTGTGAGGCGTTCGGGAACATTGCCTGCTTCTATACGTGCAGCTAGTCCGTAGACCAGTGCGGTTTTTCCCACTCCCGGTTCACCCACGTGCAGAGGGTTGTTCTTTTCTTTGCGGCAGAGAACTTGAATGGTGCGTTCCAATTCCACATTCCGGCCTATCAGCGGATTCCGGTCTTGCAGACCTTCATTGAGGCAGGTGACGTAGTTGCGCCAAGGTTCGCTTTTCTCTTGCTCAGAGGAAGTTTCCTCTTGAAACTGATTCATGTGCTCGTAATTTGAAATGAGGGAGCTGAGAAACTCCGGCATATCTTCTCCCACTGTTTCTTTTAGCAGATAGCCGGCCCATGAATCTTCCAGTTGAAGCATTCCTTGTACCAGATGAGGAACATCCATTTCTTCTGCGCTTGAATGGCTGATTGTCATATAGGCATATTGCAGCAGCTCGGAGAGTTGACCTGAAATTTCCAACTCATATTCTATTTCTTGAGGAACTCGTTCCACTTTTTTCGACAGATATTCGGAAATGGACTGGGACAGTTCTTCCGGGGTACAAAAACACTCTGCCAATGCTTTTTGAAAAGGAACTTGTTCCAGCAATGCGCTCAATAAGTGTTCGGGCGTGATAAATTCATGCCGATATTGCATCGCTTGGCTCTGCGCAGAAGCGAAAGCGTAGTTCACCGAATCGGTATTTGGTATATCCATATCTTATTCTTGATTTTTTATTCTTCTTCCGGTGTAACCGTGAGTCGGAGAGGGAAACCCTCTTCACGAGCCATACGGGTGGCTTTTTGTACTTTTGACCGGGCGATATCATACGTATAGATGCCTATTACGGCCGATTCACTTTTGTGTACTTGCATCATCAAAGCTTCTGCTTCCATCGTTGATTTGAAAAAAACGGTAGTTAATATCTTTACAACAAATTCCATTGTAGTAAAGTCGTCATTGAAAATAGTAACTTTGAAGCGTCGCGGCTCGCGAAGGTCTATACGTTCTTTTTCTTTATAAGATGATTGTTGTTGTTCCATATTGGTATTTGTCATACGTACTTATGGCACAAAGGTAGGGAAAGTATTGGAAAGGTAGGGTAGGGAAGAGATGAATTTTGTAGACGGATGGTCTGGAGCTGATGTCTTGAATTCCTTTCATGCCTGTCTGTCATTCTTAAAACATCCATATATAATAAGATGTTTCAAGGATGACAGACGTGTATGAAAAATAAAATGTGAAAAAATTCAAGGATAAGAGGTGGAAACTTAGACTTTTCTGTGAACAAACTGGCCGTCAATCCAAATGGTGGCATGGTTTCCCCGGAACTTCAGCAGGATATATTCGGGGTCTTCCGGTCCTTTAGGAAAATGATGGATAAACCAGTCTTGCCATAACTCTTTCTTGGTGCCAGTGTCTGATACAACTTCCACTTCTCCGGTCATGGCCACGCTGTTTCCCTCTTTGTAGAAACATATGCCGGCTTTCGGATTAGAGCGGAAATCCTTTGTCTTTGCCGAACTGTTTCCTGTTGCAAACCAGATGGTTGTTAATCCTTCCGTTTTGATTTTACTCAAGGGAACCGGCCGGGGATACCCTTCTTTATTGATGGAAGTTAGTGTGACTACTTCACATTGTTGAAGCAAAGCTTTTGCTTTTTCTTTAAGTGATTCCATGGTTTCTTTTTAGTTTTTGATACGGTACAAAAGTAAGAAACGCCAGGATGGCTTCGTTGTAAAAAAACGACTTTTATAGTTTCAGATATGTTAATGTGGTTTCTTCCGTAACCGGTAAGGATAAAAAGGAACCGGGTGTATTGCCTGATAAGGCTTTTATTTCCTTACTCAAATGGGCTGTGTCATAGTATCCGGCCTCAATGGCAACAGAGAAGAGTTGATTGGAAGAGGTGGAACGCAGTAAATCCACTGCATTCTTGAATTTGATAATCCGGCTGTATTCCTTAGGGGAATATCCGGTCTGATGTTTGAACTTGCGCTCGAAGTGTCTTTGGCACAAGCATACATTTTCTACTAAAGAACGGATAGGCAGTTGGCCTTTGGAAAGGTTAATGCAATCTACTGCATATGATATCTGTTTTTCTATCTTGTTGTTAGTACATAAGGCTTGGGTGAGAAAAGATTCTATCAGTCTGATTTTGTCCTGTATGTACGGTTGTTCACATAATCTTTCTGCTAGCGAGTCGTTGAAGATACCTCCTGACTCAAAAGTGCTGATTCTTTGATTCCCAAGTTCTTCCAATGGTAATTGCATGAAGCGGAATAAACCGCAAGGCAGAAAACGGATACCAAACATATGGATGCTTTTCGCATAGGTTATTAGGGTGGAGTATCGGCTCATGGGACCTACAAAATAAGAACGGTAGGGTTGCATTATAAGACTTTCTTGTTCCGCTATGTCAGCTACTTCGCCAAGGGTGAAGATAAAATCGGTGCAACCGTCCGGCAATATGTTGATTTTCATCCCATAGTCCGGATTGCCTTTAAATTCCCAGTATTTGTCAATATAGGGGGCTAAAAGCAGGGAAGGCTGGTATTCATTATACATGAAGATTGTTATTTCTTTTTAGCAGCGATAGCTAGTAATACTCCCAGTACCCCCCAGATTACCATGCGTGGGATAATACCGAAGGTCTTGTTGTGATACACTCCTGTGCTGATGCGAAGCCCAAGCATTTCTCCCAAAGTAGCTAGAATGGCGAACTTCACAAAACTCATGACCATACCATGGATTGCATTGAAAGATTTGTACCATTCATAAATGGTATCGCTAATAAAAAAGGGTAGAAACAATGCTATTACAAACAAAAAGAACAGAATATCACTCTTTTTCATAGATAGAAATGTGTTTTTCATTAATATTTGCGACAAACATACGAAAAAAATCTAAGTTCCTAACCAAACAATAATTTAAATTCGACGGCTCTTTATTTGTTATCTAGCTATAATCTTTTATCTTTGTTTCCCGTCATGGAATAAAATAAAAAGGTTATTATGAAAACAAAAGGATGGATTTTAACTGTAATTTGTAGTATGTTGTTATTGGTGGCGGGTATCACTTTTGCATCAATGGTGCTTGTCGGGCAACCGGCTTTGGCAAACGAATCATTGTGGTGGTGGATCTTGATAAATTTTGGTGTGATGGTTTTATTATTCGGGTATGGCGTGAAACGGGGAATCCAGATATTGCGTATCTTCAGCATACCGAAAAGCAAACTGACACGGGAACCAGGTGTCGTGGTTTGTGATTATAATATCAGCCTGAAAAAGTATGCTTTGTATAAATTGTGGGACATCCGTCATTTCAGTTTTTCTTTGTTGTTCATCATTTATATTTGTATTGCACTGTGTACAGGGCACTATATTGTTCCCGAAGAGCAAAGCCTGTTCAGTCCGCTGCTGATTTGGTTCTTGTGTCTTATTTATATCTTGATTATGCTGCCTGTCAGACTAAATAAGATTTATAAGCGGAGTATTGCGGGGCAGACTTGGGTAGAAATAACTCCGGAAGGGCTGACATATGATAAGGCGGAACTGAAACAGACATTCCCTTGGGAGGAGATAGCAGGTATAGCTCTTTATAAGACCTATTGCTTTCTGTATGATAAAAGAGGCGGTGAATTTTTGATTGTAACTTCGGATGAAAAGGTGAAAGAATCCCTTCTTTACTATTTAAATACGAAAAAATAATGAATTAAAGCTAAGTGTTTTTTATAATAAGGTTGTTCATATTATTATAATGTGTATTTTTGTAACAAAGTAATAATGAAAAACCTCTTAAGTATGAAAACACCTGTTCTCGCGCTATTCATTTCTTTAGTGGCATTTGGAGCCTGTGTGTCCAATAAACAAACCCAGCAACAACTAGTTTATCTCTACACAATCCCAGCCGTCAACCGATTATACCCAATTGGTGAATCCGTTTATCGGAACCGATTTTACCGGCAATACTTATCCGGGAGCGCAAGCGCCTTTCGGAATGGTACAACTTAGTCCGGATAACGGTTTGCCCGGATGGGACCGTATTTCCGGTTATTTTTATCCGGACAGTACGATTGCCGGATTCAGTCATACCCATTTGTCGGGAACGGGAGCCGGAGACTTGTATGATATCTCTTTCATGCCTGTAACTTTGCCTTATCAGGAAGCGGAAGCTCCTTTAGGCATCTATTCCAAATTCTCTCATGCGGATGAAGAGGCTTCAGCTGGTTATTATCGCGTGTTGCTGAAAGATTATGATATCAATGTGGAGTTAACTGCTACAGAGCGTTGCGGTATACAGCGTTATACGTTTCCTGAAGGAGAGTCGGCTGTCTTTCTGAATCTGAAGAAAGCGATGAATTGGGACTTTACCAATGATTCTTATATTGAGATAATTGACTCATGCACCATTCAGGGATATCGTTTTTCCGAAGGATGGGCAAGAGGCCAGCATGTGTATTTCCGCACTCGTTTCTCCAAACCGTTTGCCTCGGTAGAGATGGATACTACTGCCATTGCTTTGAAAGGTAAACGTGTAGGTACGGCTTATATCGCCCGTTTTAATTTTGATACGGAAAAAGGAGAGCAGATTGTTCTGAGTACTGCTCTTTCGGGGGTAAGCATGGAAGGGGCTGCTAAAAACATGGCGGCTGAAGCACCTCACAATGATTTCGATAAATATTTGGCTGAAACTAAAGATAATTGGAACCGTCAGTTGGGAAAAATAGAGGTAACAGGTGATAACAAGGACGATAAGGTTAATTTTTATACAGCATTGTATCATACAATGATTGCCCCGACTATTTATAGTGATGTGGACGGGGCTTATTATGGTCCCGATAAGAAAATTCATCAGACGGATGGTTGGGTGAATTATGGAACTTTTTCATTGTGGGATACTTATCGTGCCGCACATCCGTTATTTACTTATACGGAACCTCAGCGTGTCAATGATATGGTGAAATCATTCATTGCTTTTTATGAACAGAACGGCCGTTTGCCGGTATGGAATTTTTGGGGAAGTGAAACGGATATGATGATTGGCTACCACGCTGTACCTGTTATTGTCGATGCTTATTTGAAAGGTATTGGTGATTTTGATGCAGAGAAGGCATTGGAGGCTTGTGTGGCTACTGCTAACTTGGATGATTATCGCGGCATTGGTCTGTATAAAAAATTAGGATATATACCTTATAATATAAAGGATGAATATAATGCGGAAAATTGGTCGCTTTCCAAAACATTAGAATATGCTTTTGATGATTATTGCATAGCCGAAATGGCCCGGAAGATGGGGAGGACTCAATTAGCGGACGAATTCTACAAGCGTTCTCAGAATTATCGCAATGTGTTCAATCCGGCGTCAAGCTTCATGCAGCCGATAGATGATAAAGGAGTATTCCAACCTAATTTCAGCCCGGATGACTACACTGCCCACATTTGTGAAAGTAACGGTTGGCAGTACTTTTGGTCTGTACAGCAGGATATTAAGGGGCTAATTGCCTTGACTGGTGGTAAGGATCGTTTTACGGAAAAGTTGGATAGTATGTTTACTTATATCCCGGCTGGTAATGCAGATTTGCCTCTTTTCAGTACAGGTATGATTGGCCAGTATGCTCATGGTAATGAGCCTAGCCATCATGTGATTTATTTGTATAATAAGGTACGTCAGCCTTGGAAAACTCAGAAGTATGCGGCGCAGGTCATGCATGACCTTTATTTCAATGCACCTGCCGGACTGTGTGGAAATGAGGATTGTGGACAGATGTCTGCCTGGTATGTATTCAGTGCTATGGGATTTTATCCTGTCAATCCGGTAAGTGGTGAATATGAGATTGGTACGCCGTTGTTCCCCGAGATACAGATGCATCTGGATAATGGAAAAACGTTCACAGTACTGGCCCCTGGAGTAAGTCGTGAAAATATCTATATCCAGTCGGTGAAAGTAAATGGGCAACCATACGATAAGAGCTATATCACACACCGGCAAATAATGGATGGTGCTACTGTAGAATTTGAAATGGGTCCGGAACCGGGAAATATTTGGTATAGATAGATAATAATTGGTTCAACTTATTAAGAATTGTAATTGTACAGGAGGTGAGTTAAAAGTAATATTTGTTATCGTTTTGCTGTAGAGGCGGTTTGAATCTGCCTGAAAATTGTATGATGAGCGGAAGCTTTTTGCCTCTACAGTGGATGATTGGATCGTTATTTGGAACATTGGCTCTCTCCTTCATACAAAGGTGAATTATATAATATGAACGAGGAACTTGATGACACCTATAAGGCCGTCTTTCGTCAATGCTATCCTAAGCTGTTGTTCTATGCGACACGGCTGGTCGGTACCGAAGAAGCCGAAGATGTAGTGCAGGATGTTTTTGTGGAGTTGTGGAGGCGGAGAGATTCAGTCGTCATAGGAGAGCAGATTTTAGCTTTCCTTTATCGTTCTGTATATACCAAGGCTATAAATTTATTGAAGCATCAGGTTATAGAGAATAACTACAGTGCGGCAATGATAGAAATCTATGAACGAAAATTGCAATATTACCAGCCGGATCATGCCGAAGTCATTAAAAAGATAGAGAATCAGGAATTGCGTCAGGAAATTTTTGGAGCGATTAATGAATTGCCGGATAAATGTAAGGAGGTGTTTAAACTGAGCTATCTTCATGATATGAAAAACAAGGAAATCGCTGATACTCTTGGCATTTCTTTACGTACCGTAGAGGCACATATGTATAAGGCCTTGAAATTTTTGCGCGAACGTCTCAGCCATTTATTATTGTCATTGATTATATTTTCAGCAAAACTGCTAAGTGTTTTTACAAGTTGAATTGTTTACTATATGAATAGGGAAAAAGATGAGTAAACTTAACGAAGATATTATTATCAGGTATTTGGAAAACCGATGCTCGGAGGAGGATTTTGTTCTTATCAATGAATGGATGAAAGAATCTGATGAGAATGCCGGAGAGCTGTTCCGTATGGAGGAGATTTATCAGTTAGGTAAATTCCCCTTTGAGGAGGAAAATCTGGTAGTGAGGGCAGAGCGCAGGTTGGGTAGAAGATTGAAACGGGAAAATCAGAAGAAACAAGAGGTGTTCAAGCTTAGAAGTGTGTTGCGTTATGCAGCTGCTATAGTGGGTGTGATGGTGCTGGCTGCGGGATTGGCCTATTGGTTCCGGAATAAAGCGGAGGAATTGGTGGTAGCATCGGCTGCTCATGGACAAGTGCGTGAGATGTTGTTGCCTGACGGGACAAAAGTATGGTTGAACCAGTCGTCTGTTTTAAAATATCCGCGTGCTTTTGAAGGAAAGGAACGTCATGTATATCTGGATGGAGAAGCTTATTTTGAAGTAGCACGTAATCATGAGAAACCTTTCATGGTAAAAAGCCCGGCAATGGATGTCAGGGTCTTGGGAACCTCTTTCAATATAAAATGTCGTCCGGATAACAGTTTTGCGGAAACAACCTTGATAGAGGGTGAAGTTGAGGTAAAAGATAAATCGGACAAAGGAAGAATTACTTTGTTGCCGGGACAAAAAGCCGTTTTAAACAGGGTAACAGGGCGGATGCAAGTAAAACAGGTCGATCCCAAGATGGAGATAGTCTGGCATAATGACTTGATTCCATTTGAAAAGTCATCTATTTTCCAGATTGCGGCAGCATTGGAACGGTTCTATGGAGTGAAGATAATCCTTTCACCGGATGTAGACAGTACTAATACTTATTCAGGTGTACTGAAAAAGAAAGATAATATAGAGTCTGTGCTGAATTCTTTGCGTAACTCTATTCCTTTCAATTATAAGAAAGTAGATGATAACAATATATTTATCTCATCGGAAACAAAATAATTTTTAAATAAAGATCTATGAAAATCAACATGCTCTTAAGCGGCTGTCTTCTAGGGTTATTGTGTTTCACTGCATGTGATTCTGAGGGCAATGAAATGAATGATTACACCCATTATGTCAATCCTTTTATTGGTACAGGAGGCCATGGGCATACTCATCCGGGTGCTATGGTTCCTCATGGCATGATACAGCCGGGGCCGGATACTCGTATTGACGGTTGGGATTCCTGTTCCGGATATTATTATGAAGATACTACGATCAATGGTTTTGCCCATACACGTCTTAGTGGTACAGGGTGTGCGGATTTCGGAGATTTCCTGTTGATGCCGACTGTAGGTGTGCAGCGTACTGATTTCTTGGGAACAGAAAGCCAGAAGCGTCCTTTCGCATCGGCTTTTTCTCATGAAAAGGAATATGCCGAACCGGGATATTATTCTGTTTTTCTGGATACATACGGGGTAAAAGCCGAACTGACTTCGACAGAGCGTGCGGCAATGCATCGGTATACTTTTCCGGAAAGTAAGGAGTCTGGATTTATCTTGGATATGGACTATAATATTCAGCAACAAATCAATCAGGTAATGGAAGTGGAGGCAGTGAATGATACTGTGTTGCGGGGGCGCAAACGCAGTGCCTATTGGGCATACCGACAGGATCTTTATTTTTATGCCGTATTTTCCAAACCCTTTACGTATACCTTGTACACGGATACTGTTCAGGAAAATGACAAACAGATTCCTGTATGTAAAATGCTTTTGCATTTTGAAACGGCGAAAGATGAACAAGTGCTGGCTAAGTTCTCTATCTCTTCTGTTGATGCGGAAGGTGCTTATAAGAACCTCCAGGCTGAGATGCCCGGTTGGAATTTTGATGGAGTGCGTGCCGATGCTAAGAAGAAATGGAATGAATGCTTGTCAAAGATTGCAGTCAAAACCAATGATGAAGACCAGCGTGCCATTTTCTATACGGCTATGTATCATGCTTTCCTAAGTCCCAATCTGTTTACAGATGTAGACGGGCGTTACTTGGGAATGGATTTGAAAGTGCATACCACCGACATGAAACATCCGGTTTATACCATTTTCTCTTTGTGGGATACTTTCCGTGCGTTACATCCGTTACTGACTATTGTCGATCCTCAGTTGAATACGGAGTTTATCCGTTCATTAATAAAGAAGCATCAGGAAGGTGGTATCTTTCCGAAATGGGACTGTGTGTCCAATTATACCGGAACTATGGTGGGATATCATGCGGCTTCGTTGGTAACCGATTCTTATGTGAAGGGATACCGCGATTTTGATGTGCAGGAAGCTTACAAGGCATGTCTGCGTGCAGCGGAATATGACACTACCGGTATTGTAGCTCCCGATTGGCTGATTCCATATGTTATGCCCAAAGCACGTTATTATAAGAATACTCTTGGCTATATTCCATGTGACCGTGAGAATGAATCGGTGGCGAAAGCATTGGAGTATGCGTATGATGACTGGTGTATCTCCGTGCTGGCAGACAGCTTGGGAGATACTGAAACCAAGGAGAAGTATGCCCGTTTTGCAGATGCTTACGAATTTTATTTTGATCCTGCCACCCGTTTCATGCGTGGATTGGATAGTAAAGGTGAATGGCGTACTCCGTTCAATCCCCGTTCTTCCAATCACCGTAATGATGATTATTGCGAGGGTACTGCATGGCAATGGACTTGGTTTGTTCCGCATGATATCCCGGGACTGGTGAATTTGATGGGTGGGGAGGATGCTTTCGTAGGAAAGCTGGACTCCTTGTTTACGGTTTCTTCCCAGTTGGAAGGGGAGGCTACCTCTGCTGATATCACAGGACTGATAGGCCAGTATGCGCATGGTAATGAGCCTAGTCATCACATTACTCATATGTATACCTATGTAAACCGTCCATGGCGTACTCAGGAATTGGTTGACAGTGTGCTGTATAACCAGTATTTCAATGCTCCTGACGGCTTGTCGGGTAATGAAGATTGCGGTCAGATGTCTGCCTGGTATATTTTGAATTCCATGGGCTTCTATCAGGTATGTCCCGGTAAGCCGGTTTATTCTATCGGACGTCCGTTGTTTGAGGAGGTGACGATTAATTTGCCCGACCGCAAGACTTTCGTTATCCGTACCCACAATAATTCGAAGACCAATAAGTATATTGAGTCGGTTTTGTTGAACGGAAAACCGCTGGATGTTCCTTTCTTTACCCATGATGATCTGGTACGTGGAGGAACGATGGAGATTACCATGAGTCCCGTACCGACGGAATGGGGAAAACAGGTGAAGAATTAAAAGTATAACTTAACCCAAATAGCAATATCATGAAAAAACTATTTCTATCAGTTGTAGCGCTGTGTGTCACGCTGTTTGTACAGGCAAAGGATTATGCAGACTATGTGAGTCCGTTGGTAGGTACACAGTCTTCCTTTGAACTCTCTACAGGAAATACTTATCCTGCCATATCCCGCCCGTGGGGTATGAATTTCTGGACTCCCCAGACAGGAAAGATGGGGGACGGATGGCAGTATGTTTATACGGCTAATAAAATCCGTGGTTTCAAACAAACCCATCAGCCCAGTCCGTGGATTAATGACTATGGTCAATTTTCCATCATGCCCGTAACAGGAAAACCGGAATTTGAAGAGGACAAGCGTGCAAGCTGGTTCTCTCATAAAGCTGAAATTGCAAAACCTTATTATTATAAGGTTTATTTGGCAGAACATGATGTCGTAACCGAAATGGTTCCTACGGAGCGTGCCGTAATGTTCCGTTTCACTTTTCCTGAGAATGATTCATATGTAGTGGTGGATGCTTTTGATCGTGGTTCGTCTGTCAAGGTGATTCCCGGAGAAAACAAAATCGTGGGCTATACTACCCGTAACAGTGGTGGTGTTCCTGCCAACTTTAAGAATTATTTCGTTATTGAGTTTGATAAGCCGTTTACTTATGAGGCTACGTTCTCTAATGATGTACAGCCTGAAAAACCGGATGGCAGTGTTCCTGTAACCTTGAAAGAAGGTAAACTGGAGCAGACTGATTTCCATACCGGAGCCGTTATCGGTTTCAAGACAAAGAAAGGTGAAGTAGTTCATGCCCGTGTGGCCTCTTCATTCATCAGTCCTGAACAAGCAATTCGGAACCTGAAGGAATTGGGTGGTGACAGTTTTGAAGTATTGGTACAGAAAGGTAAAGAGGCTTGGAATGAGGCCTTAGGTAAAGTAGAGGTGGAAGGTGGAACATTGGATCAATACCGCACTTTCTATTCCTGCTTGTACCGTTCCTTGTTGTTTCCGCGTAAATTCTATGAACTGGATGCCAACGGACAACCTGTTCATTACAGTCCTTACAATGGCGAAACGCTGCCGGGATATATGTATACGGATACAGGTTTCTGGGATACATTCCGTTGCTTGTTCCCTTTCTTGAACCTGATGTATCCTTCGGTAAATAAGGAGATACAGGAAGGTTTGGTTAATACTTATAAGGAAAGCGGTTTCTTCCCCGAATGGGCCAGCCCCGGACACAGAGACTGCATGATAGGAAATAATTCGGCTTCCGTACTGGCAGATGCTTATTTAAAAGGTATTAAAGTAGAAGATGTGAAAACTTTGTACGAAGGGTTAATACACGGAACAAAGAACGTACATCCCACCGTATCTTCCACAGGAAGACGCGGATACGAATATTATAATAAGTTAGGCTATGTCCCTTATGACGTAAAAATCAATGAAAACACAGCCAGAACTTTGGAATATGCCTACAATGACTGGTGTATCTATCAATTAGCCAAAGAATTAAAGCGACCGGAAAAAGAAATACAGCTCTTTGCCAAACGGGCGATGAACTATAAGAATGTATTCGATAAAGACTCCAAGCTCATGCGAGGAAAAAATGAAGATGGAACATTCCAATCTCCATTCTCACCATTGAAATGGGGAGATGCATTTACCGAAGGAAACAGCTGGCACTATACGTGGTCTGTATTTCATGATGTACAGGGACTGGCCGATTTGATGGGCGGCAGAAAGATGTTTGTCAGTATGCTCGATTCTGTGTTCAACCTTCCACCGATATTTGATGATAGCTACTACGGAGGTGTGATTCATGAAATCCGTGAAATGCAGATTATGAATATGGGTAACTATGCACATGGCAATCAACCGATTCAGCACATGATTTATTTATATGACTATGCAGGACAACCTTGGAAAGCCCAATACTGGGTGCGCGAGATCATGCATAAGCTCTATACCGCTGAGGCGGATGGTTATTGCGGCGATGAGGATAACGGACAGACTTCCGCATGGTATGTATTCTCTGCCTTAGGCTTCTATACCGTATGTCCGGGTACCGACCAATATGTATTAGGTACCCCTTTGTTCAAATCCGTAAAACTCCATCTGGATAACGGAAAGCAGGTGTTGATCCAAGCGGACAAGGCTGATCGGGAGAACCGTTACATCAAGGGTATGAAAGTAAACGGCAAGACATATACCCGCAATTTCTTGACACACGAGCAGTTGCTAGGTGGTGCGAAAATTCAATACCAAATGAGCGATACCCCTAATAAACAGCGAGGTACTCAGGATAGTGATCGCCCCTATTCTTTCTCGTTGGAATAAGAAAACCATGATGCCCATTGTAAGCCTGTTACAATAGGCATTCTAAGCACCTTACGATGAGGCTGTCTCAAATAGAAGTTTGAGATGGCCTTTTTTGTGTCTGCAAAAAAAATCAGGCAAGCTCTAACTTCGCTCAGCCAGAACTTGCCCGTCTCCCTAATTTTTTGTATCTTAGGGAATCAAATCAAGATAT
>OGKJ01000367.1_pt1 | contig 14304 bp, 9 predicted proteins | sample 1572461 | NCBI WGS metagenome assembly OGKJ01 (sample SAMEA2582080, study PRJEB24529) | metagenome | biome: Human gut stool | place: China | collected 2011 | reverse complement strand
AGATACGAGTGGTTTCTATGCTTTCATGCCCCATGAGGTCGGCAATTAAAGCAAGGTCGTTAAAGCGGTCAAGGAAGTTTTTGGCGAAACGGTGACGGAATGAATGAGGGTAAACCACCTCTTTGTTCATCCCGTATTTTTCAGCAAAATGTTTGAGTTGAGAAGCTATTCCACGAGTAGTAATGCGCTGTCCAAACCGATTCAGAAAGATGTAGCCGGAAGTAAGTCCTATTTCTCTGAGCCATTTCGCAGCCTCCGTGCTCAAGTTCTTCGGGATATACAAACGGCGTATCTTTCCTCCCTTGCTGTATAGGTCAAGATGCCCGATTTGTATATGTTCTGCTTTGATATGGAGTAGTTCGCTGACACGTGCCCCTGTAGCCGCCATAAACCACACAATAAAATACCACTCCTCATAACCATCTACTTTAAGTTGGGCTTTAAGAAATTTATAATCAGCATCGCTGATTACATTTTCCAAGAAGTTCTTTTGCTGTACTTTTACGAACTTCACTTTTAGTTTTTCTTGTTTCGTAAACTCCAGATACTTATTGATACCTTGCAGCCGAAGGTTCACCGTCTGTGGCTTAAAGTTCTCCACCAAGTACCCCTTATATGCCAAGAGGTTCTTCTTGTTTACTTCTCCATAATGATTGAGGAAATACTGTACCGTCCACACATACGATGTAACGGTGTTCTTGGCGAGATTAGTCTTTGCCAAATGATTTTTGAATTTTGTTACCATACTACATTGATTTATAATGAATACAGTAACAATATAAGAGAATATATCGAACATGATAAGAAGTTGCCTGAAGGATGGGCTATGTGCAGGCTTGAATAAGTTGTAGATTATGAACAACCTACTGCTTATATTATAAATTCAACGGCTTATGATGATTCCTACTCAATACCAGTCTTAACAGCAGGTAAGTCTTTTATAATTGGTTACACCAATGAAGCGACAGGGATATGCTCAAATCTTCCTTGTATAATCTTTGATGATTTTACAACAGATTCAAAACTAGTTGTTTTTCCTTTCAAGGTAAAATCATCAGTAATGAAGATTCTAAAAATGCACAGTGATATTGAGATTGATTATGTGGCAATGTTTATGAGTGTCACATATCAATCTGGTTACACTCATAAACGATATTGGATTTCTGAATACTCAAAATAAGAGATACCTATACCACCGAAGGCAGAACAAAAACGGATTGTTTATACAGCCCGTAATATTTCATTCATCGTATCAAGCACCATATCTATTTTAGCCACAATTCGTTCTTGCTCTTTATATGGCGGTATGGGTATTAAAACATTACCAATAGATGTTTTTGTTAAACTGGGCATAGCCGTACTTTTATCTAATTTGCTAAAATCAAATGATAAGCAGAAATAATACAGATATTTATCAAGTATAGCATCATTAGCCTTCAAGCCAAAAGCTGTATCAACGTTCCAAAAATGTTCCTCTACGAATATAGGATTATTAATTGTACCTTTTCTTCCAATTATTGTAGAACCTGCGATGCAAAGATACTGATTAGCTCTGCCTATAACACCGCCACTACCATAAATTGGATATATGCCGTTAAGTGTTTCAACATTTTTTTGAGACTTCCCATTCGTTATACTTGTAATCTGTTTCATTTTACAAATAGCCCATCCTTCAGGCAACTGTGTATAATGCCCGTTATCACAAGGTGTGAAGTCGGGATTTATGCGCTTCAACAGTTCAATGGCTGGCTCGTCATTCGGATCTTGCGGTATGAGCTTTCCGTGAATGGCAAGGTCGAGAATTTTGCTTTTTGTTAGTTCAATGGTGGTCTGTAAATCGGCTTTGTCTTGTTCTATTTGGTCAATTAAAGTAAACCACTTTTTTATTTCTGCAATTATACGTTGTTGTTCAGCTAATGGAGGTAAAACAATTGGAATCTTATTCAAATTATCTTGTGACAACTTGGGTTGGGCTGACCCCGTAATATAATCGTCCAGTTTCATTGAGTTGATAACAATTGCGATAAAGTCAAGTAAGTTTTTATCTGTAGCATCCAACACATGAGCATGATTATTGACCCAATATCTTCCTTCTGCGAAGAATGCATTATTTTTACTTCTTGATAATAAATTAGCACCATCTTCTCCTATAAGAAGCAATCTTTCATCAAAAAGATAACTATCCACTTTATCTATTACCCCTGCTGCACCGTAATAATCATAAATTTTACTCGTTTGCTTGCTACGTATCACTGACGAGACAGGTTTCCTTTCACCGTCACGATTAATCAGAAGTTCTCCTATATCTGTCAAACACCATCCATCTGGTAATACGTTCTCATAATGGGGCGTATCGGAAGACTTTGCAGACTTCTTACTCCGTTTAATTTTGCCTTCTTTTATCAGTCGTTCTTTTTCAGCCTTGATTCGTTCGAGCAGAACTGATGCTGGTTCATCGTTGGGATCTTGGGGTACAAGTTTTCCATGTATCGCAAGGTCGAGTATCTTTTGACGTAACGCTTTTGTATCCATCGTTATATTTCTGTTTGTAATTGTGCAGTTTTGGCTGCACAATTACTATTCATGTTCTTCCAGTTTCTTTAATTCCTCATTTTCTTCAAACTCTTCAATCCATTCCTTCACCTTAGCTTGCAATAAAGCCTTGTTGGGGAGATAGAGTTGATAAGCAGAAGCATAGATGTTAGCATCCTTAGGCAAGGTAAGTTCCACTAGTGCATCGTTCTTCTCCTTACACAGTAGAATACCAATTGTCGGCTTTTCAAAGTCTTGTTTGACATAGCGGTCGTAATAGTTGACATACATCTGCATCTGCCCAAGGTCTTGGTGAGTTAGTTTGTCTATCTTCAAATCTATAAGCACATAGCATTGTAGTAAACGATTGTAAAACACCAAGTCAACAAAGAAATGCTGCTCATCAAATGTGAACCTTTTCTGCCTTGCTTCAAATAGAAATCCTTTGCCAAGTTCTAATAGGAATTGCTGCATCTTGTTGATAATGGCATTCTCTAATTTAGACTCTGAATAAACTGCATCGGGTTTTAGACCAAGAAATTCTAATGTGATGGGATTCTTGATAATGTCTGATGGTTTCCCAATAGATTGTCCTTCCTTAGCCAACCGCATTACTTCATCTTTGTTACGGCTCAAAGCCAATCTCTCATAAAGACAGCTTCCTACTTGACGGCTGAGTTGTCTTTTAGACCATTGTTGTTGAGTACATTCTATTTCATAGAAACTGCGGGCATCCGGATTTTCCACCCTCATCAGTATAAGATAATGAGACCATGAGAGAGCGAATGTCGGCTCAGAGATACATTCCTCTGACTTCGGATAATCGGCTAACCACTGGTTAGCCTTTTGACTCGGCTTTGGACAACCACTGGTTAGCCCTTTAGAAAAAACAATATAAAACTGCCGTATATTCTTAAGAGTTGAATATGACCATCCATCTCCCAACCTATCAGTCAGACGTTTGGAGAGTTCTTTCAGCACCGCCTTTCCATATTCGGCTCTTGTTTCCCCCTTTTGCTCATATTCTACTATATATTGTCCGATATGGAACTTAGTATAAACCTCAGCTATATTGACGGCTGTTGCCACACGTTCCCTTGCCTGCGTGACAAGGTTAACAACCTTCAAGAACAGGTCGTTTATATATTTATCATTTGTGAAAATCTCTTTTCCCATAACTCAATTTTCTTCAATATTCGCAAGTAGCTTTTCAAGTTCAACCACAGCAGCACTTATCGTTTGGCTTTTATCCTTTATATCAGCCATCAGCTCTGCCAATGAACGGTTGTCCACCTCACCACCTTGCTTTATCCAAGTAATGTCAAGACTTGTTTTGTCTCTGGTAAGAATTTCATCTACAGGGTATTTACGCCAACGACCTTGCGGAGTATTTTCTGCATCGTATGTCTCTACTCGATTATTATAGCAAGAAACAAAATCATCCAAATGATGCCGTTCCAGTTTATTGGTGGCAAGCGTATGCTTTATATCTGTACGGTAGTCGTAAAACCATATTTCCTTGGTCGGTTGTCCTTTGCTGAAAAACAACACGTTGGCTTTTACGCCTTGGGCATAGAAAATACCTGTAGGTAAACGCAAGATAGTATGCAAATTAAAATCCTGCAATAAGCGTTTACGAATAGTCTCACCTGCTCCAGCCTCAAAGAGAACATTATCAGGAAGTACAACTGCTGCACGTCCTCCCGTTTTGAGCATAAGCATCATGTGCTGGAGGAAATTTAACTGGTTATTCTTGGTCTCTACATAAAAATCCGGGCGGTTAATATCCACCGATCCAGCCGGACGAGTTCCAAAAGGAGGATTGGCAAGAATCACATCTACAAGAGTTGACGGTTCTTTTTCCAAAGAATCCTCACAAACAATCGGACTACGGTCTGTACCAATACCATGCAAATAAAGATTCATGGAAGCAAGCGTCACCACTAAAGGCGTATTATCCACACCATGCAAAGCTTTGTCACGCAAGAAATCACGTTTTTCTTTACTTGCTGCCTCACCTTTCATATAATCGTAAGCTGTAAGCAAGAATCCACCCGTTCCACAAGCCGGGTCACAAACCGTTTCCCCCATTTGCGGATTGATACAATCTACCACTGCCGGAATAAGTGGACGAGGAGTAAAATACTGTCCTGCCCCGCTTTTCTTGTCTTGTCCGTTCTTTTCAAGAATGCTTTCGTAGATAGCTCCTTTCACATCACCGTCCATAATGAGCCATTGCTCCTCATCAATCATGGTGATGACCTTTTTCAGATAAACAGGCTTGTCTATCTTGTTTTGCGCCTTCGTATAAATCGTACCTATCAGATTATCCTGCTCACTAAGCAATTTAAGGGTCTCTTCATATTGTTTTACCAAATCCAAGCCATCAAGTACTATCAAATCTGCCCACTGATAACCAGTTGGAATAGCCGACTCTTCTCCAAACATTTCTACATTTTCGGCATCCATCTTCAAGAATAAAAGATAGGTCAGTTGGGTAATATAATCAGTAAATCCAATTCCTTGTCCGGCAAGAGTGGTTGCCAGATTCCATACTTTTTTGGTGAGCGATTGCTCTGTTGTATTATTTGTTGCCATTTCTTTATGCTGCTTTTCTTAAAACTACAAATGTGTAAAGTGAATGAAGTGCCTCGTCTGCCTTCTGCATATTGCCAAACGCTCTAATCATTTGGGCTGCATGGGTAGCATCATCTTCACGAATATCTCTGATAGTACAAGCTCCGTTAGAAGCGATGTAATCCACAATACGACTGATAACCTCTCGCTGTTTGTCAGTTATTTCACGCTGGTTTTGCCCTAACCAAAGATTGAAAAACTGTTTAGAGGTAGTAACTACGCTATCCAATCGTTCGATTTGGTGGAAAGCAAAGCGCACAAGTTGTATGATATTGGTCAATGCATCGCTTTCTTCTTTGGTAATGGAACGCCTTACCACTTTAGGGTTAACTATGGCATAAGAGTTCCAGAGTTGTTTGGATGTAAAATGATTGTTTGCCATTTTAAGTCTGTTCTCCAAATCCTTTAGCATCGAATAGGTTATAGGCTCTCCCTCATTGTTGTAAATGATGCGCAGTGCCTCTATTTCGTCATAGTACTTTTTACAAAAATCTTCAAAAGCCTCTGTCGTATTTTTTGCTTCCTCAATGGAAAACCCTTTGGAGATAAGCGTATCTTCACCCGGCATCAATGTATTGACGAATCCGGCTGCAAGTATAAGAAGGTATTTCCGAGCATCTGCATGATTGGCAAGCGGAGCGACTAGCCCCTTACGTTCATTGTTAGGCTCATCAGTGCTTACAAACGGTGGAAGAATGCCTTTCTCCAGTGCATCGTATATTCTGGCAGAAAGTTCCTTCATGTCATCATGAGACAAACGGACAAACTCTTTCCGTTGCGGATCATCCGCCTTGTTGTATATTCGGGCAAGCGTTGCAGCAAGCCGTTTGAGATACTCGTCAGGAATATAGCCATGACTAATACGTTCTAATAGCTCCTTTAGAGTAATCGTCTTTGTTGTAGGAGCATCATCTATAGGTGCCACTGTTTGCGCATGTTCCGTCACGCCTACCGCATCAACCAAATAAAAACAATCCTTGCTGAATGCGTTCGGGGTAACATTGCGAAGTTGCTCATCACCAATAGTACGTACTCCACGCCCTTTCATCTGAATATACAAAGGCAATGACTCCACATCACGCATGAACATCACCACTTCCAGCGGCTTTACATCTGTTCCGGTGGCAACCAACGTACAGGTGACAGCAATACGGAAATCCTTGTCGTTACGGAATTGGCGTATCAGTTCGTTACTGTCGCCTGCCGAATAGGTAATTTTCTGAACAAAGCGGTCATCAGTCCGTCCAAACACCTCTTTAGCTATTTGTACGATATTTGTAGCATGAGCTTCATTGAGAGCAAAAATCAATGTTTTGGGCAAAAAGTCCATATTTGGTTCACGTTGCGGGTCATTAAACAATTCCGTATAAACCACATCCCGATAGGTCGAAAGGACTAACTTTATCTGTGCCGGATTGATAATACTCCGATTAAGTTCTTTATTTGTATAGATTTTGGTTTCCTTACTACTTACAATCTTAACCTCACCTGTATATCTTGTTTCTTCTTTAAATTTCTCACCCTCTAATATAGCCCCACCCGTTTCTGTGACTTGCGTTTTTATTCTATATACCCGACAATCCACATTCACGCCATCAACAATACTCTTTTCCAATGTGTAGTTAACAATGCAGTTATTATTGAAGAATGCCATTGTTTCAGGGATAGGAGTTGCGGTCAGACCAACCAATCTTGCCGTATCGAAATACTCCAGCACCTTGCGCCAGTTCCCATAAATGGAGCGATGGCCCTCGTCTATGATAATCATATCAAAGTAGTCGTGCGGTAAGTTGGGATTAGGAGGCAAGGTTACTTCCTCTATAGGTTCATTCTCGTCATCATCATTATCCTCAATAGTTTCTCCTTTCAAGAATGAGAATAGACGTTGTATTGTAGAAATAACGACATTGCTATCAGAAGGAATAGAAGACGAGCGAAGGCGATTGACCGTAAAGATAGTATTGAAAGCCTCCCCATTCTCTGTCAGACGGAAAGTTCCAAATTCTCCTTCTGCTTGTTTTCCAAGATTATTTCGGTCTACAAGAAACAACACTCTACGCATTGGTGTATAAGAAAGCATCCGGTAGGCAGCAAGACAAGCAGTATATGTTTTACCCACACCGGTGGCAAGAACCATCAACGCCCGATTTTGCCCGGCACGGAAACTCTTTTCAAGTTCTGTTACCGCCTCATATTGGCAATCACGCAGCCCTTTCTTTTTCAATGTAGGGAGTCCGGCAAATGCATCTTCAATTCCCAGTCTCTTTACCAATTCATGTGGTGTAGGGATATTCATGATCTGCCTGAAACAAGAATCTTGTTCACGAAAATCACAGCAATATAGTTCCTTACCATTCGAAGTGAAGATAAAAGGCAATGGCTTTTGATATGCCTGATAGATATTCGGAACACTTCTTGCATATAAGGCTGCTTGCTCGCATACCTCTGAAGCAAAAGCATCCGTTTCTTCACGCTTAGCTTCAAGTACCCCTACTGCTTTTCCATTAATGAAAAGGAAATAATCTGCCTCAAGATTTCCTTTCAATAAACCTTCTCTTATGGCTACAGCCGTACAAGTAGGTTCATAATCCTCCCTGTTGACTACTTTCCAACCAGCATCGGCAAACCACTGATCTATCTTTATTCTTGCTTTTTCTTCAGGAGTCATGTTCTTGATATTGTAAATTATCGGAAGCTTATGTCAAAAAACAAATTGATATTCAAAGCTATAACTTTACTCTTTCAATAATTGATTCGCTCTAAGGAAATTCACAAACGAATCAATAATTTTAGAATTACGATTAATAATATCAGTTTCAGTAAAATCACTATATGAATTACTTATCTCTGCCAATTCTACAATTTGAGAGCCATTCTTTTCCTGACCATTAGCAGTGGTAAAACCTTTATAATATTTTACTTTATCTACAAAGCGATAGTCGGAAGCTCTGATATTCAATCTTTTCTCAAGAAGAACTTTATTCCCAAGTATTTCTACATTCTGAGAATTTGATAAGCTTTTTTCTTTATCCCGTCTGTTTCGTGCATATATATGTTCTATATCGAATCTAGTTTCCAATGACAATAATGATTGATTATCATGTTGAAAAGCCCACCAAGTAATCATTGATTTTGTAATCGCACGACTATTATTGAATACATAATTTGTTATTTGCGCACGATAACGTTCTTCTGAAAATTTGAATTCTGAGAATGTTACTTCTTCGCCTTTGATTATTTTAACCATTTCCGCATACACAGGGGTACGCAAAGAATTAACACCTGGATTAGTTATAGCATACGCCCATATGAAAGCTGTTATACAGTCCAAGAAACGACAAAAAGCATTTTCTTCTATTTCATCATTTTCATCACGATGGTACATAAAATACACAGAAGTGATATACGTCCACATTCCATTAGGAGCATAACTAAGTACGAACAAACGCTTTAGAACTTTATCTGAGAAACGTTCTGTTTCTTGATTGTTAACATCTTGCCAAAATTTGGCAAGGCTTACAAGATTACTCAATGTCTTTGGCTGATGCAAAAGAGGATAACTGCCATCTCCTTCATAAAACTTGCGCAAAGCTTCTGTTGTTGATGATTTTATCTCTGCAAGTGCTCGTTCATAATACATATATCTTGTAAACAATTCATCTAATGGTGTACCATAAATTGGATGAAACACTTCGCTAGTAATCTTATCTAGATTTTTCCACGTTTCTATAAATTCATCTTTTTTGCCAAATGATGAATAATATTTATAAAGTTGCGCCTTAAAAATATCTGCATCAGAGAGAGGTTTCCCTCTATCATTCAAGGTTGAGAAAATTCTTAACGCCGTATTTTGTGATTCTGCCTCTATTGGTAAAAGGACACAGTTATTCAACACACGAGCCGGGAAATATGCAAAATAAGATGGATAATTACTTAGAAAAGCATCTATCTTTTCAACGAAAAAATTGAAATTCTTTGCGTAACGACTTTTTTTGCCAATTCCTTGTCCATCTTTCAATATTGCAATAAACTCTTCTTTATCTTCATCTGTAGCAACTTGTGAATTGATTTTCAGAGCAGATGTTTCAAACTCCCCAAATTCATTAGCTCTCCAAATACATTTTTCAATATCCTCCTTCATCCGTTTTGAGCGAGAGTCTTTCATACTACCTAGTTTATTATAAAAAGCCCTTAACAAAAGCATAAGTGTCGTTAAACGTTGCTGCCCATCAATTACCTCCATTTGGTTTCTATTCTTAAATGTTACTATGGGACCAAGAAAATACTCTTCATCGTCAACAAATTGGTCACAGTCATCATTTGGGAAAGAGAACGAAAACAAATCGTCCCATAAAGTTTTACACTCCATCTCACCCCACGCATATGGGCGTTGGTAATCAGGTATAAGGAAGTTGTATTTCGATTCTTGAAAAAGGCTTTTCACCTTTTTCTGTTCAATATTTAAGTTTGCCATCTTATTGCTTATTTTTATATTCTAATCAATTAAACTCAATAATAACATCAGAAAGGCTTGTATATTATTACCTATCTTTTTTATCAATTATTAAGTCCTTCAAATCTACCTGCAATATCTCTGCAATCTGTTGTAGAATATCCAAATTAGGCTGAATCCGATTACAAGCATAGGCATTTACCATGCTGAAACTCTTATCAAGCTGTTTCGCCAACCACGTCTGAGAGATACCTTTTTCCAAAAGAACCGCCTTTATTCTATTTAGCTTCACTGTTTGGTACGATTTTATAATGCAAATGTAGTGAATTATATTCAATATCTGGATTATTATTGTACTTTTGTAGCTATATGAATCCCCAACTTATGGCGTGAAAATCAAAAAGATGATAAGAATATGCACAACATAGTTCGTAAACATATAGAAGGAGAAATTTCAATGGACGAAGTTAGGCGATTGATTGACGAACTATAAAAAGAAGCAACATTAACTATCGAATTGTACAATTAAAAAAACAATGGAATTAGTCTATTAAAAAAAGATGAATCACAACGGCATATTCTCACTATCTTTTCCCGAAACCAAGACAATTATTGTTTCTGGTGATATTCATGGAAACTTTAATCAGTTGGTGTTCAAACTCTGTATCCAATATCAGCTTACAGACACTTTGCTAATTGTAGCCGGGGATTGTGGCTTCGGCTTCGAAAAGAAAGAGTACTATGAGCAGATAGTTAGACGAAACGCCAAGCGAATGAACCAAGCCAACAATTGGATTGTGTTTGTGCGAGGCAATCATGATAATCCTGCTTATTTCGATGGCGCAATGCTCAACTTCAAACGCTTCGTTGCTGTTCCCGATTATTCCATTCTACAAGTTTGTAATCATACCATCCTTTGTGTAGGTGGAGCTATCTCTATTGACCGTATCTATCGCATAAATGAATGGAATAGAAACAAATACCGTGTTCATTCAAATGAGTCGCAAGAAAATGATATTTCTCGCAATTTATATTGGCAGAACGAAGTTCCTGTTTATGATCCAAATAAGATGATACTTGGCAAGATACCATCAAATCAAAAGCTCAGAAGGACGGTATAGGGATTACACTTTATTCACAGAGTTCAATGAAGAGCAGTCCATGTTACAGAACATTTTCCACATTTCTGCTTTACTCCTAGCAACATCCCATTATGAAATTCCATGAAACTTTCATTCAACCTCCTCACATTCTTCTCACTCGTTCCGCTTCGCATCATCACCTGCACCCATACTCTCAAGATACTGCAATTCCCGTTCCGCAAACTCACGGTTCTCCTCCTCTCCCAGCATTTGATAGAGCAGTTCCCTAGCTTGCGAATAATATTTCAAGTTTACTAATACTTGTGCTGCCCTGCGCCGAAGAAAATGATAAAGTGGAAACAAGGTATTCTTTTCATCACCATACATCTTTATCTGACTGCCAACCAAACTCACCATAGAATAAATATACTCAAGAGCTCCTGTATCCTTCATTTCGACGAGACAGTTGGTAAAATCACGAATCGCATGAATGGATGAATTTCTTTTAGCATTAGTCAAATAATAATAAGCCTTTTCAAAATGCCCTAATGTGAGATAAACAAAACCGATATGATAACAAATCACATAATATTCTTCCTTGCCACGCTCCGGCAATTCTGTCCAGTGGACTTGATAATACCGAAAAATAGAAAGATAACACCCCAACGCCTGAAGATAACATTGCTGCCTGAAAAATTTCTTCCCCCAATAAATAGTAGTCTGCAAGGTAGGCTCGGTATAAGCCAGCAACGCCTGTTGTTCCTCCGTCAGTTCGTCAAACTGTTTGTTTGCCGCTTTTTCTTTAGCATCGTCCAACATATATTTCAACTCCCAATAATCATCATGATCCGTTGTCAATCTTACCTCAATCATACTACTGAATACTCTGCCTTTTTGGGTTTCATCGAAAAAAGCATCTACCCTGTCCGTCCGCATAGCCGACAACTTATAATAAAGAGATCGTTCATTACTGCCTTCAGCTTTCTCCAACGCAATCACCAACTGCCCTTCGGCAAGTGTAATACAGATCAGAGCATCTTTTCCCGCCTGTCCTTTTTCATCCATCACAGCATCTTTCAACCGAAAAGAAAGAATAGACAATAATTCGGTACGCCTCTCTATCCGCCCATTGCAAACCAGTGTCATTCCCTTTATATCTTCCTGTTTCACTGTACCAAAAAGAGAAAGAATATCCTCTATCTGATCCATATCTTGCCGGGAAACATCGACAGGTTCCAACAGCTTACCATGTCCAATCTCCAATTTTCGTCTCAACAAAGCCAAGCGATTTTCGAATTCTTTTTTCACCAACATGTCTTGTATTGAAGCAGATTGTTCTGCCAACTCTTTAAAACTACGGGCTATCATAAAAGATGACTCAAGCAATACCCGCAAATGTTGTTTTAACTGAGTTTCACTGCCCGACAAGAACAGACAGGCAGACAGACAAGCCGTAAAAGGTGTCTCACTTTCTCCATCCTCATGACTTTTACGCAAATAGCAAGTCCAAGCTGTGTATCGGCAGTTAATGTTGTTAATGTCAAAAACTATTTTTTTAGACTGTTCATAGCTACATGCGTAAAAATCTTTATAATATAACTGAATATTCTGACCTGTTTTTTCTCTTAACAAATGAAAATAACCTCCTTGAAAACCGATGATAATGGCATCAGCATCAATTCTCTTCACTAGTTCACAGTGCATGGACTGCACGAACCTGATAAGTTCATCGGTGGTCATCGCCGAATAAATCTTTTCTTGCTGCTTTTTCGGCTTTGCAACAAAATAATAAACTGTTACGAAAACCACCATCATAGATACGAAGACGACAGAAATAATCATATCTTGTTACAGTTAATCTTTGTATGTCTGTAAAAATACAAAATTAATCGGGAAATGTTAGAAGTGATAGGATATTTTAATGAATTCCCCTAAGAAGTTACTTAAAAATCCGGTTCAATCAATTCCTTCCGATGCATCCGGTGCCACCTCCACAAAATCATAAGACATAGAGGAAATTCCATTGGAGATATTCTGAAATACCTAAAAATAGGGATTGTCCATATCCATATTTTCATCGAACTTTGCAACCCCAAAAAACGAACAAATGAAGATACTTTATATAATACTGTTCATACAAATAGGATGGATATTTCCCCTCTCCGCACAAAAACAAGATTCCATTTATATCGGAACGCGTCATACATTGTTTTCTGAAATACTGAATGAAGAAAGAAAATATTGGATTTATGTACCTGAGACCAAAGCTGGTGAAAAAGGAAAGGCTTATCCGGTTCTTTATCTATTGGATGGAGATTCCTTCTTTCATTCCGTGGTTGGTTTTACGCGTTTCTTCTCTTCTTCTAAAACCTCAAACTTACCTCCTTGCATCGTTGTGGCTGTTTTACACACAGACCGGACCAGAGATTTCACTACTACCTGCTCAGCCGCCCGCCGGGATGGTACCATTTGTCCCTATGATAAGCCGGCAGGTGGTGGAGCTGAACAGTTCCATCGCTTTCTGATAGAGGAACTACGTCTGGAAGTGGAAAATAAAGTTCCTGCCAACGGTACAAACTTTCTTGTCGGACATTCATACGCAGGTTTATTTACCCTACAGACACTGTCAAATCATCCCGAGTCTTTTGACTCGTATATAGCAATAGACCCAAGTTTATGGTGGGACCGAGGAGTCTTTCTACAACAAGCAGCAAAGAATGTTTATCAAAAAGACTTCTCCAGCAAACATTTGTATGTTGCTTTCGCCACCCGCCAACGTCCTGCAATCAAACTTATTCAGTTTTCATTGGCCGACAGCTTAAAAAATAAGATCATCCCTGAAATGAAAAACAAGCATTTGCATGTCATTTATAAAAAATTTCCCGACGAGGTGCATGGCACCATTGCTCTTCCTGCCATTTTCGATGGATTAAAATCTCTATTTCATAACACTATTTCAACCAAAGAGGCAACATGATAATTTCTTGCAGTATTCAATTTCTCATCTGTTATAAATACGCTCCGGTTTACTATTGGTAAAAATAACATAACTAATGCCGATGGTGTAGCCACTCGCTCAATTCCGGGGTATTGCACGGCTATAATTCTCACATACCCTCCTGTTTAACATCAATTTAAGATTTCAAATTCTATACTTATCATTTTCTAGAATAACAGATTGAGACATTGTATCAACCTTGGCTACAGATTTATGCTATTCTTTCCGGAAATCATGTAATTAGGGTTATAACATCTGTAATTTATCTACACTGTATTTTCAGTCATGTACTTATCTTTGCATCAAGATTCTGGAATTCAAAACTTAATAAAATCAAGTGATAATGAAACGTATACCAGTCATCATGATTGCAAGTTTATTTGTTATAGGAATACCTGCCATAACACAGTCCGATCCGGTTCCCAAGAAAAATGGTAATAAGTATGTGCTTTACGAAGAACGTACAGATAACGGGGCGGTCTGTCACCTATTTCAAGCGCAACAAGCGAATGGATGTTTGGAAAACCCGATGGTAAAGGGTACACTGTTTCGCAGTGGTGTATGGCACATGGAAGAAATCAAAGGAAACCCGAAATCGCAAG
>OGKJ01000362.1_pt1 | contig 14387 bp, 8 predicted proteins | sample 1572461 | NCBI WGS metagenome assembly OGKJ01 (sample SAMEA2582080, study PRJEB24529) | metagenome | biome: Human gut stool | place: China | collected 2011 | reverse complement strand
AAGGCTTCGGCGGCTTCGTTCAGGGCGGGGTCAGTCAAGGCGGCTTTGGCGATTTTGGCGATATCTTCAGCGATCTGTTCGGTGGCGGCCGTGCTCGCCGTGACCCCACGGCACCTCGTCAGGGACGCGATCTGCAGTACAACATGACGCTGGACTTTATGGATGCCATCTTTGGTAAGGAAACCACGATTAAATACGATCGGGAAGCTGAATGTAACGTCTGCCACGGTTCAGGCGCCAAGCCGGGCAAGTCGCCTTCGACCTGTCATACCTGTGGCGGTTCTGGGGTTGTAATGCAGCGGCGGCAAACGATGATGGGGATGATGCAGTCACAGACCGTCTGCCCAACCTGTCATGGTACCGGTAAGGAAATCAAGCCAGAAGATCAATGTGACAAGTGCCATGGTTCAGGTCATATTCAAGAAAAGCACAAGCTCAAGGTCAAGGTGCCGGCCGGAATCGATGATGGCCAGCAGATGCGCCTGCAGAACCAGGGTGAAGCAGGAACCAATGGCGGGCCATACGGCGATCTGTACATTGTCTTTACGGTCACGCCAAGCCGCGACTTTAAGCGGGATGGCTCCACGATCTATGTTGATCAGGATATCTCATTTGCCCAAGCCGCATTGGGTGATAAGATCAAGGTCAAGACCGTGCATGGCGATGTTGACTTAAAGATTCCGGCTGGTACGGAATCAGAAACCTCATTCCGGCTGCGCGGCAAAGGGGTACCGCACATCAATGGCAATGGCAACGGCGATGAGCATGTGACGGTCCATGTTAAGACGCCTAAGAATCTTAACAAACGGCAAAAAGAAGCCATGCTGGCCTTTGCCGAAGCCAGTGGCGAACATGTCGCCGGCTACAAGGGCGGTTTCTTTGATAAGCTTAAGGATCGCTTTGAAGAAAAATAAGCCTAAAATTTTAAAGAGCAAGACGCGGCGAATTGCTCTTTTTTCGATATTTGCACCGCCCCGGTTTGAGTTGCCAACGGGATTTGATATACTGGTAGATAGACATTTAACGCAGAAAGTGAGCACAAAAAATCAATGAATCTTGAAGAAATGAAAGAACGCCAAAAGCACATTCGGAACTTTTCGATTGTCGCCCATATTGACCATGGGAAATCCACGCTGGCGGACCGGATCCTGGAAATGACGGATTCGATCTCTAAGCGGGAAATGAAGGCCCAGATCCTTGATGACATGCCATTGGAACGGGAGCGTGGCATTACCATCAAATTAAATGCCGTGGCGCTGACCTACCATGCCAAAGACGGTGAAGACTATATTTTCCATTTGATCGATACGCCAGGGCACGTCGACTTTTCCTATGAGGTTTCACGCTCTTTGGCAGCCTGTGAAGGAGCTATTCTGGTTGTTGACGCGACGCAGGGGGTTGAAGCACAGACGCTGGCCAACGTTTATCTGGCATTGGACAACGACTTGGAGATCCTGCCAGTCATCAATAAAATCGATCTGCCTTCCGCTGACGTTGCGGGAACGAAAAAGCAGATCGAAGAAGAAATTGGTCTGGACTGCAGTGATGCTTGTGACGTCAGCGCTAAAACCGGTCTGGGCGTTGAAAAGGTGCTGGAAAAAATCGTTGCCGAAGTACCGGCGCCAACTGGTGATCTGACGGCTCCGCTAAAGGCACTGATTTTTGATTCCAAGTACGATGACTATCGCGGCGTGGTCTTGAGTGTCCGTGTCTTTGAAGGAACCGTCAAGAAAGGCGATCGCATCAAACTGATGAACTCTGGTACTGAATATGAAGTCGCTGAAGTCGGGATCAACTCGCCTAAGCCACTGGCCCGCGACTTTCTGATGGCTGGTGACGTTGGCTATATTACCGCGGCTATTAAAGATATTAAGGATACGCGGGTGGGTGATACGGTTACCGATGCCAAGCACCCAACTGAATGATCTGCGGGATGCCTTGGAAAAACTGCAGCTTAATGACGCGGCCTTGACATTTGAACCAGAATCCTCACAAGCATTGGGCTTTGGGTTCCGCTGCGGTTTCTTGGGACTTTTGCATATGGATGTCGTTCAAGAGCGTCTGGAACGAGAATTCAATCTGGACCTGATTACCACGGCGCCTTCCGTAACCTATCATGTCGATCTGCATGACGGCACGATGAAGGAAGTGGAAAACCCCGCTGAAATGCCAGATACGTCTTCTATCAAGGATATTAAAGAGCCTTACGTTAAAGCGTCAATCATGGTGCCAAACGATTATGTCGGCCCAGTTATGGAGCTTTGCCAACGTAAGCGGGGCGAGTTTGACACGATGGAATACCTGAGCGAGACGCGGGTCAATGTGATTTATCATATTCCGTTGTCCGAAATCATCTTTGACTTCTTTGATAAGCTGAAGAGTTCCACGCATGGTTATGCTTCGCTGGATTATGAGATTGATGACTATCGCGTCAGTGACCTGGTTAAGATCGACATCCTGCTTAACGGTGACAAGGTCGATGCCTTAAGCTTCATTGCGCACCGCGACTTTGCCGAAGAACGGGGACGCGAAATCACGACCAAGCTCAAGAAGATTATTCCGCGGCAAAACTTTGAAATTCCAATTCAAGCCGCCATTGGTTCCAAGATCATCGCACGGACCAATATCAAGGCTTACCGCAAGGACGTTACGGCACGGATTCATACTGGGGATCCTGATCGGCGGGCTAAGCTTTTGGACAAGCAGAAGCGCGGTAAGAAGCGGATGAAGGCAGTTGGGCGCGTTGAGGTCCCACAAGAAGCCTTCATGGCAGTTTTGAAGACCGATGAGGAAATCGACGAAAAGAAGAAGTAGCTATGACGGCATTTGTGTTTTAGGGATGCCAAAAACTAGACCAATTTTTTGGGTTTTTGCCAACGATAAAATTAAACGGGAAACCTAGCTTCGCATGAACTCGGTCAGACATATATTTGACCGATGTAGGAGTGATGGGTTTCCCGTTTTTTATAATAATTTACAAGCAGATCCACCGCCTCTTAATAAACGTATGTTCGGTTTACGTGCAGAAATTAATCCCCATCTTCTATGTTTATAAAAGGTTGGGGATTTTTTAGTTTTTTAGTTCAGCTAATGCAGCTTTATTTTCCCAGGAGATAACGTCAATATCATAGGCCTGGGCAATTTTTGCCGCTTTTTCACTAATATTTTTTTGCTTTTCATTAAATATAACGACATAACGACTTTGTGCATACATATTAGGTAGATTGGCGGATTTTTTGATGTCATTGTGTTTAAATGCATCAAGCATTATTTCGTTTGCAGAAATATTATTCTGAATATTAAAAAGGATTAGCGGTTTATCTTTACGTTTAGGTAAAGCGTACAAAAATTTATACTCTACGCCGCTTTGCCCTCTAACTGTGGTTGGCAAACCGCCGAAATTATTAGTATCAAAGTAATTTAAAACGTCCTCGGCAAAAAAGCTTTTAACATTTTCTTTTTGTGTGAATGAAATATCGTTAATTCGTAAGATGGCAGATGTCAATTGATATTTCATAATTGGAAATTCTTTGGGAGTGCCGACAATTGATAAAGTTTCATCTTCAATTATTTTGATATGGAATTGTTGGCACACTGAATCTATTAGATGTCTTCTGGTTGGGGTGAGCTTAATGCCCATGAATTCCAGATTGGCGATAGTATAGCCGTCATCTGTCAGCATTATTTGCTTGTCGGATACTTCCTCGACATAAATAGTGATGTTATCGTTTATATCATCGACAAAAGGGGTAACTATTTCATCGCATTTTCCTAAATGATTAATCGTATATCCTTTTTTTAACCATTCAAAATAATTATCTAACAATTTAACGGTATTCATTTATTTCACCTTCTTTACTAAATCAATGGTTGTTCAATAGTGATATCACTGATTTCAAAGTTATTGTATTTAAGAAATTCCATAAGCGATGTAACAATCTCATCAGTACAATTATAATTCACCAAATTAGTTAGTGGAATTGCATGCTGCCCATTTTGATGCTGGTCATCAAAAATATGTACATGTGGTGTCGCAACGCCTTCATGCGGTTTTCCGTTTAAGTCGATACGGATCATTTTTTCGCTTTTGTGATGAAACAACATGTAGCTAAGGCAATTAGTTCGTCGATGACCTTTTCTATTTTGGATAACTTTAAATGTATTCGATGGTTCCAGCAATGCAAAACCATCATAATTAGCCTGTTGACCATTGGCTGCACAAAGCAGGTGAGTAGATTTAGTCTTTTTGGGTAAATCATGTAGGGCTTTATATTCAGAGTTTTTCATAGTTTTCTTTCCTAATTACATATTTAATTTCTATAGTTAGAAAGGCAATTAAGCAGATTCAGTGGAAATGTTAAAAAGTTTGGTTAGTGAAACCAAAGATTAAGTCAATGATTTTTTCTTCTTTGATAAACAGTTTATCACTAAAAAGATTATGGAATAGAAAAAAGCTTTTAATAGATCCTGGTCACAATCCCATGAGATGACATGGTGATAGGCATTAATGTGAATTATCATATTAGGCCCTTGATTAGTGATGTGTTTACTAGGAAAAAATAATTGTTTCTTAACAATAAATTTTTAGAACTTTAGCGCTGTCATTTGGCTGATTTCAAAAAAATCGAAAAAATTTTTGAAAAAAAGTGCTTAATAGCCGGGTAATGGTGGAAAATAGAAGATAGCAGTTAAGCTGCCTTTAATAAAGAGGGCTTATAGCTGATTAAAATGTTGTACAGGAGGAGTTAATTACGATGAGTAGTTCAAAGCAAGGATTGCGTAGATATCATCTTGGTTTGGATATTGGTACAAATTCAATCGGTTGGACCGCAATTGATGATCATTTTTCATTGCTGCGCGTTAAAGGCAAGAATGCAATCGGCGTTCGGACTTTTAAAGAGGGGGAAACGGCAGCAGATCGACGCGGTTTTCGAACGGCCCGGCGCCGCTTAAGTCGACGTCGCTGGCGCCTTCAGTTTTTGGATGAATTTTTTGCGCCATATTTAGCAGAAGTAGATCCTAATTTTTTGGCAAGACTCAAGCAATCTGATATCTCGGCAAAAGATCCTGCTAAAAATCAAGAATTTATGGGGAAATTGCTGTTTCCGGATCAGGAAGCTGTATCAGACGGAAATGGATATCCTACGCTGATTCAAATGCGCAAAGAAATGCCAGCTGAAAAGGCAGCAGATTTTCCAGTCTTTAACATTTACCAGCTGCGGTATGCACTGATGAATGAAAAGCGTAAGTTTGATCTACGTGAAATATATCTGGCTGTTCACCATATCGTTAAGTACCGCGGGAATTTTTTAAATAACACAAGCGTTGACAAGTTTAAAGCTGATCAAATTAATTTCAATAAATCGTTTGAGACGCTAAATGACTTATTCCGTCAAGTACAGCAAATTGCCCCGTTTCAAATTGACTTGACCAAGGTAGACGAATTGGGAAAGCTTTTATTGGACACCAAGCAAAAGAAGCTTGATCGTCAAAAGGCTGCTGCAAAACTATTGCCATTGATTGAAGATGGGACTGATAAGGAGATCGTTAAAGCGCATCAGCAAACGGCTCGTGAAATCAGTAAATTAATCTTGGGATATAAGGCAAAGGTCGGTTTGATCCTGCAAAACAATCTTGACCAGACGCTGGATATGAGTACGGAAAACAGTGATGATCAGTTGATGCAAATTGCCGAAGAGCTGGACGACTACCAGATGGAGCTGATTAATCAACTGTCATTGCTGTATTCTCAGATCATGCTCAATGAAATCGTACCCAATGGTGAAACCGTTTCGGCATCAATGCTGAACCGTTACTACAAGCATCGCCGTCAGTTAAAAGAATTAAAGACTTATGGTGCTGCCTGTGATAAAAAAATTCGTGAGCAGCTCGATCATCTTTATGCTGAATACATTGGTCAGGTTCCTAAAGACAGCAAATTTGACTTTACCAAAGATTTGAAAAAGTTGATGGACAAGTCTGACCTGGGACAAAAGATTAAAGGCGAGATTGAGGCTGGCGACTACCTGCCAAAACAACGGACATCTGCAAACGGTGTAATTCCGCACCAAATGCATCAACAAGAGCTTGATCAAATAATTGAAAATCAAAAAGAATATTATCCTTGGCTGGCAGAACCAAATCCAGTTGAAAAGAACATCAAAAATAAAAATGCCAAATACAAGCTCGATCAGTTAGTCAGCTTCCGTGTTCCATATTACGTCGGACCAATGATTACTTTGGCTGATCAACAAAAGACGTCTAAGGCTTCTTTTGCCTGGGCAGTCAGAAAAGAAACTGGCAAGATTACGCCATGGAATTTTGATGAGAAGATTGATCGTGAAAAATCGGCCAATAATTTTATCAAACGAATGACAAATAAGGACACTTATTTATTAAGCGAGGACGTTTTACCAGCATCAAGCCTGCTGTACCAAAAATTTACGGTCTTAAACGAGCTGAATAATATTCGCGTGAATGGCCGCAAGCTGCAGCCAGTCCTAAAGCAAGCCATCTATACGGACCTGTTTAAGAAGCGTAAAACAGTTAATCTTAAGGCGTTGACGAATTTCTTGACGGTTCACGAACCAACGTTGACTAAGCCGAAAATCGAAGGACTGGCGAATGGCCGCAGCTTTAATTCAAGTCTTGGTACCTATATTGATATGTCTAAGATACTTGGGGACCGCGTTGATGATTTAAACTATCGCGATGATATTGAAAAGATTATTGAATGGTCAACCGTATTTGAGGATAGTGAGATTTACGGCGTCAAACTGCAAGAAATCCAATGGCTGACCAACGAGCAAAGAGAAAAATTGGTTCGGAAACGTTATCAGGGATGGGGGAGACTCTCCAAGAAACTGTTAACGGGTATCACTGATGAAAATGGTCAACGCATTATTGATCTAATGTGGGATACCAACAAAAATTTTATGCAGATTGTGCATCAACCGGTCTTTGAAGAACAAATTACTGAACTTAATCAGCAGCTGCTGCAAGACGCTGATAAGGCACCATTAGAAGTTGTCGACGATATTTTGGCTGACGCGTATACATCGCCTCAAAATAAAAAAGCAATTCGTCAGGTTGTCAAAGTTGTTGCTGATGTTGTCAAGGCTGTTGGCAATGCCCCAGCATCGATTTCAATTGAGTTTGCTCGTAATGAGGATCGTAATAAGGAATTGAAAAACAGTCGGCGGCGCAGCATTGAAAAGCTTTATCATGAAACGGCCGAAAAACTGGTCAAGCAAACCAATCTACTTGAAGAATTGGGAAACGTCAAGGATTTGAATGATCGCTATTATCTCTACTTTACCCAGGCTGGTCGTGATATGTATGATGGCACGCCAATCAATATCGATGAGATCAGCACGCATTACGAGATTGATCACATTTTGCCACAATCATTCTTGAAGGATAATTCTTTGGATAACCGGGTCTTGGTTAAGAAATCTGAAAACGCGGCTAAGTCGGATCGAGTACCGGCAAAGCTGTATGGGGCCAAAATGCGGGCCTTTTGGAAGCAGCTTAAAGAAAGCCAGCTGATCAGCAATCGCAAGTATCTTAATCTGACGACCGATCCAGAACAGGTTGACAAGTATCAGATGCAGGGATTTGTTCATCGGCAGTTGGTGGAGACGCGCCAGATCATCAAGCTGGCAGCCAATATTTTTGGTTCGCTTTACCCAGACAGTGCCGTGATCGAAACGCGGGCCGAGCTTACCAAGCAATTGCGTGAAAAGTTCAGCCTTTATAAAGTACGTGACGTAAATGACTATCACCACGCTGTTGATGCTTACTTGACGGCGTTTGCTGGTCACTATCTGTATCAGCGCTATCCAAAACTGCGGCCGATGTTTGTCTACGGTGACTATGCCAAAATCTATGCCGATGATTTGAAACGATTGCGTTCAGTCAATCTTTTTCATGACTTGGAAAAAGATCAATACAACAGTGGAACCGCAGTAAATCCGGAAATCAAGGAAAGAATCGTGGATGTCGACTGGCTAAGCGATTATGTATCCAAAATTCAGCATTTCAAATATATGCTGATTTCTAAAGCCGTCTATACTCAGCACGGACAAATGTATGGAGCAACGATTCTTCCGGCTCAGCACCAATTGGCATTAAGAACGATAAACCGGTCGATATCTACGGTGCTTATACCAATGAGGTTGCTGCTTATATGGCAATCGTTCGCGTTAACGGCAAAAAAACTAAGTATAAGGTTGTCAGCGTACCGGTCAGAATGCTGCAGCGACTGAAGATGGCTGAACAAAAAGGTCATGATCAGTATATGCATACCCTGCACGATGTTTTATCGCGAAACTTCACTTCGTTTAAAAAGAACCGTAAAACCGGATTAAAGGAAGCCGTGGTAAAAGACTTTGACGTGCTGGTTCCCTGTGTTCGCTATAATCAGTTAGTCATTGACGGGGATGCCAAATTTACGCTAGGGAGTGCTGCGTGTCAGCATAATGCCAAACAGCTGGTCTTAAGCGATCATTCATTAGAAACGCTAGCTAATAATTTTGAATACGTCAGAAAACATCCTGATGAAGCTGATGAACGGATGACAATGCTTTATGATGATATTCTTGCCCAGGTCAACCACTACTTTACGCTGTATGATAAAAATAAATTCCGCGAAAAACTAAATACTGGCCGAGATAAATATCTGAAGCTGCCAATCTTCTCACAGTTTGAAAATAACAAGAAGACGGTAATTGGTAAATCCGAGGCTATAATCAACATATTGAGAGGACTGCATGCCAATGCGGCTAAAACGGATTTGAAGTGTCTGGGAATGTCGACTCCATTTGGACATTTACAGTCACAATCTGGTATTGAATTATCAGAAAATGCAAAATTAGTATATCAATCACCAACGGGCTTGTTTAACAGAGAAGTTTTGTTGAAAGATCTGTAGCAAAAAGAAAAGGAATGGCTCATCGATGGTGAACCATTCCTTTTTTAATATGTATCGCCCATTAATAAATGGGTCAGAAGAAATAACTTTGCGAAATGCATTGTTTGACTTTAACTCTGGATGTTAAATCAATGATGTTATTCCTGTTGGGAGCTACCCAACAAATATAGTATAACCTTAAATTTTTAAATTAGCAAGGAGGAGTATTTATGGGATGGCGGTCAGTCATTGTAACTCAGCATGCAAAAATGTCTTATTCAGCTGGCCTGATGGTGGTACAAACGATGGATGGCACCAGTGAAATACCGCTTGATGATATGGCACTGCTGATAGTAAGTACGACACAGGCAGTGATTACTTCGGCGTTGATCAGTGCCTTGGTAAAAAACAATATTAAGGTGATTTTTGTTGATCATGCTCATCAGCCAATTGGCGAGGTGAATGGCTATCAATCTGCCAATCGTGACTGCAAGGTGTTGGAAAATCAGTTTAATTGGCAGCAGCAGCGCAAGGATGTCTTATGGACGAAGATCGTGGCTGCCAAGATCAACAATCAGATTTCGGTTTTAAAATGTTTTCATAAGGATGTTGAATGCCTGCAAAATGAACTGGATCAACTAGAGGTTGGTGATGAGACCAATCGCGAGGCAGTGGTTGCCAGAAAGTATTTTCCGTTACTTTATGATGATGACTTTTCAAGGCATAACGGCAGTGCGATCAATGCCGCATTAGATTATGGCTATTCAATTTTATTGTCTGAAACCAATCGCATAATTGCTGGCAATGGCTATTTGACGGAACTGGGTATCCATCATCGTAATCAAGCCAATCATTTTAATTTGGGCTCCGACCTGATGGAACCCTTTCGACCAATCATTGATTACTGGGTGGCTGGGCAAAAGTTTCGCGAGCTGACGCCAGAAGTAAAAATCGGATTGATTGATTGCATGAATATCGAAATTCTTTTTAACGGTAAAAAAGAAATTTTACGCAATGCGATTTCTCGGTATGTAACTGACTGTCTAAATTACTTGAGTGGTGACAAAGACAAAACGAGAATTGAGGTGGAATTTACAAGTGAGGTACCGAATGATGCGCTTAATGGTAATGTTTGATCTGCCGGTAGAAACCAGTAAACAGCGTCGGGAATATCGTAAATTCCATAAAAGGCTGATTCAAGAAGGCTTTTTAATGATTCAATATTCAGTTTACGCGCGAGTATGCGTTAGTCGGCAGTCAGCTAATTTCATGGAGCAGCGCATCAAAGCCTTTCTGCCTGACGAGGGAGTAGTGCAGACATTTATGATGACGGAAAAGCAGTATAATGACATGCATTTTTTGCGGGGCAAGAAAGTACAGGATGTTAGAAATACCTCGAAAAGGACGATTGTATTATGAACTTGATATATGCAGCTCATCAGCCAATAGAACTTGAAAATGGTCGTGTAACCGTATTGATGACCAATAACCAGAACGTTTACTTTGAAATGGCACAAGCACTGGCAGGAAAGAATGATTTGCTTCGTTTAATTGATGATGATTTTTCGGAGCTGAATCTGTCGACAACTTTATGTTGGGATACAGATCTGTCTTCAGCACCTGATTTAATGGATAAGTACGGCTCAGCTTTGATTAAAAAGATCAGCAATGAATTGACGGTTGATCAAAGGCAGCAATTGCTTGCTAAGCAGCAAGAATTGTTGACAGCCATTCAAGATACGCTGTTTTCAGTTGATTTACCCTTGGAAGTCAGCCTTGATGATGGCTTTCAAAGATTATACAAATATGCCCGCCCGCGTTTGATCAGCAGTGCAAATGCGACACCATATGATATAATAAAAAATGATTTAAATATTCATTTAGAGTTGAATGACTGTCGCGTTCTGGCAATGAAGAACATCGCTAATTTTTTGTTGCCAGAACAATTTAAGGCTTTCCTTCAGTTGGTTGAAGAAAGTGGCCTCGCAGTTTTTCTATTGGAATTCTCAGAAAAACAACAGCGTGCGTATTATCAAAATGCCGATGTTTATTGGGTTGATGAAGATTTCGTTGATTGGCATCTCTAAATCGTTAGTTTTTGATTAGAAAACAACGGCTTTAGATGGATGTTAAATCAATGATGTAATTTACTAGTTACGTTGTAACCATTGACGGCACTCGGCTTTAGATGGATGTTAAATCAATGATGTAATTTACGTTATGAATATGACTAATAATGCTAATTATGCTTTAGATGGATGTTAAATCAATGATGTAATTTACTGTCGTCGCTGGTAACCGTGTGATCAATGTGCTTTAGATGGATGTTAAATCAATGATGTAATTTACCACAATCGATACACTTAAATTCGGCACCGTGCTTTAGATGGATGTTAAATCAATGATGTAATTTACTTTGGGCCTGCAACGCCGCAGCTTGTTCCTGCTTTAGATGGATGTTAAATCAATGATGTAATTTACAATGAATTATCGCGATCATGAAGCGGGGTAGCTTTAGATGGATGTTAAATCAATGATGTAATTTACCAAAACGCAGGTCAAATCGACGTTGACATGGCTTTAGATGGATGTTAAATCAATGATGTAATTTACTCTGCCGAGAGCATTACTTTTTTTGGAAAAGCTTTAGATGGATGTTAAATCAATGATGTAATTTACTTTCGATCAGTTAAGCAACACTATCACAAAGCTTTAGATGGATGTTAAATCAATGATGTAATTTACTCGCGGTTCGTGACCGCGTCAACAACTAACGCTTTAGATGGATGTTAAATCAATGATGTAATTTACTCATCAATGTGGTATTTTGCTTCTAAATTGGCTTTAGATGGATGTTAAATCAATGATGTAATTTACCGCTCTTTTAGTACACTGGGCGATATGATTGCTTTAGATGGATGTTAAATCAATGATGTAATTTACCGCCTTCGTTGTGGTTCGTGTAAGCATAAGGCTTTAGATGGATGTTAAATCAATGATGTAATTTACTGAAGAATTAGAGTATTGCGCCAACGATATGCTTTAGATGGATGTTAAATCAATGATGTAATTTACTGTCTGTGTGCGGGCCAATGACGGCGAGGAGCTTTAGATGGATGTTAAATCAATGATGTAATTTACATTAAGGCTGTTAGGACGCCATAGACCGACGCTTTAGATGGATGTTAAATCAATGATGTAATTTACTCGAATCACGCCGGAAGGCTGCGAAGTCAAGCTTTAGATGGATGTTAAATCAATGATGTAATTTACTCTGCAAGCGAAAACGACCTATCGTTTTGCGCTTTAGATGGATGTTAAATCAATGATGTAATTTACATGCATTCTGGCATGTTGGGCATTGGAATTGCTTTAGATGGATGTTAAATCAATGATGTAATTTACTTTATCGAAGCCAGCTTTGTTGTAGTTCCCGCTTTAGATGGATGTTAAATCAATGATGTAATTTACTTTGAAATTGTTAATGGGCAGGTTATTTTAGCTTTAGATGGATGTTAAATCAATGATGTAATTTACCATAGATCGAGTGCTGAGCCACGTCATTGAGCTTTAGATGGATGTTAAATCAATGATGTAATTTACATCGAGCTGCACAACTTGGAAAGCAAAGAAGCTTTAGATGGATATTGAATCAATGATGTAATAAGTCGGTTGCGATTGGCAGCCGGCTTTTCCTTTGCTAATGTTTGCAGCAAAATTATGCCGATAAATATGCATAAAGCACTTATAAAATAGTGAGCAAGCATTATGATGTTTGTGATAAATAGTCGATTCAATTTTAAATGTATTTTTAATTTAAAATAAAATACGATTACTATTATTGAATCATGACATCATCTTATAATTTGATAATGACTGTTTTGAAAATGTTAAAAATCAACGTCAAATTTTACTTTTGTCAAAGAAAAAATAAAAATTTTGATTGATATAAATGCTGATATCAAGGGACTTGTTATTTATTGTGAAAAATGTTCATTGAAATCTACTTGTAATTATGCATAAAAGCGCTATCATAACCTATGAGGGCTGAAGTAGAGAGTGGCCTGAGATAAAACGTCAATTGAGACCGGCTGTTAAGTACAGGCGGGATGATTTTTAAAGTATGGAAGGAAGATTAAGATGGCAAAAATGATCAGTGGCTCCGATGCAGTCTTAAAAGTAATTCGGCAATGGGGCGTTAAGCACATCTACGGTTATCCTGGTGGTTCTTTTGACTCCACGATGAACGCAATCTACAACCAACGTAAAGAATTGGAATTCATCCAGGTGCGGCATGAAGAAGCGGGGGCTTTGGCAGCAACCGCTGATGCTAAATTAACGGGCAAGATCGGGGTCTGCTTTGGCTCTGCCGGCCCGGGTGCCATTCACCTGCTCAATGGGCTGTACGATGCCAAGCATGATCATGTTCCGGTTTTGGCAATCATTGCTCAGGTTCCTTCAACGCGTATGAATCTGGACTTTTTCCAAGCAATGGATGAAGAACCGGTATTTGAAGACGTTTCGGTTTGGAACAAGACGGCCATGACAGCGGAAAGTCTGCCCCGCATGATTGATGAAGCGATTCGGCAAGCCTACAAGCATCATGGTCCAGCTACGGTTACGATTCCAAAAGATTTTGGCTGGGCCAAGATTCCTGACACCTTTGTTCCTAACGTTGCCAACCACGTTAAAGCACACTATGTCGTTGACCAGGATCTGTTGGCTAAGGCCGGTAAGCTGATCAAGGATGCCAAGGCGCCAATGATCTACTTTGGGATTGGGGCTAAGGATGCCGCTGCGGAATTAAAGCGCGTATCAGAAAAGTACAAGATGCCGCTGGTTTCCTCAGTTTTGGCCAAGGGAATTTTGGATGAAAAGTATCCCGCCTATCTGGGCTCGGCTGGTCGGGTTGCGCCTAAGCCTGGTGCCGAGATTGGTTTTAGTACTGATTTGATCGTTTGGGTTGGTACCGACGTTCCGTTCAGTATCTTCCTGTTTAATCCGGATGCCAAGGTTATTCAAATCGATACTGATCCAGAGAAGATGGGCAAGCGTCATCACATCGACGTGCCGCTGCTGTGTGATGCTAAAACGGCTTTGGCAGCGCTGGCCGACGTTGCAGATGAAAAATCGCCATCTGCCTTTTATGATGCGGCACTGGCCGACAAGCAGAACTGGCTGGACTGGCAAAACAGCTTTAATGACAGCGAAGAGATGCCAGTTCGTCCAGAGCCAATCTTTGACGTGATCAATCAAATGGCTTCCAGCAAGGCTGTCTTTGGAGTTGATGTCGGCAACGTCAACATCAACTTTGAGCGGCTGCTGATGATTCACGACGATCAAAAGTGGTGTACTTCTGGTCAGTACGCAACGATGGGCTATGGTCTGCCGGCTGCGATCTCAGCTAAGGTCAACTATCCTGATCGTGATGTCTACAGTCTTTCTGGTGATGGCGGCTTTGCGATGCTGATGGAAG
>OGKJ01000352.1_pt1 | contig 14704 bp, 12 predicted proteins | sample 1572461 | NCBI WGS metagenome assembly OGKJ01 (sample SAMEA2582080, study PRJEB24529) | metagenome | biome: Human gut stool | place: China | collected 2011 | reverse complement strand
CTATTCCGCATTCCGCCATTACCTTTTTCAGTTGTTTGCACATCGTCCAATAGTTGATTTTCCCGAAAACCAGCCTGTCTTCCGACAGATACTTGTACCGTTCGATTATCTGCAAGGGAATATCCAGCAGCTTCACTTGGAACGGGACATTTGTCTTGTGCCGTTTCGACAATATCCATTTCTCACCGTTCACCTCCACTATTTCGTCTGTTGTGAGTTCTTTCATATCCACGAAAGACAAGGCGGTGAAGCAGGCGAAAATGAACAGGTCTCGCACCAATGCGAGGGTGGGGTTGTCAAACTCGTGCGCCATGATTCTTTTGATTTCGTCCTCTGTCAGATACTCCCGTTCCTTAACATTCGGGCTGATATGGAACTGCGCAAACGGATTTCTCGGTATCAGTCCGTTATAGTGCGCACGCATCACCACTCCTTTCAGCCACATGCAGTTCAGCCAGATGGTGGCGTTTTTCAGTCCCCGTTCAGCCGTAAGATAAGCCGCAAACTCCTTGATGAAGTCGGGTGTAAGTTCCAACATCGACATGTCTGTCCGTTTGTAGAATGACTTGATAAAGGCTGCGACATAGTTCCTTGCCCTTACCATGACCTTGTACGGGCCGATACTGCGGTCTTTGCCGACACGTTTCAGGAAATTGGCGCAATCCTTGTCAAAAGCCTTTATCAGTGTCTCATACTCGTTTCCTACCCCTTGGTAGGCATTGCGCACCATTTCAGCAGTTACGTATGTGTCTCGGTCGGATATGCGCTGATAGTGCTTGATGATTTGCGCCTTGATGTTGTCCAATGCCAGATTGATGTTCCGTGCTTCGGCACTCTTGCCTTTGGCTCGGTTGCCTTTCGCATCCCAAAGGGTTTTCGGGATGGTCTGCTTGCAACTGAACTGCGCCACAGTACCGTTGATTGTCACTCGTCCCATGATGGGGACAATACCGTCTTTCTCCTTGCTGCCGTTCACGTAGAACAGCACTTTGAATGTACTTCTTGCCATACTCGTTTTTTTGTTTGCAAAGTTAAATATCAACGAGTTAGACCTTGATACGCAAATCGGTGACAAACGGTGCAATAGCATCTCTCATATGTTAAATCTTACTCTTTCACGGGTAATGATTTAGCAACCATTCTTCTTCTTAAATCCGCTTTTCTTTGCGTTTTCCGATTTTTCGGCTTGTCATCATTTGACACCGTAACAACTCTGATATTAAGTCGCTTAGCGTCATTTCTCCCGTTTTTCGAGGTTATTCCAGAGATTTATAGTAATTTTGCATTATTCGTGAAGATGGTAGTTGTTATGAGCATCCTCATTGGTTTGAATTGGCAAAGGATAAATGGGCGCAGGTTTATAAAACTACGGGAACTCCATGTAGTTGTTGGATGTGTAGAGGGGAGGAGTACGACCGCAAAGGATATAAGCAAGAGATTTTGCGTATTACCAAAGAATCAGAATATTAGATGTTTAATGAAAAGAAAGAAAAGATGTTGAAAGGTAAAACAGTTCTTGATGGTTTGTAAGTGTTTAATAGAGCCGTACACTGTTATAGGCTCAAAAATCTTACAAACAATGAGTAGAAGTAGAAAGAAAACTCCTGCCAGTACCATTGCGTGCTGTAAATCACAAAAGAAAGACAAACAAATGTGCAATCGTCTTTTCCGTAGTAAGTCCAAGCAATATATTCGTGTAGGTAAGGAACCCCCTTGCAGGCTTCGTGAAGTGATGAATGTTTGGAACTTTGCCGGTGACGGTAAAGTTTACTGGGGATATGATTGGCAAGGAGTTGAGAAATTGATGAGAAAGTAATTAAACATCTTCCCCTTTGCGCTTTCGTACAGAGGGGAAGATTTGCTTAGAAAAGATAATATCTGGTTTACGGAAAAGAATACAGATGGATCAAGTGTACTTTATCCTCTGACAGATTTCAAAGGATTGAATAGAATCAGTTCTCTCCAAAAAGCATACAAGTTCGGTAAATTTGGTGCAGTTCCTAACCTATAATCAGTAACCTTATGAGAAAAGTTCGAAAGAATACAGCAACTAGACAGGTCATTCAAAAAGTTAGCGAATAGTTAATTGGTTCTCAAGAAAATTCAGTATTTTTGCACTCACAATTGAATAAAAACAATTAGCAAATTACAATGCTGCAGAATAGAGTGAACATATTAGTAAACACATTATGTCGAAGCACAGTATGCTTTGAGCGTATGCCGTATGTTCATACTTTAGGCATTGAGTCATTCGGTAAATTCAAAAACACTTTCCAGCGAACGTTTTATAGACAGGTAGGAGTACATTAGATGCAGGTATTCCTATTAAAAAGATAAATTGAAGCCGTTGAAAAGTCCTTACTAAATTTTTCAACGGCTTTGTTTTTGCCCATTGGTGACGTTCGCATTATGTGCTCTACTCCGTCATTTCCGTCCATGGGCATTGAAAACTTCAGTTTTATTAACCAGCGCAGTGATGTGCATAAAAAAAGAAGATTATGGATTACAAATTCAACGGAAGCGGGGTGTTCTTTACATCCGATACCCACTTCAATCATACCAATATCATCAGGTTCTGTAGCAGACCATTCAAGGATGTAGAACACATGAATGAAACACTTATTGCCAACTGGAACCGTGTGGTCGGTCCGGAGAATATCGTATTTCATCTTGGCGACTTCTGTCTTGGTGGCTCTGCTGAATGGACAAAGATACTCAAAAGGTTGAATGGGAAAATCTATCTCATAGCCGGTAATCATGACATGAAGAACTTGAGGCAGAATTATACAAAATATTTCGAACTGATCACGATGCAGATGTACATCGAGGTGGATAAACAGAAGATTTATCTGAATCATTGCCCGTTCCTTTGCTATAGCGGCTCATACGATGATACTTGGCAGCTTTTCGGCCATGTGCATACAAGCAGGAATAACACCGGAAAAGATAAGCCTCGCCTTCAAATGCTTTTCTCTACACAGTATGATGTGGGAGTTGACAATAACGACTTCACTCCGGTTTCATTCGCACGGGTAAAGGCAATCATAGAGAAACAGGTTGAACTATCAAAGAAATGAGAATACAATACATGAGTGATCTGTACCTATGCCCACTTTTCAGGTAGTTGCACCTTGCCACAAAGATTTGGTGCTGAACAGTGCCTTTGCGAGTGACTATGGGGACTTGATAAGCAACAACCGGATTGATGCCTGGATATACGGTCATTCACATACGAATATTGATTCAGAGATTGGTGGAACCAAAGTATTATCCAATCAGATGGGATATGTTTTCCAGAACGAGCATCTTATGAATGGGTTTGATTCGGGAAAGTATGAAAATAAAGAAGATTTTTTTCGGGATTGGCATTCATTCAACCCGATGGAAACACGCTGGTTTCATGTCGCTTCTTCCATATACATGGAGGGAACGGCAATCCGGTTTACAGACCGGAAATATACCCGTTTCGTTGTTTCAAATTATTCTTCGTATGTTTCGGATAATAATGAATACTATAACGATGAATGGCGCAGGGAAACTATTACCCGTATTTTTGCCTATCTGCGCAGACTGGTGGATGCCGTTATTGCCGATGCTGATGGCTTCAATGAATATGTAGCCGGCAATCTTCCATATCAGCAACGGACAGGAAAGATAGCACGGAAGGATTTTAACAGGATAGAGCCGCGATTCAGGATTGAGTCGAAAGACAGGGAAACTTCCATAAAAGCTTTGGAAGATTCCGTGAACGGACGTTCTGTGCCTCCATTAGAGACTATGACAATACGACAATATTGCAAATATTTCCGTATAGCGCACGAAGTGTATGAGTCGTTCTACAGAAATTTGCCTGTCAGTAAATACAACCAGACTGAACAGACTTATGGCCCTAATGAATTGCATGGCGTAGCTTATTATAATCGGATGAAGTTTGCAAAAATTGATGAGCAGTACGATATTGATAGTCCGGATGATTTCATCTGGTTTGCCAAGGATCATTATGGAGAACTGGGGCTTTCCCGCCTGAATATCTTTGCATCAGATACAGAACGGTCAGGATGGGTGATTGTCGTTTCCAACAGTTATTCTGCGAATGCCGGTCTCGCCATTGAAGTTGCCACAGCTCTGTATAAGTCCGGTGTTCCATTAATAATCCACGATGCCGACAAGCTTCTGAAGATTCTTGAGGAAGAAGATTATGTCAGGTTGGTTCCTTATTCATACCATAACTATATGGGCTATCAGGAGGAAGGCTCCGTTTATGAGCTACCGGGAATACGAATGTAGTGAAGATGGCGGATCATCTCTGACTGCTGAGCAATACAAAGAGATTGTCTCGTTTGCTGAATGGCAGGAAGAGGAGAGGGTGAAGGTAGACTAATGTCATATTTCATGTGTTAACGCACATCTGGCAATCCGTTTGGTTAGTCAGTAACATGCAAATTATCGGCACTGATTCGAAATAGTGCCGATAATTTGCATAATTCTGATATTTCAAATATGACTTAATCAAATTCTAACTAACAGGCATTGTTCGATGCAATAGAATTCCCTACGATAGATGAAAGAATAAGAAATCTTTCTAATATGATGGATTGGATGAGATATCTTCCATCAGTTTCATTAGGTGGAGATCAAGAATAGTATTCAACAACGAAATAATAAGTTATAGAGTAATGGTGTAAGATTCTATTAGCATATCGAGGATAATTTCAATAAACTTGGTGTTCGTTGATAACAACTTCTAGAGTTGCTGAAATAATTAACGAGAATATTTTTCTAACATTCTAAACGGAATATCATTTGTAGTAACTTTATCTATAGATATTTTGTTTGTATTTAGCTGTATATCATTATTATAACATTTGTATGTATTCACAAATAAGAGATCCAAACAGCTTTATGAAATGATAATTGTCTATGATTTTGCCTAATTTGATAGGAATAAGTCTTCAAATTGCATTGAGGGACATAAATTTGTCTCCCGTGTACGACTTGAGGGGCAAATGGGGGACAAAAAACTGAAAAAATAATTATAACAAGAGAAAATACGAGTGAAAAAAGAAAATGGAGTAATGCTTTGAAGTGACTGATTTAACTCATTTTACGACTTTATATTTTCTCTTTTTATGATTTTGTTTTCATTTGGTTATTTGCCGATGCAGTATGTGTACGTCATTGATTATCAATAGTATAGCGCTCTAAAAGGTACAACCAGCAGGTTGGCAAGTATTTGAGAATGTGTAAGTTAGTGATTTTTAGCACCATTCTCGGCTTGTACCTCCATTTTGGAAAGTAAAAGTAAGTGTAATTTCTTGAATATCAAAATATGCGGTACAAAAACTTGTGAAAAATGGCGTTTTTTGATGAGAAAAGGTACAAAAATGGCTCTGAAACAAGAAGGGACATTATGATTACTTTGCGAAGTACTCTGTCTTCAACTAATAGGCATAAATCGGATTCTGAAACGAGATTTCACCAGCCTTATTATCCAAATATATCATTCTTGATAAGAGCAGCCTTTGAACGGGATATTTAGGTTGTTGAAGAGATTTGATAGCGATGCATCACTTCAGTCGGACTGATGGCCTTTTCTCCGGTTATAAGAGCCTTGAGGCAGTTCAAGTTGCTGTGTGGTCAGTTTGTCGGTGATTGTTATAAACAACAGACTTATGTGACAGCAGTCGCTATTTTTAAAAATAGCCTAAGTAGCAATATTCTGAACAGAAAAGGAAGTATTATTTCTTTTTCTGTTCAAATTATTGCTATCTTTCTATAAACGATATATTGTTTGTTATCTGTAAAATATCAGCCTTATGAATAATATAGTAGCATTTAATATCTCCAACAACGCCCAATAATGTGACCAAAGCAGATTTCAACAGGAATAAATTCAAAAATTATCTCTGTAACATATCATAAAATAAAGCAAAACTACTATATTTGCATATTATATGATATGTTGAGCTATGACGAAAAGTACGATGGGTACCAAGTTGCCAAGAAAGTTGGAGCAGAAGATGCAGATAGTAGGAGAACAGATCAGGCTGGCCAGACTACGCAGGAATCTTAGTATTGCCCAAGTCGCCGAACGTGCCACCTGTTCACCTCTGACAGTTTCACGCATAGAGAAAGGTGTACCAACGGTGGCAATAGGCATTTATCTTAGGGTGCTTTATGCGCTTCAGCTAGATGATGATCTTCTTCTGCTTGCAAAAGAAGATGCAATGGGAAAAGCATTACAGGATTTAAGTCTTAAACAAAGGGAAAGGGCATCAAAAAAAGAATAAGGTATGAAACGACTACTCTAATTTGCCGAATACCTAGTTATACTAAAATTATTAATGCTGTGCGAATGCAACCAAGATTGACGATTACGGAGAAGAAAAAAGAAACCAGCATTAGCGTAATTACTATTCAAAAGTTATCGGATCAGTTGACCTAGAAATAGTATGTGAAGGAGGAAGAGAAAGAAAAGTCTTTGATAGTGTTTTTAATCCGATGACATATCATTAATAAGTTATATGTAGTCATTGATTTCTAAATAATAAAGTGCAATAATGGTAAACTTGATTTCATACTTTACTAAAAACAGCATTTTGAGTGCGAGCGCGGGGCTTGAGATATATGATTTTACAGGTGATTCTATAGCTTTTGTACAGGATTGTGTACGGCGTTTTCGGGAAGCATATATCAGCGAAGAAAAACTTGAAAGAATTGTAGCTGAGTCCAAAACAGCTACAAGAAAAGATGCTATAGAACGACGACTGCCTCAAAAGGCATCAAATAAAGCAGGTGATTTTGGCGAGATTCTATCATATTATCTTTGGACAGAGACGTTTGCTAGTGATGCAAATATACGCCCAATGAAAATCAGGTGGAAAGAGCACCCTGACATGCCTAGTCATTTGGTAGATGTTATCCTCCTCAGGCGTGTAGATGAAGACAGTGCCTGCCCTGATGACAAGATGTACACGATTGAATCTAAAGTGTGGACCTCGCCAATGAAAGAAGGTCATAGTTCTTTGACGGATGCCTTAAGCGATGCTATTAAAGACAAAACAGAACGTGCCGCAAAAACAATACCTTATCTTGTGTCACAATATGAGCGAGATGATGAATACGCTTTGGCAGATCAAGTTCGACGGTTTGGTGATCCCGTAAACTATCCTTATATTAAAAAGCATTTTGCGATAGCAATAGTTGAGTCAACCCAAGCGAATGATCATATTGCAAACTTTAATAAGGTATTGCAGGCAGCAAACACTAATATCCCTGTGTATTTGCTTCCTATTGCTGATTTGAAGAACATATATAATCAACTTTACCTCAATATTCCGAATAACTGATGGCAGACATATTAGAAGAGTGGATTAATGATGCAAATGCGTACGAATTACTCAATATTTACAGGATTGAGCAACAAGTGTTATACCAATTTGTAAATAAAAGTGATGATTTCTATATCTCCTTATTGAATAGGATGTTCTTTACGATGCGGAATAGAGAACTAACATTGGAAGATAAGAAAGAACGTCTGTTGCGGATAGTAACAGGCTTATTGGTTTATTCTGAAAAAACAACAGCAGGAAATTTTGATGGTGTAAACCGTAATAAAAACCTTCTTTATATTGCAGCTATTTACTATCTATGTGAATATAATGCATTGTCGCAACTATTTATTTGGAGGGCGAAGGGATATGAATTTGAAAATGAATCTGCGCAATTGCTCTACAGCATAATGGCCGGGTCTGAGAAGTATGCAAATAAAGAGAATGAACTTTGTTTGCTATTGAAAAAATATATGTTGACAGGGGATGAAGGTGCACTAAATGTTATAGATGATAGGTTACGAGAGAAAATAGAACACAATATTTATCTTGGCTTGGATGATTTTTTTGATACACAAGTAGTTGTATGGGTGATGAAACGCTTTCGTGAGAGTAATCTATGGAAGATATTAATTCCTCATGGCGGTAAAGAAATTTGGGGAGAATATATAGCATACTCTGTAAAAAATCATATTTATACGTTGTTGCCATCACAAGAAGATGCCATAAGTAAAGGCCTTTTAGACTATACACGCTCGTTTAGCCTCAAGATGCCGACAAGTGCAGGTAAGACTTTTCTTACTGAGTTATTGGTATTTCAAGAATTAAAAAATAATCCAGATGCAAAAATATTATACTTAGCTCCATTGCGGTCGTTAAGTCGTGAGTTAAAAGAACGCTATGGTAGGCTTTCGTATAAATTCAGCTTTGATTTTCGTGCAGCTTATGGTGGTTGTACTACATCTGCTGAAGAGGAGACAATTGAGAATGCCAAATTACTCATAGCTACCCCAGAAACTTTCACAACGTTGGAAGGTTCAATAGATGACCTCACGGAAGGATATACTTTGGTGGTATGTGATGAAGGACAACTGTTAGAAGATAGGAGCCGAGGTGTAAACTACGAGTTGTTATTGACTCGCTTGAAGAGAAATAAACATATTAGATTCCTTTTTATCTCTGCAATTATACCTAATATCTCTGATATAAATCAATGGCTTGGTGGAACAATTGGCGAAGTGGGAAACAGTACATATAGACCGTGTAAAATACGATTTGCATTGGCGACGGAAACAGATGGTCATATCATAGTTCAATACGCTAATGATGCAATAGACGACTGGTCGGTAAAAGTTAATGACTTTTTAAATGATAGGCAGGCAAAACTGGTTGGTACAACACAAAGGTCATTGAGTTGTGCTCTATCCCTAAAGGCAATGGAAGCGGGACCAGTAATGCTTTATTGTTCAATGAAGGATGGCCCTCGTGGTTGTATAAAACATGCGGAAGAACTCTTAAATATGCTTAGTGAGTCCGTATTCAAGAGGCCATTCTCTTTCGTTCAGGATATGAATTGGCTATCTAAAGTTGCTGAATACTGTACGTATCAATTTGGCGATGACCATCGTCTTACTCAATGTGTAAAAAAAGGATTTGCATATCACCATGGACAAATGCCTCAGGACATGAGGGAATTGATAGAAACTGCTATAGCAAAGAAGTCTCTACAACTTGTGGTCTGTACAAAGACACTTTCTGAGGGTATCAATATGCCCATTAAGACCGCGGTGCTTGCAAATATAACAAACCCTACTGACGGAACTTTCAAAAATACTCTTGAGTTGAGAGACTTGAAGAATATTGTAGGAAGAGTAGGTAGAGCCGGTAAAGAGTCATATGGTCTTATCCTGCTACCTATTAAGAGTAAAAACACAGAACCTATTGAAAGAGTAATTCAAGTAATTAAAAATGAGGTGAATGTGGAACGAACAAATGGGGCACTTTATTACATAGTACAACAAATACGTAATAGTGGATTAGTAACCGATGAAGAAATCAATACTTTTTTAGAATCAGAAGGCGTAGCAGAACAGATAGATACGTTGATCAACCTCAATAAGGATGATACGGAGCTTATTGATATTAATTTGGATAATATAATAGAAGATTCTCTTGCATATTATTTAGGTGATAAAGAGACAAAGAAAGAAGTTAAAAAGATCTTTACTATCCGCTATGAGCATTTACGAAAGACTCTGTCTAATAATGAATATGACAAGTATTTGCATATAGGGTTGCCTCTTGCTGACTATAAAATGTTAAAACGACTATTTGCTGATAAGACGACTGAAGATTTTGAAATACACAGCCCTGTGGATGATAGTTGGATTCACCTGATGATGGAAACAGTATATGCTTTGGAATCAGTAAAATTTGATTTGAAAAATGTTTCGAAGTCGAAACCATTGTTCAGAATACATAAAGATTTAACATTAGCAGAGAGAATTCTTACGTGTTGGATATGTGGAAAACAATATGTGGAGATTGCCGCTGAGTGCAGATGCTCGGCAGAACAAGCAGCACTCTATGTTGACTTTATTCAAAAAATTATAGCTGTGAAGGCGCAAGCTGTCGTGTCATACATCGAAGAAACCTATCAGATTGAATCAACTTTGATGCAACTTTGGCCTGATATGGTTAAACGAGGTGTTTCTGATAAAAAGGCTCTTTGGATAATTGATTCTGGCTTGGGTGATCGTGTTGTTGTTAATATGCTGGCATCTTACTTTGATGGTAATAACCTCTATGAGGATGATAAAGCCACGTTTTTACATGTTATTACTCATAATGCAGCTATAGACAAATATGTGATGGAAAGTCCTATTCCAGTACTGCTAAAAGAACGGTGGAAGCAGTATATGAGTGCTAACAGCTAGATGTAAAATTACTATGGCAGCTTTAGCTAAATTGTATGAATTCCTTGAAAAGAAACGAGATGAAGAACATATTGACAGTATGTTCTGTTTTCATATGATGCATTTTCACCTGAAGAAAGCCCCCTGTACGGCTTGGGATTCTTTCGTGGTGGGAAATAGAACGGCTTGTAGAGAATGAGAATTGCCTTATGGGTAAGTGGCTTATTTTGTGTATCTGGAAATACGAGACTCAAACTTGGTTCCCGTATTTCCATTACACAAAATATTTTTAGTGCCTAACTATCTTCTAATAGTAGATATAAGGCGGCTAAAATTATCATAAATGACACTTTCTCCCAAACCTATATTTGTTAAAGTATTACTGATTGAGCAAACTTTATTAAAAGGGGCATCTGTTTCTGTTAGAATAAGATTACGTGGTATGCGCTTAATTATTTCTATTCCACTATTAGTCTTTGTCATTTTTTCGTTGACAGAAAAATAATATCCATGTTCTACTATCTTAGGAATTAGAGAGAGAGGACCTGAATACCAATGGAATATTACATTCTTAATGCCATAGGTAACCAACATTTCGAACAAGACTTTTTCTGCTCGTCTGGAATGGACACTTACTATTTTATTTTTTTCACTTAATAGCTGCAATACTTTCTCTAAAACGAAAACTTGATCATCTTTAGTTTTTAGTCCTTCGTTACTAAAATCTAGACCGATCTCACCGATATAGCTAGTTTTATCTAAACACTGGCTGAATAGCCGTAATTCACTTTTATTTTCGCTTGCATATAATGGATGAAATCCTAAAGCCAAACGTGAGAACTTATATTGTCTTACATGCTCATAGCCCAATAAAAAATGACTTGGCAGATTTGTCATTCCTATCGAGATATTCTTTTTTACCTCTTGTTGTTTGAGATACTGTTCAGGATTTGGCATCATGTCAAAATGACAATGGGTGTCTATAATCATATTCCTGCTCTTATTTGTATTTCATTTGTAGCTTTTTTCTTAAGCCAATTTATAACTTGTCTGTATGAGTGTAAGGCTAATGATGTATATTCATCTAACTCTTGCTTTTCTATAATTCCATTAAAGAATAGTTCTTGGCGAATTGTACGTTCATTCATTCTATTTTTTAGGAAATACAGAAGAGCGTTAAAATCCCTATTCCTTTTTTGATGTTTATTGTCAAGATTAAATTTAATGCCATGAAGTACATCAGTGCCAAGCAATGCCTCATTATCTAGACCTATTGTATCTAGTGCGACTCTTCTATATAAGCATGGCAAACACATACCACAATGTTTGATTTTGGCATTGCGTATTTCTATTCCGCTTTTGTCCCAAAAAACATTGTGACCACGTTTTGCACAAGAGCATGATAAGTCAACTAATGATTCTAAAATTGCCTTTTTCGAAGTATCTTGACAGCACTCAAGAACCATGTCTGCTTTTGATTTTAATCGATATGGGTTGTATATTGAGTTTGATATACCTATAGCATATAAAGCCTCCTGTATGCGTTTGATAAAAGTAGGATGCGTAGTTCGAGTACTGCATGAACTCCTTCTTCCACTATCAAGAGGTATATTTATTGATATAGTTCCATTCTCTGGAACTATCAATTGACATTGTGGGGATATTTTGTTTGCAATATATATTCCTGCTGCAAAAAATAATAAGGAACGTGAGCGGAATGTACTCTCTGTTGGAGTTTTAATATTCCAAGAATGAGGTTTAAGCCCTGCGTTCAGCAACACTTGTTCGTATTTATTCGAAAAGATATTGTTTTCCCTGCAATATTTTAAAATGCTTTTTTGATCACTATGCTCTTTGCCCAATTCCATATGTGAAACAAGTAGTATCTTTTTATCAACAGAGAGAGTGCTGGCCTCATCTATAAATCCAATCAATGAGTCTAAACCTCCTGAAAACAATGCAACCTTTTCAAAAAACTGAGGATCATATTCCTTTACTTTTTTAGTTGGATTATACGAGTATGAATCTGCCTGTATAAAGTGAATATCCCAATTGTCGCCCGTAAGAAAATTGATTGCTTTATTAAAAGCTTCACGACCTTTATTCATATCCTCAAGATTTATTACAGGAACATTCAATAATATCAAGTTTCGTTTCCATCCATCATCTGAATTAGACAAACGCAGTACAGCTCTGTCCACATTATATACAATCATGGATAAAACTAATAAATCAAAAGCAACAGATGATGTATCTCGTGAAAACTCCCATAACTGTTTGGGATTAAACTTTGTGTTGACAGAATGAATTTTTCCGTCACTTCCTTGAAATGAAAGAGTAAAAAGGCCAAAAACTTCGCTTGTTTTTGACGGAGTATAATTAATGTTTATTCTTGTTTCCATATATCCAATATTTCTGATGTTAAAGAATCCAGGTATTCTTTTCCTTCTCGGCTATTGAAGTCGATTTGAGTTAGTTCTTTGCTTAACTTCTCATCTAGTTCGTTATGAAGCCAACCTCTCATGTCCTTCTTTATTTCTTCGGGATTACTCCCTTTGTCAAATATGTGGCTTTGAAATAATTCAGCAGAATATTCCAGTATGTATTCAATTTCAAATGTTATAATCCATTCATGAAGATCGTCATCTGTTGCATTCTGAAGTTTATCTTCAATTTCTTGTCCGTCTTTACAATCTGACAAAATATCATTCAGCACTTTATCCATTGCATAAGTTGCTGCTGCATCATCCATTGTAGAATCATTGTCTCCAATAATCTCATGCAAAAGCAACTCCTTGAAATCATGTGGCGTTTTCGGCTTTTGTGTATCAGGCAGTCTATCAATGCCTAAACTTGATACAAGTCCATATTGTTTAATATTGTTTAAAACAGTAGCCAACCCTCTGACTGCATGTCCACCAGCACGTCCAAACGAACTGCCGCCTCTCTTGCCTCCATGCCCTCCAATTCTGCCACCTCTATACAAACCATTGCCGAGCGCTATTCCTAAATTACGGAAAAACTTCGGAATATCCGCCGAATTGCAGCAGATTAACGCAACAGGATTTGATAATTAGGGAGTTAGAGGAAAAACGCAGAAGTTGGGCAGACAGTTGAAAACCGTCTTAAAGCAGATTAAAGCAAAAGAACGGTTTCCTAATCATTACCCGATGAAAGTGCAGATTTAACAGTTCCTGTTTCATTTTGCGGCGTTCTGCGCAGCTTTGCTTATCAATAGGTAACTTGTTGATTTATAGTTTTGCAACCAAAAAGAAACGAGTATGGCAAGAAGCACATTCAAGGTGCTGTTCTACGTGAACGGCAGTAAGGAAAAGAACGGAATTGTCCCCATCATGGGACGAGTTACAATCAATGGTACGGTAGCACAGTTCAGCTGCAAGCGGACTATCCCGAAAGAGCTTTGGGATGCCAAAGGGAACAAGGCAAAGGGCAAGAGTATGGAAGCGAGGGAAACCAATCTTGCCCTTGACAACATCAAGGCTCAAATCATCAAGCATTACCAGCGTATATCCGACCGTGAAGCCTATGTAACGGCAGAAATGGTACGCAATGCCTATCAGGGATTGGGCGGTGAGTATGAAACGTTGCTCGGTGCTTTCGACAAGGAAAATGAAGTGTTCAAGAAGCGTGTCGGAAAAGACAGGGTCAGGGCTACCTATATGGCAAGGGTACGGGCAAGAAACCATGTGGCGGCATTCATCAGGTCACATTACAAGCGGAACGACATCTCCATGCCTGAACTTACGCCCGACTTCATCAAGGAGTTCGCCGTGTTCCTTTTCAATGAAGCCGGACTGCACAACGGTTCGATATGGGAAAACTGCATGTGGCTGAAAGGTGTGGTGATGCGGGCGCATTTCAACGGACATATACCGAGGAATCCGTTTGCCCAGTTCCATATAAGCCCGAACACGAAAGAGCGTGAATATCTGACGGAGAATGAGTTAAAAACATTGATGGAATTTCAGTTCAAAGACCCCAAGAACTCCTATCTCCGTGATATTTTTGTTTTCGCCAGTTTTACCGCCCTCTCATTCGTGGATATAAAGGAATTAAGCAACGACCAGATTGTGGAAGTGAACGGTGAGAAATGGATTATTTCCAAACGACACAAGACGGGTGTACCGTTTCAGGTGAAGCTGCTGGATATTCCCTTGCAGATAATCGAGCGTTACAAGGCTTTTCAGGAAAACAATCTTGTATTCCCCAATCTCAACTATTGGTCAATATGCAAGCGTATGGGAAAGATGATAAAGGAATGCGGCATCACCAAGAAAATCAGCTTTCATTGCTCAAGGCACGGATTTGCGACCCTGGCTCTCAGCAAAGGGATGCCAATCGAGAGTGTCAGCCGTATTTTGGGGCATACGAACATTGAGACTACGCAAATCTATGCGAGTGCGCCCAGAATGGTCGCTTAATAAATACTTCTTTAGC
>OGKJ01000340.1_pt1 | contig 15148 bp, 16 predicted proteins | sample 1572461 | NCBI WGS metagenome assembly OGKJ01 (sample SAMEA2582080, study PRJEB24529) | metagenome | biome: Human gut stool | place: China | collected 2011 | reverse complement strand
GGCATCTGGTACTTACTCATAGCGGTCAGTTTTTTTGGCAAAAGGCGCGGATCGCATCCTTCAATAAACGACTTGATTGGCGAATAGGTCATGACAAAAGCTGCTCCCAATCCGCCCAAGACGTCAGTCAGTGCCGTAAAGCGAGCAAAGGCCTTGCCCAGCATGACGCCGACTGCATGAGAGAGCCCCAGCTTTTGTGCCGTTACCAGTCCCATATTGTTGATCAAAACATATTCAACGTTGGCCAGATCGACTTTTTTACCGCTTAAAACGGCCTGCCAGTTGGTACAGACTCCGCAAAGAAAAATTACGGCAATGTAGATGAAAGTCATCAAAAACATGGCAATGATCATGGCGCGGGGGAAAGTCCGCTCTGGCTGATCAACCGAGTCAATCACGCCGGCCATCGTCTCCAGACCGCCATAGGCAAACAACGCGTAGACGATAAATGAGATGACGGCAATTGGTGAGACGAACGCGGTATTTGGCGAGTGAATCAGACTGGTGGCCGTCATTGGCTCAGCCAGCTGACCATGTCCCAATATCCATACCAGCAGACTGGCCAGGATAAAGATGATTGAGATGCCCAGCGTAAAAATGCCGCAAAACGAGGAAATCTTGGCAATTTTGTCGATTCCTTGAGAGGCAATTAAAGTAACGATGCATAAAAAGACGATTTCCAAAATACCTAATGTCTGATTGGCGCTGAGGCCGAACAAATGCCAAGTCTGCGTTTGATCATGCCCCGAGATCATGGTTGATACCGAAACCAAGAAGAACTGGGTTGACGATACCAGCCAGATGACCCAAGCTGCCAGCCAGATAAAAGTTCCGATAAAGGCTGGCTTTTCACCGATCGAGCCGCGCAGCCATGAGAAGATGCCGCCACGAGCAGCCTTAAATGAAGCGCCATATTCGGCAAACATCAATGCGGAAGGTAAAAAGAACAGCACTGCGGTCACGATATACCAGATGATGCTGGCATAGCCCATTTGATAAAAGGCAGTCAAAGAGTTGCTAAAGCCAAAAATTGATGAAAAAATCATCAAGACCAATGCACCAAGCTTAATCTTGGTGTTGGATGACTGTGAATCCATAGCTGAATTCCTTCTCTCAATAAATATTTATACATTGGGATAAATTATACGCCTGTTTTTTGTTGATGAAGGATAAAAAGTTCATTAAAAACTTAATTTATCAAAGCTGATTTTAATCGAATCTGAATGGCAGAAAATAAAAAAGCCAGTGGCAGTCACTGACTTATAATCTATTGCACGGTCGTCTGACTGATCAATGGCAGCCTTAAGCCGTGATTATTGATAAATTGAACGCCTTTTACCTTTACGTAGGAATATCCTAGCGACTGGCCCTTTTTGATCGGTGCTTTTAACTGTCCGCTTCGGTTGGTTTTAGCCGTTAAATGGTCATAGATGGTCAAGCGGGATGACTGGTTGGCATCACTGGCGTTTTCCCAGATCGTGATTGAACGGGGGCGCAGCTTGATCTGATGCTTGAAAAACAGAAACTTGACAACGCTTCTTTGATAAAACGATTTGGGCAGAGCTGTTTTTTGCGGAGTCAGACTGCTATTGGCAATCAGCTGATACAGCTTTTGCGTTGCCGTAAAACGGGCATCCGTGCTATCGCCATTGGCATGCAGCACCACCGTTACAATGCGCCGATTTTGGAAAGTTGCCGTGCTGACCAGACAGGCACCGGCAGCATCTGAAGTCCCGGTCTTTAAGCCGTCAATCGTTACGCCGCTGGTCTGATACTGGGAATCCGTCAGCATTTTGTTGATATTGTTGATGGTCGATCCATCCAGTTGAAATGAGGTCTGACCGGCAATCTTTAACAGATCGGGATAATGATTGACCAGATAGGCAGCCATTTTACCGACGTCTTTGGCTGACATCTTGTTTTCGGCGTTGTCATTAATGTTTTTAACGGCCAGATCCTTTAGCTGGCTGTTGGTCAGACCGACGCTGTTAACGATGATAGCATCTTTAATCCCGATCTGCCGCGCCTTTTTCTGCAGCTTTTGGTTGAACTGCGCGGTACTGTCGCCTAAAGCGCCGGCCAGAGCAACCGTTGCACCGTCAGCTGACTTGATCAGTGCGGCTTTGACCAGATCGGAGACGGTGTAAGACTGGCCTTGCGTCAGACTGACATTTGAGTATTCAGGGTCATCGGCAATGGCGGCCACTTTTTGGTTGAGCTTGACTTTAGTGTTCCAGCTTAATTGATGCTGGCTGATCTCATCTTCAATGACCATTACCGTTAATAGTTTGCTGATTGAAGCAATTGGCAGCTTTTGATTGATGTTTTGCGAATACAGAATCTGACCAGTCTTGGCATCGATTGCCAAAGCTGCTGCTGCGTCCAGCTGATTGGCGTTTATAAACGTCTCGGCACGAACGCTCGGCAGCCAGCTCAGTAAAGCCAGCCAGCAGGTTAGAAAAATAGCGATAAATTTTTTCATTGAACGAAAAGCTCCTAATAGATAATAAACAATTACATCAGCGTCATTTTATCATAACATTAAGCAACAAGATTGAAGATTCGTTGATCAAAACTAAAATTTAGCGTTTGGTTTAGCATTGACAGTAATAAAAAAATCGCCTGCTGATAAGCAAGACGATGCGGTTTAGAAAGCTGTGAATTAATAATGATGAGCTGCGGCCTTCAAAAAGATGGTCCGCCCCAGCAGGCAAAGATTAAGCAGCAGAAAGTATCCCCCGAAAACGTAAAGTGAAACTGAATGCAGCAATTGAGGAACAAACAGGCAAAAAAGATTATAGCTGCCGACTATCAAACAGTACAGACAATCGGCCCGCAGCAGATCTTTGAGCCATTTGTGGGTGTTGATCAATCGCCATAATTTCTTTAAAAAATCGGTCAATATAACTTCCCCCGAGCATTATTAGTGCCAATTTGATAAAATAATAGCTGCAGTAGCAAATCCGATTGCCGAAAGATAGGCAATTTTTAAATTGGTGCGCAATTCAGACTCTCCCATCGCTCGAATTTGCTACAATTTTACTATAAAAATAGGAAGAAAGAAAATTGAAATCAAAACATACGATTTACTGGCTGCTTTGTTTGGTTGTAATTATTTTAGGCGGCTTCTATATGTATAATAATCATCTTAAGCAGCCGGCTGCCACCAACAAGACGGTCGCTACGACTGCCAAATCCAAGGCAACCAGTTCTAGTTCCAAATCCCAAAGCAATATGCGGACGCCAATTGACTGGCAGAAATCATCTGAAACCGTTCCGTATCCAGACTTGAGCAAGGTTAAAAATCTTTGGGTCAAGGTCAGCTTAAAAGGTAACCGGACCTATCTTTATGATGGCTCTAAGCTGATCTACACCATGTACAGTTCAGGCGGGGTCTATCAAAAAGATGCTAAGACCGGCAAGATGAAGAGCACAACGCCAACTGGTACTTTTTACGTTCAAGCTGAGCGCGGCGACAGCTTTTATAATCAAGAGCTGGGCGAAGGCGCCAACTACTATGTTTCCTGGCTCAATCATGGCGAATATCTTTTCCACTCGGTTCCTACCAAAGCAGACGGCTCATATAACCTAAGGGAAGCTGCCAAGCTAGGCAAGTCAACAGGCTCGCATGGCTGTATTCGGCTGTCGGTTCCAGACGCTAAATGGATGGAGCAAAACCTGCCTGAGGGTACCAAAGTCGTAATTGCCGACAACTAGCTTTCAGCGGATGCCATAGAATTATTAAAATAAGAAATTAAAATCAGTTTCCCGGTGTGGAGACTGATTTTTTGTAATTAAATTATTGACAAACAGTTTGTAACATAATATATTATAAACAACGATTAATTGTAACTTATTATATTACAAAATGGAGTGATTTAAAATGAGTAAGAAGATTGCCGTTGTTGCTGCTAATGGTCGGGCTGCGCAAAAAATTATCAGTGAAGCCGTTGAACGTGGCTTAGACGTGACTGCATTTGGTCGTCATGAAAACAATACGCAGGCTGCCAGCTATGTTCAAAAAGACGTTTTTGACCTGACGAAGACTGATCTGCAGGATTTTGACGCGGTCGTAGATGCAGTCGGGGCTTTGGAATTGACGAATCTTTACGTAATTCCCAAGGCAGCTGCTTACCTGGCTGATCTGCTGAAGGGAACCGATACGCGGCTGCTGGTGGTTGGCGGTGCGGGCTCACTGTACGTAAATCCTGAACATACCTCAACTTTGGAACTGCAGCCTGATTTTCCAGATGCATACAAGCCAGTCAGTGCAACGCATGGCTCGGCTTTGGCAATTCTGCGCGCTGCTAAAGACGTTAACTGGACCTATGTTTCACCAGCTGCTGATTTTCATGCTGATGGTCAAAAGACCGGCAAGTATCTGCTGGGCGGCGAAGAATTCATGCTTAACGATCGCCAGCAAAGCGTGATCTCATATGCTGATTATGCTGTTGCCATGATTGACGAGATTGAAAAGGGCAACCACGTTCAACAGCGGATCTCAGTCGTTGAGGCTTAAGCTGATTAGCAATTCTTGAATCTCTGTAATAAAATACTTTTAAGCAGATTTATAATAAAGAAGTGTTTAAATGCAGATTTCAACTAAATTTACGATTGCAATTCACATGTTGGTGGCAATTGACTACTTTAGCGATAAAGAAACGGTCAACAGCAGCATGTTGGCCGACAGTATTGGCAGCAATCCGGTAATCATCCGGACTTTAATGTCAGATCTTAAACGGGCGGGACTGATTGATACCAAACGAGGACCTGGCAGCATCAAGCTCTTAAAGCCACTGGATCAGATTACGTTTTATGACGTCTATGTAGCAGTGGAGAAAAACAAAGATGAGCTGTTTAACTTCCACGAACACGTCAATCTGGATTGTCCGGTTGGCCGCAACATTCATCACGCTTTAAGCGATAAACTGTTTAAGATTCAACGGGATTTTGAGGATGATCTAAAGCAGCAAAATGTCGGTGACGTTGAGGCTGATGTCATCAAAGCCATTGCCAGCGAATCTGCTGGTCAATAAAACGTTGATTAAGATCAGCTGATTATACGAATTGAATAGCGTTATCGCAAGCTTAGCAAAACTCTAAGCAGCTGGAAAACAGCCAGCTGCTTAGAGTTTTTTGATATAAATAAAACAAGCATCCCCGATTGAGAATGCTTGCTGGATAGATTGTCCGCAGTTTCTTTTTTGATACCGTCTGACATCGGCTGGCAGAAATAAAAAAGTGTTGATATATTGGTACTTTAAACACCTATCAACACTCTTGACCAAGTTATAAATGGAGATGGCGGGAAAAGGTAATAGGTAAAGTAAAAATACCGAAATCCCTTGATATAACTACATCTCCAAGTTTCTATCAAACTTTAGGGTAACGAAAAGGTAACAAATTTAATTTTGCGCCAAGGTAGCTAAAGTATTTACCGCCTTGTGATTAGTCACGGGGTGTAGATCAATATAAACTTGCATCGTCGTAGATATACTACTATGGCCTAGCAGCTTAGAAACATCAGTAATAGGCGTTCCAGCCTCCAAAAGTAGTGTTCCGTAAGTATGACGCAAACCGTGGGGTGTAACGTGGGGCAAATCGTAGGCTTTTTCGAGTTGGATTAGCCATTTGCCTGGCATACTAGGGGTTAAGAAGCCGCCTTTATTGTTAGTGAATAGCAATTGGCGGTGATTGTTTGGTAATCCTGGTATTGCATTTTCCAAATGTTGCCTATGCTGCCATGTTTTTAAAATGGCGATGGTTTTGTTGTCAATTGGAATGTAACGAACAGACGAGCGATTCTTGGTCTTGCCAATCATTAAATGATTTTGCAAATCCCGTTTGACCGCTTGATGGATATAAATGTAACCTCTATCTAGATTAACGTCTTTCCATTCAAGCGCTGAAATTTCCTGCTTGCGACACCCTGTAAAGGCCAGAAGCCATAAAAAAGTGAAGGCCCTTGGTAGTTGTTCTTGATATTCGTTTTGTAAGGCTTTAACGAATATTTGAAATTCAGATTTAGTAAAGCCCTTTGGCCGATGATTTGGCTGTGTACGAGGATATTTAATTAATCCTGCTGCCATTGGATTATCATAGGTCAGACGTTGCGCAAGGGCTTCCCGAAAGATCATTGCTGCGTATTGACTGAGCTTAGCTACGTTTTTACGGTGCTTTGACCATTTTAAAACGGCTTTTTGGCAGTCGGCCGTAGTAATTTTAGCGATGAGTTTATCACCAAATGATGGTAGAATATAGTTTTGAAAATCTTGTTTAACTTTAACCACGGTTGATTCTTCATGACTAGCTGTATAAGGCACGATGAAGAATTGCTCATAAACTTCTTGATACGTCAGTTTATGAGTGACTTCGCGACCTCTTGCACGTTCAACTTTAATATTTGCAGCGTATAACTGGGCTTCCTTCTTAGTACGGAAGCCTTTTTTCTTATGCTGCTTGCCAAGACTGTCTCGATACATAACAAGCCATTTTATTTGGCCGTTTTTGAGTTGATATTTTTGATAAAAAGCCATTTTCTCCTCCATGTACGCACGGCTAGTCGGCATTGGTTGTACGTTTTGAAAGAGTAATTGGAAAGCTATTTATCTAGATCCTGGGTAATTTCGCGTTCTAACAGATCGCTGAAGTTATCTAGGATCTTTTTCTTTTTGGCTGTCGTTAGATTGGCCTTGTTTTTTATAAAGTCAGGACTTACTTGGCCCCGATATTGCTGATAGGCCAAGCATAGCATGTCAATTAAGCTTTGATTCACAATCGGTAGTTCATCACTATTTAGCTGTTGATGATTCCGTACTCGATCTTCAACAGTAGGGGAGTAAGCAGATGGGAGGGCTTCGGATATCAATTCTTTTGTCTTACCATCTGCAACAAGTTTTTGTGCTTCTTCAAAAGAAAAATGATCCTGTAATCCAACTAAAACTTTTAATTCATTTGTATCAGGTGGAGCGATGTTGGTTACCCAACCATTAACTATTTTTCTGTTAATTGGATCAACTTTTATGTTGTGGGCGAGTGCATACTCATCGTATCTAGAGAAATTTTTCTTTCGATTTTCTTCAATAAATAGGTCGTAATTTGAAAGATCCTCATCAATACCCTGCAGATATGAAACCGAAACCCCAAAATAATCAGCTAGTTTTTGCCAAGTCTTCAGCTTTGGCTCACGGTGTTCGTTTTCATAATTATTAATAGATTGTTGAGAAATTCCAACTTTTCTACCTAGGGCATTTTGAGTTAAACCATTCTTCTCGCGTAGGAATCTAATGTTATTCATATGGTCTATCCTCCATGCAAATAGTTTAACAAAAAAAATATACCAAAACAACAAAATGTAGTCTTGACAACGATTAGGAGTTGATATATTGTTAACTCAACAACAAAAAGTTGTTAAGGAGAGATGAAATTTGAAATTAACAGAAAAACAATTACATCTTTTGCGCAGACGAAAGGGTGAATTGAATATTTCAATCAATACATTAGCCGGTCTAGTAGGAATTAGTCGGTGGACGATGGCAAAGATTATTAATTTTAATGCCAATGTGCGGCCAACGACTGCGTCTAAGGTTAATGGATGGTTGTTGGATCAGTATTCTGCTGACTATTTAAAAGAAGAAGGAGGATGGTATTAATGCAACTGACAATTAATTTACCGGATGATTTTTTCGATCAGGCGTTAGCGGAATCAGTCGCAAAAATTGCCAATAAATCTCAAACAGATGATTATCCGCCATTTATGGATAAAAAAATGGCAACTAAATTTCTTGGCTGCAGTCGAGGCACTTTGGATAAATGGATCAAGACCGAGCATCTTCCGTTTATAAAGATCGATAGTGTTTATCGTTTCTCAAAGGAAAAATTAATCATTTGGCTTAATAATCATGAAGTATAAGAAGCATGGCTAGTCGGCATTGGTTGTGCATTTTGAAACGGCATAAAAAAAGCCCAACATGGGACGTTGGACGAAAGAATGTGTTTGTGTGTATGAAACGTAATGAAAGATATCTGTCGTTTCCGACTGAGATAATAGATCTGGTTAACGAAAGGTGTAGTGCTAAGGAATTATATGCCTTAATATTGCTGCGGTCAAAAAAATATGGCTACTGCTATATGACAAATCAACAGTTTGCTGAATATTTTTCAACAACCTCAAGAACTATAGTCAATTTGTTGAAAAAATTAAAAGAGTCCAACGTTATTCATGTTGATACGATTGATAAACATCACAGAAGGATATACCCTCTCTACACTATTATTCAAGAGAAAAATTCTTCCCTTAGCACAAATGTTAAGGAAGAAAATTTCCCTAAAAAAAATTCAATGGGAAAGAACTTTCCAAAACTTAGGGAAAGTTCTTTCCCAAACTTAGAGAAAAATTCTTCCTACTATAAAGCTAAAGTAAATATAAATAATAAACATCTAGCTAGCTTAGCTAGTGAAATCGAAAAAAAATTGAGAAGAAAGTTAACACCGAAAGAGCAGTCATGGCTTGATAAGTTAGCTGATAGAGATATTGAAGTGGTTAAATACGCCATAGATCAAGCTATCAATGCTGATGCCCAGTCAATTACTGGATATGCACAGGCGATTTTGATTAGATTTGATGCTATGTCAATTAAGACAATTAATGACGTTATGGCTGATCGACAGAAGTTTTATAGTAAGCATAGACGTGCCAATATCAATGAGCAGTTGCCAGATTGGTCGGAACAGCCTAAAAAAACTAGCTCGGCTGACCAAGAATTAAAACAACAGTTGGATGCTCAGATAGCTGGCTTTGCCCTTGAAAATCGATTGCGTAATGCTGTTGAACCGGCACGGACACTAGATGATTCTGACGTGCAAGCTATTCGTGATAATCTTGATAAGCCCAATGGTTATGGGAATATGACGATTGACGCGCCACAATTATGGGAACGGTATTGTCAGCAACATAGCCTTCATTAGAACAGAGGAGCAAAAAATGTATCGTGAAACAATAATTAGAGACGAAAAAGGCAATATTAAGCGGCACACAAATGAACATCTTTTGACCGAAAAGCAATGGCTGCAGAAGCAGCGTCAATTGCGAAAAAACGCTGTTGGTGAGTGGATCCGTTGGACTAATCATTATGGCCGCGGTCAGACTTTGTATTTTTCTGAAGAACAAACAAAAGCAATCAGTAAGTCAGAACGCATGCGCCGTTTGAAAGCAAGGAAAAAGGCAAAACTGGAGGAAGAGAAAAAACGGCAGTTTGAATTTGAATATGAGCACGCTAAAACATCATATCAATGGCTGCATGATTGCCATCGCAAGATTATTCATCCTGATAATGGATTTCATCTTGAAAAATACCGCTATGACAATGGTGTAATAAATGATGATCCATTCTATTTGGCCGCCATGCCATACTACTATTATCTCGAGCGTGATACAGAGCCTGCTAGCGGTGAAGAGTATGAACGGTTGAAGCAGGCTTATATTAAAGAATATGGGGGCTGGGAGCATATAGATTTAGATAACACAAAATACAATGGGAAGCCATAGTATTAATGCAAAAACTTCAATACTTCTTTTGAAAAAATCGAAAAAAGGATAAAGTACCATTAGACGCGGCACGGATGCGTTTTGGGAAGGCAAAAGGACGCATTGCGGACGCATTATAGGCGCAGTCCGAGAAAATTAGGTCCACGGCTAAAGCCCCGCCACTGGCGGGTCCATGAGTATTCATGGATAGCTTTCCCTTATGCCCTTTAAAACTTGTGAGACTAAGAAAGGAGATTTTTATGAGCGGCTCAGAAAAAATCGAAGTTCATTTCAAAATTAATGACAAAACAAACACGCTTGTTATTGCAGAATCTAAAAAACATAATATATCAAAATCAGAATTTTTAAATTTGATTGTTGAAAATTATTTTCACGATAAAGCAATTGAAGAAGGAAATTCGGAATTAAAATCGATCATACGTAATTACAACGAGAACCTCGCATCAATTTCAGAAAATCTGAAAAAGCTGGCTAGCGATTCGGAAACGGCTAAGAATTATATTCGAATGTTTTTCGAGGAACTGACTGGCGTATATGATCCTGATGATCTTGATGGCGATTTTAAAAATTAAAGATGAGTGAAATTACAATGACTGAAAATAAAATGACGGTCCGATTTTATAAAAAAACAGCCGCGCAGTTGGCATATTTGGAAAAGCTATGGGAAACTAAACCGATGCTGATTAATAAAATGCCAAGCACTAGGAACGCTTTTATCAATATGCTCTTACAAGATTATTTGGAAATTATTATCAAGAACCTGGACGGAAATTCGAAAATCAGTTACGAAACATTGAAGAAAAAATTGCTGACGCAAAAAAATACGCAGCTGGAACAAGTCAAAAAAAACCAATTTAATCTGGCTAATCGAATGAATGAACTTTATTATCTGCAAATGATTGCAACGAAAGTTTTAATTGAGACAGGTGGCTTAAACGATCTTGAATCGATGTTTGAGTTTGGTTCGACCGAGTACAAAACTCATCAGGCTTTAAAGCAGTTAGTTGATGAAGATAACAAGAGGCTCTTTGTTAAAACTAAACGTCTTGATCCCAAAAATTAAAACAGAAAAGGTGAACTTTTTTCAAAAAGTCCACCTTTCTTCATGTCAGATAATAAAATTGTATTTCACTTAATGAGTTAGAATCGCTTCGGAAAATTGCGGAAAATGTTGCTCGACAATTATTAGATCTGAATTTCGTTTCCATGGGGGATCGCAATACTTTTAACGATTGTTTACGCGAAATGAGGAAATCATTTCAGCAAAAAGTTATCGTTTTTTGTCCTACAACCATGATTGACTATACGTACACTAATTGCAATCAATTAGCAAGAGTCATCTAACTGTTATACAAAAACCGCTACCTTAATTACAAGTAGTGGTCTTATCAAATGTAAGGCGCTTTTTTCAGATGAAACGTTATACTGAAGCAACCGAAGCGTAAGCACACTATAATAATGCTATCTATGCAATACCTTGTTAAAGATAACCCGCAGTGGCGCATCAGAATTATATGAGAAAACATTTTTTTCATAGACATATTCTGCAATAAAATACATTATCACTGCGCCAATCATAGAAATCAAAACCGATACCCATCCAGATTGATAAGATGCAGCTCCTTGTGCTAATCGAACTGGCATTATTCCTTGACTCATGAATGGTAAATATGACAAGGACTTTGCAATACCCATATTGGGACTATTTTGTGTTAAAAAGCTCAAGAAATATGGGATCATCATAATGCTAGCGACACTTGTCGTTGCTTGTGATATATCTTCTGAGCGAGATACAAAAGATGCAAAACAAGCTGACAAAAATATATAAGCTGCCAAAGAAAATAACGTCAACATAGTTACGATTAGTACGTAGGTAGTATCAATGTGTTGAAGATACTTTGTGAGATTAAACCAGTTATGATATTCTGTATGCTTCAAAATGATATAAGAAAAAGCAGCAATTACGGAATAAATTAATAGCTGTAAAATCACTAAAAATCCTATTCCCAACATTTTCCCAGCAAAATGCTTTTTAGGAGAAATTGCAGCTAAAACTCCTTCAATCAAGTGATTTCCTTTTTCATTGCCAAGTTCGGCACCTGTTATACTGATATAACTTGTTAAAAAGAAAAATGCGACTATTACTACTGCCTCACTAAAATTTTGTGCAGTTTCACTATTATTAAGTTTAATACTTGCTTCTTTATTTAATATCTTCCTTTTAATTGTTGGCAACTTATTTAAATTCATCCATTCCCTAGCAGATATACCATAATTGGCAGCAATCATTTGTGAGCGTAGAGAGGCTAAATCATTTTTTAATGCATTTATTGGGAGTGATGCTTCTGAATTAGCATTATATTTATAGGTTATTTTTAAAATATCTTTATTAACATATAGAATGCCATCTATAACTCCATCAGCTAAATACATTTTTAAACGTTTTGAATCATTGGTATTAATTTTCTTATTAACTTGATATGAAGTAGATTTTTTTGATTCTAACGCTTTTTTTATATTATTATCTGCAACAACAGCAATAATAGGTCGTTCACTTGTACTTTGATGTTGCATGTATTTAGCAAAGCAAATTCCAATTATTGTTACTACGATTGGTGCAAGTATCATCCAGTAATAGGTTGGAGATAGTGATCTCTTTTTAAATACCATCTTGGCAACTGACAGAATCTTACCCATGACTTACTTTTTCCTCCTTCTTAATTACCAACCGAAAAATATCATCTAATGTCGGTGGTAATAGTCTATATCCTTGCAAAGACGGAAACTTGCGAGCATACATAATGGCTGACTTTGCATGCTTTTCGGAATCAAAAGTAATAATTTTTCCAGGATAATCATCAGAAGACTCCAACGCACCTGATAATTCGCCTATTGATAAATCGTCAAAGACGCCTTCGAGATATATCTTTGTTTTGCCAAATTTCTCTCTAACTTCATTAATTGGTCCATAAAGACGTGGTTTTCCATTTACAATCATCAAAATTTTGTCAGAAACTTCAGCAACATTTTTCATATTGTGTGAGGAAAAAATAACAGCCGTTCCGTTCTTTTTTAGTTTTTTAACAGTTTCTATCAACAACTCAATATTTACAGGATCCAACCCAGAAAATGGCTCGTCTAAAATCACTAGCTTGGGCCGATGGATAAGTGAAGTTATTAATTGTACTTTTTGTTGATTCCCTTTAGACAAATTTTTAATCTTAGTTTTTTCATTCCCTTTGACTGAAAGAGCATCCATCCATAAAGGTAAATCAGCAGATGCTCTTTTTAAATCATATCCATGTAGTCCAGCAAAATATAAGACTTGCTGTTTTATTGTCATATCAAGATAAAGCCCACGTTCTTCTGGTAAAAATCCAATTGTATCTAGCACTTTTTCATTAAGTTCATGACCATTAACTGTGATGCTCCCTTGATCTGGTTTCAAGAAATTCATAATCATTTTAAATGTTGTAGATTTCCCTGCACCATTTTGTCCAACAATACCTAGAACCTCACCTTTATTAACATTAAAACTGAGATTATCTACTGCTGTAACTTCACCAAATTTTTTAGTTATATTTCTTACTTCTAACATTTTATTCATTCCTAATTACATATTTACTATGTATTCATTTTATGATAAATTTATTATACATTCAATAGAAAGGAGGAATCTACTATGCCTTGGGTAGTTGGTATCAGTGTAGGTGCAGCTTATCTGTGGTTTTCCGCTAAGAAAGCTCGCTAATCTAAAAACATCTTTAAAATGATGTTTATAAATAATCATTTTAAATACTTCATTATGCATATGCATAATGAAGTATTTTTTTATTTTTTGTTTATAGAGTGTTACATTTATTTCAAATTAATTTCCTATGATGTCTAAGAGTTTTTTATCTCAACAATATAAAATCTTTTTCTTTTTTAACGTGTTGTTATGATGTGCTTGAGGTTAGAAATTATGTTGCTGAAACGTTGATTTTCAGCGTTTTTGATGGGACCATTTTTCAAAATTCAGTTTTTCAGTATTATTTTATAAATTTTGTCAAGGCTTTAAATTAATGACATTGCCTTGCAGCATGCGTTAAATTACAACCAAGAAGATGATAATTATTTTTCCAGATGATATAATCATTGATAATGAATTCGTCAAGCGTTAAATAAAAACCTTATAGAGGAGTCATTCAACTACGAATGGCTCCTTTTGTACGCTATGAGCGGCTTTGAGATGATCAATGGGTTTGGCTTGATGATTTCAGAACGTCTCAAAACCGATCTAAGCCGTGTTAATTTTATGGAGGTAGGAATATGCCACGAAAATGTCGTGATTACTTCACAGCTACTGAAATCGCTCGTGCTTTTGATGTGCCAGCTGATAAGGTTGAAACCGTATCAGGGAAAAAAGTTTACCTTAATCAAATTGGCGATGTTCGCGAAGCAGTTTTGAGCGTTCATTCGAAATGGATTGGTAATGGCTTTACAGGCTATAATCCCCTTAAGGGTGACACTTGAAATAATAAAAGTGTTATTTCCTTAAGGGGGTTTTTGCATTTCAAGTTATTCGACAATGAATAGACTAGAGTTGCTTTACGGCTATCAAAAGACAGAATCCGGCCTCAAAGTATATGCCGATATGCATCATGTCAATCAGAATACGATGACAAGATGGATTCGGCAGTTTCTCTTGCATGGTTTGGCGGGAGTTCGCCATCGTTCATTCAATCATCGCTATTCGCTAAATACTAAGATTGAAGCCGTCAAAGAGTATCAAGCCGGTTTCCCAGGTGAAAAAATCATTGAAAAGTATGATATTCGTAGTCTCTCTCAACTAAAACAGTGGTCGATCCAGTACAATAATGATGAACTAAAGACTAAGTCAAGAAAGCGAGTCAGAAAAATGGGTCGAAAAGTTAATTTTGAAGAGAAATGCAAAATCGTACAGTGGGTCTTGGACCATGACAATGACTACCAAGGAGCAACAATTCAGTTTAATGTAAGCTATCAGCGTGTCTACTCATGGGTTCGCAAATACCATGAGGCAGCTGACAGTTGGGAAGCCTTGAAAGATAATCGTGGGCATCGCAAGCCACAAAAAGCTTTAGAAGAGATGACCGAAAAAGAGCGACTTGAAGCTGAAATTAAAAGACTAAAGAAAATCAATCGAGAAATGGAGCTTGAGATCGCATTCGCAAAAAAATTAGTCGAAATACGCAATCGGGGGGTGAAGCGACCGGACGATATCAAGCGGTTCAAGAACTAATCAACGAAACCGCAGGTTCCGTTAGCGAACTGACTAAAATTGCCAAAGTTTCACGCAAATCATACTATCAGTGGCTCAAAAGACAGCCAACACAAAGAGAAATTGAGAACAAGGCAATTTTGGAAGCAATCTATCAGATTGAAAAACGCCATCAGAACTGTGCTGGTCATAAAAAAGTAACCACGATTTTGAACAATGAGAATGGGAAAAATCAAGAAATTCCAGAATACACCTTTTCGTTTGACTTTCGTATCAATATTAAGCGTGTGCGTCGAATCATGCGGAAACACGGCATTAAAGCTGATGTCCGTCAGAAAAAGCGCAGCCGCAAGAAAGAA
>OGKJ01000335.1_pt1 | contig 15303 bp, 10 predicted proteins | sample 1572461 | NCBI WGS metagenome assembly OGKJ01 (sample SAMEA2582080, study PRJEB24529) | metagenome | biome: Human gut stool | place: China | collected 2011 | reverse complement strand
TCGTACGGAGAGCTGGGAGAGGAGCTTATGCGACGCAGTGTCCTGGCAGCAGAAGCATTGGGAGTAAAGTGGATGGTAGTTCATCCTTACACTGTAAGACGTAACGGCGGCGGTTATGATTACAGAAAATCTTTTGAATATAACAAAGAATACATGAAGCATTGGGGTGAAATTTTTGCGGATCATCATGTGGGAATGGCTATCGAAAATATGACAAAGCCTACCCATTACGGCAGCTGTGCGGAAGAACTGCTGGAGCTGATTGATGTCATTGACAATCCGAATGTACAGATATGTATTGATACCGGTCATGCAAATATGGTGGGTCTGAATGTTCCCGATATGATCCGTCAGGTAGGATCTCATCTGAAGGCTACCCATATTAACGATAATTACGGTATCAAGGACGAGCATTTCTCACCGTTTAACGGAACGATTCCCTGGAAAGAGGTAGTGCAGGCTCTGCGGGATATTGATTATCAGGAATGTTTTGCTTTTGAAACACACCATCTTACCAGTATGTATCCCAAGGAGGTACAGCCGTATCTGGTAGATTTCTCTTATGCGCTGGGAGAATATCTTCTGAAGCTGTAATTATGTTATTTGTAATAAGGAAAGTGCTGTAAAACAGCAGATATTTTAAAGGATAACGAAGGCCGGTACAGTCCGCGACAAGAGACTATGCCGGCCTTTCTTATATGAAAGTATGAAAGGAGAAATACATATGCAGAACTTTGCAAATTATTTTGCGGAATTTACGAATGGAGCCATAGCCTTGCGATTGCTATTAGCGGCTGTACTGGGGTGCGTGATTGGACTGGAGAGAGCAACGAAACATCATCCGGCAGGAATGCGGACATTTGCATTAGTGTGTCTTGGAGCGGCGGCTTCCGCTGTCGTCAATATCTATCTTGGGACAGCCCTGGGCGTCGGAAGCACAGATATGGGACGTATCCCAGCCGGCGTGGTCAGCGGTATTGGCTTTCTGGGGGTGGGAACCATCATTATTACCGGGAAAAATCAGGTCAGAGGATTGACAACGGCTGCCGGATTGTGGACAACGGCAACCCTTGGAATTATGTTGGGATCCGGAATGCTGGAGGTCAGTCTGATGATGTTTGCACTGATCATTGTCACAATGTTCGGAATTGCCAGAGTCAGTCGTGTGCAGGAGCAGTACAATCGTTACATTGGTCTGTATATGGAAATTGATAAGTCAATGACAAGGGGAGTCTATGACTATATCAATGAGTGTGGATATGAGCTGAGTTCTGTGGAGAAAAAGAGAGATAAGACCTTAAAGGGATCCGATATTGTCCTTACAATGATGCTGGATCTGAAGAAAAGAAGAAATCATGCAGAGGTTTTGTCGGAAGTGAGTCAGATAGAGGGTGTTCATTATCTGGAAGAAGTATAATTTGAAGTATATTTGTATGGTTTTAATGCAGAAAAAAGGCAATTTTCCTATTATGTCACTAAATATTACAGACATTTATAGCATAAATTTTAAAATATGTATTGACATATTGCATGCATAAGCATATTATATAGACATAAGTTACAACATAAAAGGTGAACGAAATGTCAAAGAACAGAAAAGTTAAAAAAGCTGAATATGATGTTGTAGTAATCGGTGGTGGAATGGCTGGCATCTGTGCGGCACTTGCATCTGCAAGACACGGAGCCAGGACAGCGTTGGTGCATGACAGACATGTACTGGGAGGAAATGCATCCAGTGAAATCCGAATGCATATCTGCGGAGCATCCGAGAATCTTGCGAAACCGGAGCTTGAAGAGAGCGGAATTCTCCATGAAATCATGCTTGACAACAAGAGCAGAAATGATTATTTTAATTATTCGATCTGGGATATGGTATTATTTACCGCAGTGAAGAGTCAGCCACATCTGACAGTGTATCTGAATACCGCGATGGAGGATTGCCGGATGGAAGGCAATGAGATCCGTGAAATCGACGCATACCAGCTCACGACAGAGACACATTGGCAGATCAGAGGGAACATATTTATTGACTGTACCGGCAATGCGACCCTGGGATATTATGCAGGAGCGGAATATCGTACCGGCAGCGAGGGAAGGGCAGAATTCAATGAACCGGATGCGCCGGAACAGGCCAACAATGACCGTATGGGAAATACGCTGTTATTCAAGGCGGTGGACAGAGGACATTCGGTGAATTTTAAACGACCGAAGATCGCCAGACATTTTACGGAAGAGGAACTCAAATACAGAACACACTCTGCCGTGCACGAAGCTAAGACAAAGGGAGATGTGGATAAGGCATACTTACGTATGACCTCCTACAGTACCTCCTCTGTGGACTATGGATACTGGTGGATCGAGCTTCCCGGCAAGACAGAAGATATCATAGATGAGTATGAAGAAATCCGTGATGAGTTGGTGTCTTGTATCTATGGGGTATGGGATCATCTGAAAAACGGTGGTGACCATGGAGCCGAGAACTATGATCTGGAATGGGTCGGTATGCTGCCCGGTGTCAGAGAGAGCAGGCGTCTGGTAGGAGATTATATATTAAATGAAAATGATGTCTTATCCAACAGGGTATTCGAGGATGCAGTGGCATACGGCGGCTGGGCGATGGATATCCATACTCCCGGAGGTCTATATGATTTTGATGAACTTCCTTCCAGAGTTGTCAGCTTTGACGGAGCCTATACGATTCCATACCGGTCATATTGCTCCAGAAATATTCCCAATATGATGATGGCGGGACGAAATATCAGTGCTACCAAAATGGCAATGGGATCCACAAGAGTTATGGGAACCTGTGCAATAGGAGGACAGGCAGCGGGAACCGCAGCGGCACTTTGCATCAAATATCACTGCGGGCCGAAAGATATGCCGGAGCACATGGAGGAATTGCAACAGCTTCTGCTGAAGGATGACTGTTATATTCCGGGTTTTCGAAACACCGATCCGCAGGATCTGGCGAGAACCGCGCAGATCAGTGCAACCTCTGCCAGAGAAGGGTTCGCTCCGGAGAAAGTGATCAACGGAGTGTCCAGAGATGAAAACGGAATTCGAAATATGTGGAGCTCCGATGGCATAAGCCCGGAAGGAGAGACGTTAACCTTAAAGCTTGCCTCGGTGAAAAAAGTATCCCAGGTCAGACTGACGTTTGATTCCAACTTTAATTATCCGATCAAGATTACTTTATCGAAGAAACGTCAGCTCCAGCAGAGGATAGGAGTACCTCCCGAATTGGTAAAAGATTACACTGTGACACTCTGGCGGGGAGAACAGAAGATGGCAGAACAGAAAGTGACAGAAAATGACCAGAGACAGAATGTTGTAACCTTTGAGCCTACGGAATGTGATAAAGTAACCATTACGATTCATACCACCAATGGGGAAAAAGACGTACATATTTATGAAGTAAGGGTGTATTCCTGAGAAAAACTCAGGCTAACCATAGAAAACTAAAATGTAGGAGGATTACAATTATGAAGAGGAAAATTGCGCTTGCATTGACAATGGCAATGTTAGGTACCTGTCTGGCAGGATGTGGACAAGCAGATACAGACACAAATGCATCTACAGAAGCAAAAGGTACTACAGCAGCCGCAGGAACCGCAGCAGCAGAAACCACAGAATCCGAGAAGGAATGGTATGGCACGGAAGACGGAAAGACGATCACGCTTCATTTCTGGGGTGGTGTTCAGCCGGAGTACGGATATGATGATCTGTGTGCCAACTTCAATGAGGAGTACAAAGACAAAGGACTTCAGGTAGAATATGTAAGATATGTAAATGATGATAACGGTAACCTTCAGTTGGAGACCTACTTAATGGGCGGTGGTGATGTCGATCTGTTCATTGGCTATGGCGGACGTACCAAAATGGACAAGCGTGTAGACTCCAACCTGCTGCTGGATATGTCCGGTATGCTCAATGATATCGGATTCAATCTGGATGATGAGCTGGGTGTGGCAAATATGGCAGAGTATCACTACGATGATGGTGCCGTATATGGATTCCCTACCAAATACGAGAACTCAAGATGGATTCTGATCAATGAAGATATGTTTAAGGAAGCAGGACTGGATATTCCTTATGATGGATGGACCTATTCCGAATTCCTTACGGATGCCGAGAAGCTGACACATGGCGAGGGCCAGGATAAGGTATACGGAGTATGCTGGGCACGTAAGCAGAGCGGTAAGAGTATTCTGTATGCATTAGACGGTGTACTGGGTGCAAATCAGATTTACAAGAATGAAGAAGGTACAGAGGTAAACTTCGATAATGATGTATATCGTGCAGGTCTTAACCTTGTAAAAGAGACGCTGGATAAGGGTTATGCGATTCCCATCGAAGATGAATTCTCCGAGGATATCAGCGTTGCCAATACGTTCCTTCAGGGTAAATGTGCCATCATGCTTGGTGTAGCACAGATGAGACTGTGTATGGATCAGGAGAATTATCCTCATGATTTCATGACTGCACTGGTACCAGCACCCGTTCCCGATGATGAGAAATACAACACCGAATTTTATCGTAAGCAGATTGGTACTACCGGTGCAGGAGACCTGCTGAGCATTTCAGCAAATACAAAGTATCCGGAAGCAAGCTTTGAGTTTGCAATGTGGTATTTAAAGGGTGGTATGTCCCCTCTGGTACAGGGCGGAAGAATCCCTCTGTGGAATGGTGTTAATAAGGATGAAGTATTGAGCGTGCTGAAGGAGAAGGCACAGGGCTCCATTGATATGGATTCCATGGAGAACTATCTGTCTCTCGATACTACGCAGGGTGTTGCCGCTATTAAAGGACATGCTTCCTCTGAAATCAGTTCTGCCTGGTTCGAAGAGTTTGATGCTATGTGCTATGGAAAACAGTCTGTAGATCAGACCGTTCAGAACATGGAGAAGAGAGGTAACGAACTGATCCAGACCGAATTAAGCAGTCAGAAGTAAAAAAATAAAAACAGCAGTGGGAAGGGGCGGTCGTTTTCACAGGCGAACCGTCCCCTGCTCTGAAACGAACAAAAGAGGGATAAAGCAAATGAAGAGCAAGAAAAAGAAGACTAAAGGAGAAAGACGAAAAATATTGCATCAGAACCTGGTTGCATATTCCTTTTTGGCACCGAGTCTGATAGGTGTAATATGTTTCAGTCTGATTCCGCTGATAATTTCTTTATATGTAAGCCTGACTGACTGGAATTTCTCTCAAGGACTCGGCAACTGGAATTTCATCGGACTGACAAACTTTATCAATCTGTGGAAGGATGAATGGTTCCTTGCATCTTTGAAAAATACATTGATCTTCACCGTCGTAACCGTGCCCATCGGACTTTTCCTGGCAATTATAATGGCGGTACTGATTGATGAATTTTGTCATAAGAAAATAGCGGGTGTGGTACGTGTCGCTATGTATATGCCGCATATCTGTAATATTGTGGCAATTTCCGTTGTATGGATGGCGTTGTATTCTAAATACGGACCCTTTACACAATTGATGAGGGCTCTCGGATGGCAGGATCCTCCCCGATTCCTGGCAAGCTATGAATGGGCACTTCCCGCGATCATGCTGGTCGTAATCTGGGCAAGCCTGGGATACCGCGTATTTATGTACAGCGCCGCAATCACCGGACTTCCGAGAGATTTGTATGAGGCTGCTGAGATTGACGGAGCGAATTCTATTCAGAAATTTTTCAAATTAACGGTTCCGCTGTTGAAGCCTACGACCTTTTTCCTGACAATTACAGGTATTATATCCAGCTTTAAAGTATTTGGATATACGAACGTTATGACAGGCGGTGGTCCCGGAAGCTCTACCTACACACTGGTTTATTATATTTATACATCAGCATTTAAGTATTATAAGATGGGTTATGCTTCGGCAATTGCCGTAATTCTGTTTGTGATGCTGCTTATTGTGACCATTATCCAGTGGGTACATAACAATAAAGAAGAGAAAGGCTAGGGATTAAGATGAGGAAGAATGTACCTGTTTCCAAAAAGGTAGCCAGAGTATTGATTACCATTGTAATTATTCTGGTTACATTGGTTATGATTGTTCCTTTTGTCTGGATGATCTCAGCATCTTTCAAGACAGAAGCGGATGTTATGAAGATCCCTATTGAGTGGATCCCGAAGTATTTTTACCCGGATAACTATAAGAGAGTATTAAGCATAGGAACGACCAGCTCCACAAATTATCATTTCGGTCTGGCCTATTTTAACTCTATCAAGGTAGCTGTAATCAGTACGGTAGTGGCAATTACTTCCGCAACACTTGCCGGATATGCCTTTGCCAAGTTGAAGTTCAAGGGCTCCAATGTATTGTTCATTGTATATCTGGCGCAGATGATGGTGCCTTCACAGCTGACACTGATTCCCAGATTCATAATGTTTATGCAGTTGGGATGGATGAATACCCATTTGTCGCTGATCGTACCGAAAATTATAGCGGTATCTTCCACCTTTATGCTCAGGCAGTCCTTCTTAAGTACTCCGGATGAACTGCGGGAAGCTGCCAGAATTGATGGAGCCGGTGAATACAGAGCCTTTGCACAGGTTATGCTGCCACTTGTCAAGCCGACGATAGCGGCGACGGCGACAGTACAGTTCCTGGATGCATGGAACAGCTACCTGGATCCTCTGGTATTTATCTCCAACTGGAAGAAATGGACGATTCCTCTGGCTTTGAACCAGTTTGTCGGTACAGAGGTAACACAGTATAACCTGACCATGGCGGCCTGCTGTATGGCGGTTGTACCGGTATTTATCGTATTCCTGTTCGGACAGAAGTTCTTCCTGAAAGGCTTGTCCGTAGGTGCGGTTAAGGGATAATAAATTGAAAATGGCAGATGCAGTGTGGCAGGACAGGAGAAGACTCTGTGCCTGCTATATTGCTATAAGGGAGAAAATAAAGAGAACAATATGTCAATTCACAGTGAAACCAGAAAATATGAAGTTGTAGTAGTGGGAGGCGGCCTGGCCGGTGTCTGTGCGGCAATAGCAGCTGCCAGAAAAGGAGCCAGAACAGCCATCATACAGAATCGCTCTATGTTTGGTGGCAACGCCAGCTCGGAGATCCGTATGCACATTGTGGGAGCCAACTCCCACGGTGCCAAAAAAAATCTTGGAGAGACAGGAATCCTGCTGGAGATTCTGCTGGCAAACAAACGCAGAAATCCCTATGCATCTTTTCCGGTATTTGATTCCGTCATCTGGGAAAAAGTGCATTTTCAGGAAAATCTGGAATCCTTTCTGAATACGAATATGGATGACGTGATCCTGGAAGGGAAAAAAATAAAGGCCGTAGTCTGTCATCAGAACAGTACGGAAACCGAGTATACCATCTACGGAGACATCTTTGTCGATGCCACAGGGCACGGTACCTTAGCTACCATGTGCGGTGCGACGGGGCGTATGGGCAGTGAAGGAAGAGACGAATTTAAGGAACCTGATGCTCCGGAAGAACCGAACAGCGATACGATGGGAAACACTTTGTTGTTTTCCGCTGTGGACCGTGGAGAGCCGGTAAAATTTGTGTGTCCGGAATGGGCAAACCATTACACGGAGGAAGATTTGAAATACCGGGAACATGCGAACAGTATTGCCTCCCATATGGAAGGCGGTAAGCTGACCAAATTCGAAGAAGGAAGCGGGAGACTGCCACACTTTTCCAATGTGGACTCCGGATATTGGTGGATTGAACTGGGTGGTGAGGATGAAGATATTATCCGTGACGGTGAGAAAATCCGTGATGAATTGTTGAAATGTGTGTACGGCGTATGGGATCATCTGAAAAATGTGGGAAACCACGGTGTGGAAAATTTGGAGCTGGATTGGGTTGGATTCGTGCCGGGATATCGTGAAAGCAGAAGAATCGAAGGAGACTATCTGTTGAATGAAAAGGATGTACTAGCCAACAGGATATTCCCGGACGCAGTAGCTTATGGTGGCTGGCAGATGGATCAGCATGTGCGCAGGGGACTTCTGGATACGGATAAGATTCCTTCACAGATCCTGAATTTCAACGGTTGTTATACAATACCATGGAGATGCTATTATGCAAAGGATCTGGAAAATGTAATGCTGGCGGGACGTGATATCAGTACTACAAAAATGGCATTTGGATCAACGAGAGTTATGGGAACCTGCGCTGTGGGAGGACAGGCGGTAGGCACGGCAGCAGCAATGGCTGTCAGATATGGCTGTACCCCCAGACAGATCGGGGAACATATGGAAGAACTACAACAGGAGCTTTTGCGGGATGACTGTTATATTCCGGGAGTCCGTAACCGGGATCCGGCCGATTATGCAAAGTCAGCTAAGGTAGCTGCATCCGGATATACACATGGAAATGAACCATGGAAAGTATTGAACGGAATTGCCAGACAGGAGCAGGAAGAAAGTAACTGCTGGGAGGCACCGATAGGAGAACAGGGTGCCGAAATAACGCTTACCTATGACGGGAAACTGGTGCTACATCAGATTCAGCTGACATTTGATACGAACCTGACAAAAGAGATCATGCCATCTCTTACAAGAAATGTACGGAACCGACAGGTAAAAGGACTGCCGGATGAACTTGTACGGGATTATGATGTGCGTGCTTTCAGAGAAGGAAAAGAAGTATTTTGCAAGGAAATACATGACAATTATCAGCGATTGAACAGAATTCCGCTGGGAAATGTAATTTGTGATACCATAAAGGTGACGGTTCACCGTGCTTACGGTATCCATTTTGCAAGAATTTTTGAAATTCGTACATATTAGTACGCTCGATTATTGACATTAAATTCCCAAATTCGCTATACTGTTAGTAATATGTAATATCATAATGAGATTGGATAACAAAAACACAGAAAACGAAAAGGAAAGTGTTAATAGGGGGAAATATGGCAGCCAGATATTCAGAGATTGAAGAATATATCATGAACAAGATTCATACGGGAGAATGGCCGATCGGTTATAAAATTCCGAAAGAAGTGGAGCTTTGTGAACAATTTGGTGTCAGTCGTTCCACAGTGCGTACGGCAATGCTGCGGATGGTGCAGGATGGACATCTGAAAAGAGTTAAGAGAAAAGGTACCTTTGTTACAGCACCACGCGTATTGGAGGATACGACGGTATTTATTGAGAGCTTTTTTAATGAAATGTTTCGCCGGGGCATTGAGGTAGAGACGGAAGTGCTGGAATTCCGTTATATGGAGATGACGGAGGAACTGGCGAAAAAGTTCGAAAACGGTGACAGCAGAGTCATTAAACTGAGCCGTCTCAGATACGTAAAGGATTCTTTTGACAAAGGACCGATTGTATTGACAACGTCCTATATGCCGGAGAGTGATGCATTTTTGTTTGACTATGATTTTACGAAGGCATCTCTGACGAAGGCGCTCAATGATCATTCCAAGAATCGATTCAGCCTGGAAAAAGAAATGACGGCCCGTCCGCTGGAGAGCAGAGAGAGTCATCTGATGGGAATGAAGGAAAATGCTCTTGCGATGCTGATTTCTTCTGTTACCAGGAATGAAGAGGGACAGATTATTGAAATATCGGAAAGTATTTATCCTTTGGAGAGAAACAAGTTTGTATGGAAACTGAAGCTGTAACGCTTCGGATACGAGGAAGAATATGAATGAAAAATTGAATAATGTAGAATGGAGTTTCACGCAGGAAACAGGATGCCTGACGATTACAGGGACCGGAAAGATGCAGAACTGGGCGGAACATCAAGAGAGACCATGGGAAGAAATCAGAGATGAAATCCGCCGGGTCAGAATTTGTGTGGGAATGGAGAGCGTGGGAGATTGTGCTTTTCAGAATTGTACTTCACTGAAGGAAGTAGAACTGCCGGAGACGCTTGTCTATCTCGGGGTGTATAGCTTCCGCGGATGTACCGCATTAAGGGATGTAAAATTGCCGGAAGGAATATGCATTATCTGTGCGAAGGCGTTTCATAATTGTTCGGCACTGGAGAAGGTGGAATTGCCTGTCAGCCTGAAAAATATTGATATGAGAGCGTTTGCGAAAGATGAGGCTCTTCATACGGTTATTTATCATGGAACGGAGGCACAGTGGGAGAAAATTCTGATCAGTGGAACCGCATCCGATAATCAATATCTTCTGGCAGCGGAACGAAGATGCCTGAAGGAAGAACCTGCAGGATACCAAAAGACTAATGATAATTCGGTTGCAGATCACTATGAAGAGATGGTTTATTGTGTAAAAAAAGCGTTGTCTTACGGCGGAGACGGTAATCTGTATTTTCTCACACCGGATCTGACAGAGGCGGGAATCCGGGCAAAATGCGGAGATTGTACGCTTGTGGTATTCCCGAATGGCAAAACAATGATGATAGATGCCGGTTACATTGCCTGCAGTGCGCATATTATTTCATTGTTGGATGATCTGGGACTGCATCATCTGGATTATTTTGTATTGTCTCATGCGCATGATGATCATGCAGGAGGAGCCCTGACTGTGGCACAATATCTGTATGAGCATGGAGGAGGGATTGATGCCTGTTATCGAAGCTCCTATATAGCATCCAGTAAGCAGGAGCCCTTATTTGAGGAATATCTTAAGCAGAAAGGGACACATGTTTATGAAAATGTCCTGGCGGGATATCAGTGGACGGTAGGGGATGTACGTATAACCACATATCATCCGACGACTGAGGATCTGGAGAAATGTGTCGGAAATGATGAGAGCGTGAACAATGTATCTATTTTGATGAAATTTGTCTATGGAAGATCAAAATATCTCACCGGTGGAGACTTGTATATAGAGATGGAAGAAAAACTGGCAGAGCAATATGGTGATCTTCTGAAAGCAGATGTAATGAAATCGAATCATCACGGCACCTATACCTCAAATGGACAAAAGTGGCTGCAAACAGTACAGCCGAATGCCATTATCACGGATGCGGAGGATATTGGAAATGCACTTTTGGCAGAGTATGCTGCAGAGCATGGAATCAAATATTACAGCGCCGGGATACAGGGACTCATTTTACTGCGAATGAGCAGAATAGAATATGAGATACAATGCCAGACAGGAGACTGTCTGTAAAGATTGTAACAAAAGGGGACATTTATAGTGTCTCCTTTTTGGTAGGAAAAAAAGTAAAATATAAGGTTTATATGGTTAGGAAAAATGTGGTAAACTGCACTTTGTAAGGAAGAGTAGTAGATAGAACAGAGGAGAAAATATATATGCAGATCCATGATACAGCATTTATAGCGCCCGGAGCAGTGGTGCAGGGACATGTGACGATCGGAGAAAACAGCGGAATCTGGTACAATGCGGTGGTCCGGGGCGACCGGGACTCCATTGTCATCGGCAAAGAGAGCAATATTCAGGACAATGCGGTAGTGCATCTGGGCAGCGGATATCCGGTGGAGATCGGAGATCATGTGACCATAGGACACGGTGCAATCGTTCACGGCTGTAAGATCGGCGACAATACCATGATCGGTATGGGAGCCATTCTGATGAATGGCTGTAAGATCGGGAAAAACTGCATCATCGGTGCAGGAGCGCTGGTGACGCAGAATGTGGAGATCCCGGATAATTCCCTGGTCGTTGGCAATCCCGGGAAAGTAAAACGTGCTGTTACCGAAGAAGAGATCCGGTGGAATCTGGAAAATGCACGTATTTATGTAGAGGAAGCACAAGAAGAGAAAAGAGCACTGTCCTAGCGGAAGTGCTCTTTTGCGAATTCCATATCCTGTACCAGTTCCAGTGTTCCCAGATATTGCTCCTGCTTATCCCGGACAGCGTAATAAGTCACTAAGAATGTCCGGCCGCCCTTGTCCATCCAGACCGGTACCTGGTCCAGATTCCCTGCACGGAATTCTCCGATAATGCGGCGAACCCGTTCTTCGATTTTAGGCGGTGACAGGTGAAGACCCCCCGGCCCAATGCCATACCGGGACGCTTGAACACCTTGGGGCCTTCGTTAAAATAACGATTGACATTATCGATGTCCACGAAGGTAATCTCCAAAGGAATCGTATTCAACATGGCGGTCAGCTGTGACAGGGTCAGACTGCCGCCGGGAAGGTGGATTCTGGTCTCACCATCTGCAAAAGCATGTTCCGCAGACATGGTGCCAACCGTAGAGGCAGTGTCAGCCAGATGTGCTTCCGCAGCCTCCCAACTGTCACCCCGGATACCGAAGCATTCCGCATAATCTTTGGTATCCCGGTAGATGTGATACCATTCCTCCTCCGAGAAATTCAGTGCGCAGTTGGGGAAGAGGATATTGGATTCCTTGTAGATCATTTCTTCCATGCGGGTCAATACGGCATTCAAACGTTGTTTCCATGCATCGGTTTCTTTTTGGACTTTTTGTTTTGCAAGGGCATTCAGTTCATCCCGGATCTCATCATCCACTGTCCACATGACTGCAGAGGGGCCGCTGATCCCATATTGTACCTTCAAATGTGGATAAAGTAAGTCTCCCTTCCGGGCATAGTGGATAGCGATCTGGCGCAGCTCGTCAAGCAGTTCATCGGTAATTCCATTATTTTCCAATGCCTGCCTCGTACGGGCAATCAGCTTTTCCAGTGCTGCATTTTCCAACGTAAAAGTCTGCAGGGGATGTCCGGAGATCTGGATCAGGGCGGCAGCGGCGGAGAGCCGTTGGTCCTTTATGTCTTTAGAGTGTAGTTTCTGGGCAGCTAGAGAAGAGGCTGCTGTTTTTTCGGCATTGGCAATTTTCTCTTCTGTCGTGGAACCATGGAACAGGGCGGAATGCACATCACAGAGCCGCTGCAATTCTTCGATGGAAGTACCCTCCCGTAGCAGCTCCTGTTCGGCCTGCATAATTGCGGAAGGATCCACATCCTTACATTCCCGGACGAAATCCGCCTGGACACTTTCCAGAGCTTCTCCGTGATTCAAACGTTGTAAGTAAGACTTAATCTGATCTTTCATATAAAAATTCCTCCGGAACCAGTATGCCCCGGAGGAAAGTTTGTTATTCTTTTATTTTTATGATTAATCATCGTAGTGTGTTTTGATAAATTCGCAATCCACTACCAATACATAGAAAACCGAGCCATAATGTTCACTCTCCACGATACGCCCATAATCCAGAACCGTCTTATAAGTTCCATCTTTGACAGCAAGTCGGTATTTGACATAATCATTGTATCCGTTCATGCCGGATTCTATCTGTTGCCAGATGCTTTCTTCTACCTGTGTCAGATCTTCAGGATGCACCAGATTACGGAATTGATGTTTCGTAAAATGCATAAAATCATCCAGATCCGTACATCCTGTCAGCTGAAGCATTTCCTGATTAGCATACAGGATGCGTTCATTCTCCTTTTCGGCCCGGTAGATGAAAAAGGCACCCGGCAGGTTGTCAGAAATATCCGATAATGAAAAACCAAGCTGTGTCCGTTTCGAATTGTGGAAATCCGACCGGTAGGCCAGAGCACCATGTTTTCCCTGTAATTTTACCTCATAGAGTGCAATGTCGGCATAACGGAGAATGTCAGAGACTTTTTCTGCGTTGGCGGGGTATTCCGCATAGCCCAGGGAAGTGCTGTAATTGTGTTCGACGCCTTTGGCTGAAAAAGAGCGGGAAGCCTTACTGAAAGCGTCTATCATTGGGGCAGCCTCTTCTGCACTGCAATCTTTCAGGATAATACAGAACTCATCACCGCCATTTCTGGCAATAATGGAATTATCCGGAAAAGCCTGCACTAAGGATTGTGAAAGCTGCAATAGAACCTGATCACCGATAGTATGACCATAGACATCATTGATGAATTTGAAATTATCCACGTCAAGTAATATACCGACACAGTTTTTCTGCTTGTTTCCCTCCAGATACTTCTCCAGCTGCAAATTAAATCCGTTACGATTTAAGAGACCGGTCATAGAATCCGTCAGAGAGAGTCTGCGAAATTTTTTGCGCTGCTCGTCAACGAATAGTATAGATATCGTTAGAACCACCAGTAGTAGGATCACTGCAATGCCACATAATACTATCAGTTGTAAAAGTGTGCCATTCTTCCAGCCACCGGTGGGCATGATTTCCAGCCTCCAGTTACATCCACCCAGAGTAAAATCATAAGAGACGGGATCCATCAGAGTCTCCTCCGACTGGTCTACCACGGTATATTCATCGGTCAGAGGTGAGATGGTCTTCGATAGCCGGTATTGATAACCGAAATTGGTTAAGGCATTAGCGGAATGCTGAAAAATATCAGGAACCTTGATGATAACCATAGTCATGCCCCAAAAATAGGGAGTTCCCTTCTCATCCTGTAAAAAAACTGGATTACGGATTGAAAGAACGTGTCCTCCTTGCTCCAGCTCAAAAGGACCATGTATGATAAGCGCATCATTGGCAATGCTGTATTTTACAGTCTCTCCGCGGTATTTGTCATGGATCAGGTCTATTTTACCTGCTTCGTTGCCTTCGGCGGGATAGATATCTGTTACGATGCCCCCGGGAGCCACTTGGATGCTCCGGACGTAATCTGCCATCATTCTGTCCGCAATGATATCAAATTTGTCAATTCTGCCGTCCGTACTGATCAGAATCTGCTCCAGTGTATCCGTGATATTGATACCGGCATTCAGATCTGCGATCATGTTATCACCGTAGGTTACAGCATTTAGTTCCGCAAGAGTGCGGATGTGCCTGGAGTCGTCCTGCTGTACCGCATGAGCGATCATATATAAGACAATACTGCCGATAAGAAGTATCCATAACGGCAGCAGCCATTTGGTATGAGAAAATTTAACTTTCTTCCGTGTCATAGTGCTATGCTTCCTTCGTATGTGTTGGCAAAATGATTTAAATTTAATTATAGCATTTTGACGTTTTTTTGTATAGACATGAGAAGATATTTCATCCCACTTTTATGCTCATATCGGGGCGGGTCATAAGTATTTTAGTATCATAAAAAAGTATAGAAATGTGGTACAATACCTAGGGAAAGATAATTAGTTACGAAAGAATATGTTTAGGAAGCATGCATAAAAGATTATTGGGAATATCAGCTGGACAAGGAGAAGGGCAATAAGGTAATATATTATTGCATGCCGGAACGGAAAAGGAGGATTCCTCCGACGGAAGGAATCGTCTGCGGAATGGAGATTAGTATGGAATATATATCAGATGCACAGGCAAAACAGATGATCTTAGAGGTAGGACGCAGGATGTATCAGGGCGGCTTCGTGGCAGCGAACGACGGAAATATCTCCTGTAAAGTCGGAGATAATGAGATCTGGGCAACACCTACGGGAGTTTCTAAGGGATTTATGACAGAGGATATGCTGGTGAAGC
>OGKJ01000334.1_pt1 | contig 15318 bp, 10 predicted proteins | sample 1572461 | NCBI WGS metagenome assembly OGKJ01 (sample SAMEA2582080, study PRJEB24529) | metagenome | biome: Human gut stool | place: China | collected 2011 | reverse complement strand
TTGGCTATCTCTATCGGTACTTCTCACGGTGCTTACAAGTTCAAGCCAGAGCAGTGCACACGTGACCCTAAGACAGGTCACCTCGTTCCTCCTCCATTGGCATTCGACGTATTGGCAGCAGTTGAGGAGCAGCTTCCTGGTTTCCCTATCGTTCTCCACGGTTCTTCTTCAGTTCCTCAGGAGTATGTTGATATCATCAACAAGTTCGGTGGCAAGTTGCCAGATGCAGTTGGTATCCCAGAGGAGCAGTTGACTAAGGCTTCTGAGAGCGCTGTTTGCAAGATCAACATCGACTCTGACTCTCGTCTTGCTTTCACAGCAGGTGTTCGTGAGACATTGGCTCTTCATCCAGAGTACTTCGACCCACGTCAGTACTGCGGTAAGGCTCGTGAGTACATGGTTGACCTCTATAGCCACAAGATCAAGGATGTTCTTCATTCTGACAACAAGTTGGCTAACCTCGACTAATCTTCGAGATTTTACAACACAAGATATGAGCGGGAATCCGAAAGGGTTCCCGCTTTTGTTTTATCCCCTTTTTTCTCGTAGTTATTCAAACTGTCAGCAGACAAGGCACATTGTGCACGATAACATGAAAACCTTTACATTATTTAACTGTGAAAACTTGCATCTTATTGACTTTTTTCCTATATTTGCAATGTACAAACGAAAGAAAAGGACATGTAAGAGGGGTATAAGCCCTATAGTAAATGATAAGCAATAGTAAATGATAACCAATAGTAAATGATATCACTCCTCCCAACATATCATTTGTGTAATTGTAAAAGATGATTTAAACCGAAAGGTGTTTGTTTTTAAAAGCATCGGATGGTAATGGCCGAAAGGCTGGAATCAGAAGATGACAGGTTTAAATGATAATGAAAACAATTAGTAAATGGTATAACTATGAAGAAGTATTTTATGATGGTCATCGCTATGACTATGATGACAATAGGATTTGTTAGTTGCAGTGCATCTGACGATGAAATGGGTGAAACAGTTAGTCGCGTTACCACCAATGAGTCAGGTTTCTCTTTGCTCAGCTATTCCATGACTGCGGGCTCTGCCGTAAGCGAGGAGTCTAACAGTAAGGCTGAGAATGATGAGAAGTTGGTTTGCAAGGTTCTTCCGGGTGGTCAGCTGATGCTGACTCATAAGAATGTAATCTTCGACCAAGGTACAAATATCAAGTTTGCAACTCAGTTGGTTGGCAAGAAGTTAATCATTACCGAAACAGGTGATTATGGAAAGTCTGGTCAGTATGGTTATTATACGCTTGTTGCCAAGGTAGGAACAGTTAAGGATGGTGACTATGTGGTTGTTGTAAAGCGCAATGATCACGTTCGTGAGGAGTTCAAGTTGAAGTATGACTCTTCCCGAGCTAATTAAGATACATATAAATAGTAAAATGCAATTCAGATATATAATAAATGATATGAAGTTACAATTATAATGAATGGTATGTTGATATATAATATACGAAGTTAAGACAAATGATAGTAAATGATATGTTTATTCAATAACAGATGTCGCTTCTTTCGACCAGTCTAGTTTTACTTTCTGTTTTCATTTCCCCGTAATGCTTCCATGAGCTGTTCAGGTGTACAGTCTTTTAATATCACCTTATTCTCTTTATCCAACAGGTAAATGGTTGGCATGGCTTTGAGCCCGTAAATCGTGCTCAATCGGTTATCTGCTACGATGCGGAGCAGACTGATGCCGGCTGGTATTGTCTGTTTGTCGAGCCATGCAGATATCTTGTGGCAGTTCTCGCAGTCAGGATCGTAGAAATATAAGATAACCTTCTTTTCCCGGTAATCGCTCAACTGATGAGGCTTGCCGTCTTCCAGCATAAAACTGATGTTGGTAGCCTGTGTGCCAGGCAAGTTCTTTCTTGCCTGTTTCAGTTTAAATCCTATTCTTTCTTTCTCGGTTTCATCAAAGTATGGCGATTTAGCCATGTCTTCCAGAAACAGGGCATATACCCTGTCGTTGCGCATGGGCGACTCAGGGTTCTCATAATAATGCTCGATGAGGCTTTCAAACTTCTCTTTAGATGGCTTCTGCTGGTAAGCTTTGGCTGTAAAGGCTGCAATACCCTTCTGGGCTATTTCCTGGTCGAAACGTGCCAGAATATCGATGAAGTTGACAAAGCCCTGTTCGGCCATCTCCTTGTTTGCCAGTTCCAGGGTATCGGAAAAGTTGAAGTTGTCCCAATAGTGCTCACTCAGGTATGTTGCGCGTTGCTCTACGCTGCGCAGACTGTCTGGCAGAGCAGGGTATGGGAAACTGTTCTGAGCCTTGGTAGGAGCTAAGGCTCCAACCAGCATGAAGAAACTGAGGAATATGAATCTTGCCACCATCTTTATGTTGGAATTAATGAAATTACTAACGCGTGCAAAATTACAAAATAAAATTGAAAGTGGCAAGGTTTTTAATATAAAAAAAGCCGCGGAACTATAGAAGGTGAGATCACCTCGGCAACTACAGTTCCAACGACCAGTCTAGTTTAATTTATTGGTTCCCGCATACTATTTGTATAGTAAATGATAATTATTTTATTACCTATTTCATTGATATTTGTGGGGCATTTATATTTTGAAACGATATGCGCCCCGATACAGATATATGAACTAAACTCTTCTAAGACTTACTATTGATAGATGAATTCAAACTTCTTAGCCATTCCTTGGTTGAAGTTATCAGCCTTCAGCCAGAAGCATCCCTTTTCACCTTTTTGGGCATTGCTGCGCACATTCCTCAACTTAAAGGTATATGTATAGGTTCTGCCAGTTTCCTGCTGTTCGTTACCTCTTTGAATTACTTCAGCCTTATAGGTAAACCAACTGCCTGTTTTGCAGTCGTTGTCCGTTTCGGTTTCAGTATCACCTATTTCTACCTTCCAGTCCTTTGGATTGATATCATTGGATGCGATTTTGAAATTCACAGGCAGCAGTCCGTCAGGATAATCCTTAGGAATGGTGATGGTGAAATCTCCTTCGCTGTTCAATGTTGCACTTATATTATTGGCATTTTTGAAGTCATAATTAGCCTCACTCACACTATAGAGATGGATGTTTCTGTTGAGTCCATGCTGCTTGTCGATGAGGTGGATGATGCCTTCTCGCCAGGTCTTGTCTATCTTGTCCAGCCTATAGGTGATGGTACCGGTACCGGTCTTTGAAGCTTCATTATAAGTATAGCTGGTAACCACTGGTGCATCTGCAGTTGCGTATGCCAGATTCTGGGTCCATAAAGCCTCGAAATCGGTAGGTTGCTTCGTGTCGGCATCGCTACCCTTATAAGTGAACTGTACCGTCTGCTCAGTATTTTCACCTGTATTTACTGTCTTATAAGTACCTCCGACGATGGCAAGTTCGTAATTTCCATCAGAAACTCCCGGAACAATCTGTTCTACTCTAATCCAAGGGTTGTTTGCCGGTGCACTTTTCAATGCTATCTCAGGACTAGAATAGCCATAGCTCTTATCCAGCTTATCAATGATGATTTTATATTCATAATTACGCTTGATGGCGTATGGCTTATTATTGCTGTCCTGTAAGTAAATCAGGTAAAAGAGGCCGTCATGCCATAAAATCACTTTAGCAGGATCTGTTGGCAGATTGTACTCTTCGAAAGCTGCTGTCGGGTTGAACATCTGACCAACATCACCTTTCAGTCTTCGGGTATTGATGGCTGGGGTAACATAATTTACCTTCCATACCCACTTATCATCTCCTGTAGTAGGGTTGAATAACAGACTGTCTCTGTTGAAGGGAGCCAGCGTTCCGTAAGCCACACCATTGATAACTGTCATTTTAAAGTCGTTTATGATACCCGGATTTGCTTTTTTTACCGCATCGCTCCAGTCTGCAGAAATCTTCGCTCTGTCTCTGATGAGATGTATGATATAATCTTTCTTTTTGGTGTCTGGCTTCAGGTATTCTTTCAGTTCTGCCGGAGAGTCTTTCTTGATATATCCCCAATAGCGTATATAGGCAGCCTGGTTTTCACCATGTTCTGTTTCAAATGTAGTCATGAGCATATTCTCATGCATACCTACCCAATTTGCCTGGTTGTCCCAGTTGATGGTTTTGTATTGGCTTTCTGTGTTGGCTACCAGATGGATACGGGACGTTTGGTTTGGTATGGTTGCATAGAAATTATGAGGTTCTGTGCTTCCATCCGGATGAATGTCTCCATTATCATGAATTGTACCATCATTGTCTCTTGTGAATCCTTTGATTTCATCAAATTTTGTAACCTTGCCGATACCTACAAACTGACCTTCATTGTCAAAGCAGAAGAGTTTCATGCAGTCTTTCTCAATTCCTTCATTCATGAATACGGTGCTTCGGGTTACCTGTTGTTCGAAGTTGGGGAGGGATACATTGAAACTGGCTGTGTAGTAACCTTCTTCGGTTTCGTCTTTAGAAGGTTCGCTGTCGGCTATACTGTCAGAACAGCCTGTCAACATTGCTGTTAACAGGACTGCTATGATTCCGATATATAATTTTATTTCTTTCATGTCATTTACCTTCTTTACTTTTCACCTTGTTTCTCTATCAGTTCTATTTCTCCCTGAGTCAGGTCGTGGACGCAGCGAACGTAGATGCCATTCTGCGGATTATTGCCGTTCCTTTCTGTCTTGTCTCCATCCAGCGTCCAATAATATTCCCCACTCAGCAGTTGTCTGCCTATAGCCTTGTCTTCGTTGCCTAACTTATAGATTCTGTTGATTTCTTCCTTTGTAGGAAGTCGCCAACCTTTCAGTTCGAGACTCTCATTCTTATAAGTCGTAGCCTTTTCCTGATACTTTTTACAGTAATTTCTTGCAGCCTGATTATCCTTGGCACTTGTTTCCCCCTTTGCGGTTGATGCAAGGATGTAAGCAGGAGATACCGTATTGTCGGCAGACTTATTCTCATTGTTGAGTACAGGTTTGGCAATGGTGTAATCTGTAGCATACTTGTTGCTGGAGAACTGTATCGTGTACAGATGATTCTTCTCTTCAGAATCATTTGTACCTTCGCTTCTTACATTCATTGAATAGACCGAAGGATACTTTCTTACGGCTATTTCCTGTTTCTTGTCTGTGTTTTTAACTTTGATGTTAAAATAGGAATATTGAATTGTACCGTATGAAGGTGCTCCAGCATGTACGTCTATCCATCCTCTATAGCGATTTCCTGTAGACTCTTCGAAATTTGCCTTGATCTGTCCATCCTGTCCGGACTGCCTGTTACCATATCTGTCAAAATAATAAGTAGTTGGATTCTCAATATCACATTCATCAGATGCAAACCAACGCATTGTGCAATCTGTAAAATCATTGCCTTCACCACCTTTTATATCTATGGCAGTAGGAGATACCACCAGATAGCTTGCACCATCCGCATTGACTTGGGTATCTTCACCTTCGGTCCATTTGGTAATCGCCCATTTCAGATAGTCTTCCTTTCCGTTGTAATCAATATCAGTCTTGGTGTCCAGATACTTGATAACGGCATTGACGGTATAGATATAGTTGCGCTCCAGCTTCTTGTCGCCTTGCGGATCACGTACTGGAATATCCAGATGCTTGGTAATGGTTGTCTTTGCATCTGTACTTTTTTCGAAAGTAACATCTGCAACAAACTGTGGCATGTCATCTTTCCCGTTCCATGTTGTGGAATAGCTGTAAGTTGTTACCTTATAGATATCATTACCATTTTCGTCTTTCTCTGCTGTAGCCTTATTCTCTTGATTATCTTTTATGATATTCTGAGGAGCTGGTTGACCGGCAAATATAGCTGTATTGGTATTGTAATTGATGAACTTCCACTTTACTTCTTTGATATTATAATCCTTCACCGTAGAAGAGATGTTCAGCTTGATTTTGGCTGCCGCTCTCACCAGTTCTACCGGAATATTCTGTTCCGGATCTTGAGTGATGGTATATTCACCTTGACTGCTCATCAGGAATTTCTTGTCGTTTACCATGGTAGCTGGCATCCAGATGTCATCATCCTGCTGGGTGCAGGCAAGAAGTTTTGCCAGGTCCTTACCCTTGAGATTATCCTTTGCATTGGCTACTGCATAGTAAGGATAAGTTTTATCTACATCAAGATGGAGTCCCGATTTCCAGTTGCCCGAACCCAGTTCCTCTGCTTTGTTCTCTGCAGGGGTAGAGAACTGACGGTCTATTCTGAGTTCGCTGGATGTTGGTTCGAACATCTTGAAGTCGAGAGATAACAGATTTTTCTCGTTAAGATTCTCTTCTTCCTTCACTCTTGTGGTCTGCAGGTCGTTGACCATGGGAGTCATGCTCAGCTGTTGTGTAGCCGAACCGTTTCCCAGTTCGTCTTCAGCCGAGCATCCTGCCATGAGCCATCCTGCCGTAAGAGCCAAGATGCATTTTGCGAATCTTATGTCTATATATAACTTCTTCATGATGAATGTTATTTTCTGTTGTCTTTATAATACTTGTTCAAAGTGAATATCCTTACCGGCGAATTTGCCCTCTTCACATCCTTTATAACGGAGTCCCGGATTCAGGATAAACTTATCATTTGGATATTTGGTCAGGAAAACCTGCGCCTTTACATTATGTGGCTTTGCCAGATCCAGTCTGTTCTTTGGCACGACATAGAAGTAAATCGTTTTCTTCTCACCATTCTCATTGATGATGAAGTCATCTATATGATAAGTATATCCAAGTATATTGTTTCCATTGTTTTTGTCTGTAATGATTGGATCGTAAACGGGTTCTTTTTCTTCATAATTACCATTCTCGTCACATCTCACGAATCCGAACATCGGGTTGTCTGTCTGGAGTATCCAAGGTTTGCCATTGGTATCGATGTCCTTGAGCGTAATCATCGGTCCGCGTTTAGGGAAACCGTAATATACCTTGTAGCCCCAGGCAGTCTGATCTCCGTCAGGGATAACCACGTTTGTTGAGGCATCGATGAAATCGAATGTTCCTCCATCCTGCCATTCCTGGATAGTAGGAGTAACGGTGAGTTTGCCCATCTGTCCGTTGAGGAAATACCCATAAACTACCAGTTCTCTGTTTCTGATGGCATTTCCGTCTGAAAGAATATTGAAGGTCGCGCTCTTCTCGGTTGCTCCGCCATCTAATGAATACCAGATGGTGCCTTTGATGGCTTTGTTGGTCTCACGGAGATAACAGAGATTGTGAGAACCAATGCCTGCCTGTTTAAAAGCATCCAGATATTGCTGGGCAGACTGATTAGTCTTTTTGATGAAACTCTCAGGATTCTCCACTTCCTTGATATCCGTGTTCTCTACACCTGCCAGTTTCAGAGCGGTTGATACGTAGGTTGTAGCCGAATTGTATTTCTGACTAGTTACGTTCTGGTTGTAACCATTCTCGTTATATGTCGCTTCGTCGGGAAAAACATAGCTGGCAGTAGGGATGGTGTTTCCTTCTACCTCTATTCTTGTTACCTTTACCTGACTGGTATTGGCATCATTACCCGATTTGCGGGCAAAGTAAAAATGGAGTTTCGAAACAGTGCGCACCAGGGGAATTCTGATACCTTTGGCTTTGGCTCCTTCTTCTGTATCAGCCACATGACTGTCTACAGAAATCTGCGTGATGGCACGGGAGATAGGGAGTCCCTTTTCCTCTGAAACCTTTTTGGTTTCTGCTGTTCCATCGCTATTGATACCGAAAGGTGAGGTAAAACTGACTTCTTTCAGATCTTTGCGGGTAACAGAACGTAGGTCTTTGCCTTTCATCTGCTCCAGCATGTTGATGCTCTCAGAGTTTGCTAGGATGTAAAGGTCGATGTTCTTTACTTCTTCGCCGCCAATCTTTCTCAGAAATCGGAGATTCAGAGTATAGTTACCGTTCTTCACTTCGCTCAGCGTTTCTGCTTTATAGGAGATAGGAGTGGCTTCATCGCCGGTATTTGATTTGAACACCCACACCTTGATGTTGTGGATGTCGCTCTCCTGAGTAGGATTCGCATCAGTCTCATTGTCGGCAAGAACCTTTCCGCTAGTTTCTCCGGCTCTGGTACTGTTTCCGGTGCCGGTAGAGAAACTGAGGCTCAGATAGGCATTGTCGCCTAGAGCTGTTTCTGTATTTTCGTTCTCTGAACAGGATGCCATTGCGCCTACCATGAGCAAGGCAGCGAGTGCCATACACACTGGGCGTGTCATCTTGGTCAGAGTAGATTGATAGCGTTTCATGTTTTCTTTCTTTTACTTATACTTCTTTCTTTTCTTATTTTCCCAGGTCGGCATTCTGAAGATTCAGAACCCAGTTGTTTACCTTGATTCTTGCATCCATGCTGTAGGTAGAACTTGGAGCTGGCACGTAGAATACCAGAGTGTAATGGTCCTGGCGGTCCAGATACTGCTGGTCGCTCCAGTCTTTGCCGTAGCGGTCGCTGGCACAGAGTGAGAGGAACCAAGGCAGGGAGTGGTTGAAGATGACTTTGTTGATGCGCTTGTCTGTGATGACGATGCGCTTGTCATCATATTGGCTGGATCCGTCGGCAGCGCGACTCTTGTTGTCATCTTTGGTTTCGAACATACGTGATGATGACAGGTCGTAAACCAGTGCCTTTTCTACGTCTTCGCCTTCTACCTCTGTCTTGCCGCTGTGGTTTTCTACCAGTTTCTTCTCATAAGGAAGATAGGTGATTGCCTTTGGCTTTACCTTATCGCCCTTATAGTCGAGTAGGGCTGCAGAACCTTTGATTTCTACATCGAAGTTTTCGGCTGTGAATCCTTCCTGGTCGGGTTCGAATGGAAGCATCACCACTCGGTATGTTTTGGTACACTTCATCAGACTCAATTTTCCCTGCACATCGTTTTCTCCATCAAAGTTGAGGGAGTCCTGTGCGGTATAGAGTGCGGTGAAGTGCTTGTCGTTTACGGATTCTTCTTCGTTTTTTTTGCCCATTTCCTCTTGCAGGTCGTTGATGGTAGAGATACCTGGGGTAAGTTTAGTAAAGCTAAACTCGGTCTCATCATCACCTTCGGCTCTTGTTCCCATTGCGGCAGGCTGCTTGTCACGAGCCAGGCAGACGAAGGTATACTTGCCTGCTTGCAGGTCTGTGATTTCCATCTTATGACCTGTTTCAAACTTGTCAGCCGACTCGGTATAGTTATCTACGAACTTACCGTTCTTGTCGAATACATAAACGTTGAGGTTCTTCACCTCGGCAGAGAAAGCATCAGCCTCTTTCACATTATAAGTATAGTCGAATTTGAGCGACAACTTAGCAGTAGGGCAGCCCGTGATATCATCTTTCATGCATGATGAAAGAGAAGTGAGTGCGATGGCTGAGATGCAAACCAGCTTGCAACATTTGTTTTTGAGGAAATGTGCCATATTCTTTATCTTTTATAATCTTTTACTTTTACTTATTTTATATAGAGAGTGCCGTAGGTAGCGAATATCTTTGCTTTATCAGCTCTCTGTTTCGTTGCCTTCGGCATCGTTATTTTCTAAGGATGAAAAGTGCCAGTCTTTCGGGTTGGGGTATGACGGCACGTCTTTGTGTCTCCCGCCTTTTATACATAGGCGGCAATGTTAGTTATCTTTTGAGAATGTTTTCGTTCTTTTCAGAACGAACGTTTGATTGATAAACTCTCGGAGGAGGATTGCTCCCCCGAGAGTCTTGGTATATATAAGTATTTATATTTTATCTGTCTGGTATGACGGAATATTACTGCAAGTTAATATTATCTTCGTTGAGAACCCAAGGGTTAACAGTAACAGTAACGTTGAGATAGTAGAAATCATTCTCTGTTGGTTTACCATTAGGAACCTGAGCACCTACGTTGAAGATGTTGTTAATATTGAGGCGATAGATGCTGTTACGCTGGATAATGCCATTGATGTGATTGTCCTTGATAACATGCTTGTAGTATGTCTTACCTCCCTTGAATACTTCAATGTTGTATTTCTGACGGAAGTCTGCCAACTTTGTATCGTCATTGATGGCATTCTTCAATTCTTCCTTCATCTTATCAGCAGTCATGTCTTTGGCGAAAAGGTCTTTTACATCCTTGTAATCATCGAAGATCTTAGCGAAAGAGGTGTAGATAACGTTGTTGTAACGATAGAATGTACCTTTATTAGCGTCCTCAGCTACGAAATCAGCATTAGTCATCTCCGTTTCCTTAAGAGTAACCTTGTACTCGAAATACATGGTTGTAGGATTTTCTGATGAATTGTTCTCAAATACGTAGTTTACTGGCTCGTTGTTGAAGAATTTATTATCCTTGTAAAAATACTTATCACCGAATTCAGTAGCCTTCTGTGTATAGTCTGTGTTAGCTGGAAGACTAAGCTGGTTATTATTCCATGTCTGCATCACGTAAGACTTATTTGCCAAGTTAGAAACAGCATAGTTTAACAACTTAATCTCTGCAACCTTCTCCTTAGCATCCTTCATTGCTACCTTCAATGCCGCTGAAGCATCTTTTGGAGCTTCTGCAAGAACAGTAGATGTACCTGGAATTGGAGCATCGATACGAGCTACTACACGCTCAACCTTGATAGGAGCATTGTTTGTTGTAGTTTCTCCATCTTTTGATGTATACTTAACCTTTGCAGGGTTCTGCTTGTTGTTGTTAGCCTTGCTGAAGGTTACAGAATAACCATTACCATTTACCTGTGCATCGTTCTGGTTGAACATAGCAAAGTTGTCGTCGTTAGCGAATGGATCTGCGAACTTGCTAGTCGCTGTAAAGACGTTTTTGTTGGTAGCTGCGAAGTCCATTTCAGGTGCTGGCTTGTTGGTACCAGCCAAGAAATATACACGATATGTCTTATCTGCTTCAACTTGCGGAACCTTGATTTCGTAAGTCTTGCTACCATCCTTCTTTTTAGAAGCATCATCTTTAACATCTCCATACCAATCCAACTTAGATAAGTCTTCATGGAAAGCAATGTTGTTTTTGTCATCTACCAAATACAAAGTACCATTTTTGATAGCTGCTTCACCTGCTGTAGCATTCTCAGTAGGATCAACAACTGAAGTTCTAGTGCCGCTAGCATTTGGAGACTGTACGGTCAAAGTCATGTAGAAACCATCTACCTTCTCCTGACCAGCGTTGTCACCAGCCAAATCATCATTGCTGCTGCAGCTAGTGAAAGACAAAGCTGCGGCTGAAACCAAGCTCATTACGAGCAAATTCATTTTTTTCATAATCTTTTTACTTAATACAAAAAAAGTTATACAATATATTTAATTAATTCTTATTCTCAAAATTAGGTTTCGCACATATTGGCACAATCCGCTGAAAACAGATCGTATTTAACATCATCTTTTATCTTATACTTATATAAATAGAAAGTAAATAGTTACTTTAAAGCGCCTGGTTTACCTTATCCAGGTTTTCCTGCGCCTCCTTCAAACCACCGGCAACAGCTTTCTCAAAGTATTGCTTGGCTGTCTGATAATCTTCCTTCATGGCAGCCAGACAACCGCGGGCATTGTTTGCCTCGGCGCTGTCGCCTGCTTTCAGGAGAAATTTCTCTGCACTCACCTTGTCGCCACGTTCGATGGCTGCTGAGGCTGCATTGAGATTGGCAAGCTTATCTTCAGGGAACATTCTTACTGCTATGTCGAATACATTGTTGAATTCGGCACTACCCTTAGGATAAGTCTGGGCTACCAGATACATCTCCTGGAGAGAGAGTTTCTGAGGACGGGTCTTGATAACCTCGCGAGCCTTTTCTACATTGAATGCCTGAACCTCATATTCTATCGTATAGTCGGTACGGCGAAGTGAAGGCCATACATTCTGCAGGAGATAGTGATAAGCCTGAGGAGCCTTCTTGAGCAATGCTTTCTCTTTGGCATCTGGCTGCATGTTGCTGTTGATAATCTCAAGTGCAGCTTCCTTCTGCGGAATATCGTTCTCATTTACATACTTGATGGTTCCAGCCCAGTCCTCTGCAGTAGCTGTTGTCGCAAACAGTTTTGAAGAAATTGGATAGGTCTTCAGAATATGCTGCAAAAGCGCCTGTGTACGGTTAAGCGACAACTTGTTGTTGTTGGCATATCCGCCATCTGGTGATGCATAGCCGTGGAGGGTTATCTTGGTGATGGTAACATCCGAATCGTTCTTTACAAGGTCGAGAGTCTTGCGGATATTATCCAGTTCGCTGGCATTTTTGCCCAAATCGTATAGTATATCCCACTTGTTCACCTTGAAGTTCAAACGGGCAGAACCATTCTCCTTTCTTGCTTTTACGGCTTCTGCCTTAGGCTGTACATAAGCGTTGAAGAGATTCTTCGGAGTAGCGAATGCACGTCCTTCCGGATTCAGAATACCTTCGTCTAGAAGTTGCTGGTTGCAGCCGCAGGCATCATTGCTGATGGCGAAGTTTGAGTTCTTCATCCAGTCGCTGAATGGAGCGGCGTATTCATAATGAAGCGTCTGTGCAGTCTTGTTCTTTCGGAGTGCTACGATAAGTGGGTTTGCCGTAGCCGTTTTCTGGTTACGCTGATAGTAAATATATCTCTTTTTACCCATCACCTCAACGCTCGGCATGAAAAGTGTATCCTTTTCGTTGAGGATCATTGGGGTATAGATGAGACCATTGTTGCTGGCAAGCTGAATTTGGTCGAGATTCAAGTCCATAGCCACTTTCACCTGGTTGCCAACCTTTCTGATTGCCTTATTCTGGATTTTCAGATTCTTGTAAGCCTGCTGGGTATTATCGGCTGATATAGGAAGAGCGATAAGCAAGGCTCCGAACATACTACCTATTATATTATATGTATTCATGACAGATTCTTTTTAAAAAACATACACTAAGTTGAGGGCAGCTTTCGTCGGGCCCACATAGTTGTGTGCCTTGTCATCTTCAAGTTTATCTCCGCATTGTGCACAGTTAAACTTATCTGCCTTAGAGTAGATATAGCCTACGCCAAGTTCAGCTTCCAAATTCCAATGTTTCGAGAGAGCCCAAGCGTAGCCGTAAGCTACACCTGCACCGATAAACCATCCTTCATACCGATAGTCTTTCAGCTTAGAGAAATCAGTGCCCAGGAACTTGAAGTCAAGATCCATGCCACCGATGTTGTGAGATCCACCTAAGGCATGGAAGCCGATGAATGAACCCATCATTTTGTTACAGAACCAGTATCTGGCCTCTGGCTGAACGAGCCAGTGTTTCCATTTCTTGTTCTTTGAAAACGTCCAAGGATTGTAGTTTCCGGATACGTCGAGTGTCCATTTTGGGGAAAGACCGAATTCAACACCCAAGTTCATGGTTGTTGTTGCATCATACAGCAAGTTGGTCTTTACCGCTGCTTTCTGCGCTAGAGCAGGACAGATAAAGCTGCCGAGTGCCACTAACGCAATTAAAATCCTTTTCTTCATACCTCAATTAATTTTTATTGAAAAAATACATTGAATGATTTAGAATCACCTTTTACTTACTTATACTCTTTTAAAATGATTACCAATACCTGAATCTACTGAGAACTCTTGTTTCCTGAAGTCTGATTTCCACTGTTTCTTTTTTACTTCCAGTTTACTTTCAACTTACTTTTTAGCTCATCTGTATCTCAAATTTTTGGATTACGTCTGCAAAAGTATAGTGAATATTTAAGACGACCAAACTTTTCTGCACTGAAAAATACTGAAAAATACCCATATTTAACAAAATAGTACGCTGATTTATGCTTAAAATCGTTAAAGTTGCACGATTTTCTGATATTTGAACACTATTTCCTGATATTATTTGTAATTTTGCAGCCGAAATCAATAATTCCCTAGAAATGGCAATTTCCTAGAAAAAGAGCCGTTTGACTTACGAAAGTATAAGTAAGATTTAAGAAAATAACCAAAACGAAATGAAACTGAAGAATGACATGGTAAACCTGATTGTGAGGGTAGAGCATCATTTATGCCCTCTATATTGTGGTGTGGTAGACCGCCGACGCATTATCGCCTTTCTACTTCTGACGATAAGCGAGCTGATTATCATACCTTATCATATTATGCTCTTTCTGTTGGTGAAAGAGTCTTATGGTTTAAGCCTTTGCTGTTTGCATACATTCGTGTTCTGCATCCTGCAGCTCCTTATCTGGAAGCGGAAGATAGCTTTCGTGAAAGGTATTTCTTCTCTTTATCTTCTGATGTTCGCCAAACTGGCTCTTGATAGCGTATTTTGTATCAATTTCGGTTTGGCTAATGATAACTTGAGTGTTATCTGCAACCTGTTTGTCGTCTTTATCCTGGCTATTACAGCGTTGAGCCAAACCTTGTACAAGACTTGCACCATCATTACGGTGGGTATAATACCGATATTGCTGATATACCTGTTCAACACTCCGCTTATGCCAGCACTGTTCAGTATGAAGGCTGTTTTCCTGGGTTTCATGATGCTGGTTTATGTGGCTGTATATAATATGAGAATTGTAACCAAGGGGTTGCGCCAGCCGAAACGGATGGCTCGGGTTGAAAACAAGGCGTTGAATATGCTTGCCGATTTGAAGGATAATCAACCGGAAGCAGCAGAAAGCCTGATGAAGCGTCTGACTCCTGATGTCCGGCAGAAGATTATTACCCATGCTTCTGAACATCTGTTTAAGGAAGAATTGGATAGAGTGGCATGGGATCAGGTTTGTGATGGGCTTACGTTCAGCGAAAAGGAAATATGCAAGCTGATTCTCCAGGGGCGGACTTTAAAGGAAATTTGTGCAGAACTCAATAAGAGTGAATCAAATATCACTAGCCAGCGTTGCCATATTCGCAAAAAGTTGAATATGGACCGTCGCGATGATTTAAGGAGAACCTTGGAAGTAAGGTTCTATGATGCACAGAAACAAGTAAAAAAGTCAGGAGCCGAGAGCTCCTGACTTTTATGGATATTCTTATTTCTTGATAATTATTCTTCCAATCTGAGGAATGCTTTCGGAAGATACTGGATGATGTCGCTGGCGATGAGGCTCTCTTTGCCCAGATCTTTAGCAGCAAGATCGCCTGCCAAACCATGAAGATGCATACCCAGGCGACAGGCATCTTCCTGTTTGTATCCTCTTGCCAAAAGACCGGTGATGATACCTGTCAGCACATCACCGCTGCCTGCTGTAGCCATGCCACTATTGCCCGTACTGCAGAAATCAATCTTTCCGTCGGGGTGGCAGAGTGCAGAATAATGTCCCTTTAATATAATGTATGCCTGGAGTCGTTCTGCCAGTTCGCTTGCCTTCATCAGTCTTTCGGTACAACTGCTGCTCGCATTGCCGGCAAGTCGGTCGAACTCCTTCGGATGAGGTGTCATGATGATATTCTTTGGCAACTGCTGCATCCACGCCCTGTGGCTGGAAA
>OGKJ01000331.1_pt1 | contig 15408 bp, 10 predicted proteins | sample 1572461 | NCBI WGS metagenome assembly OGKJ01 (sample SAMEA2582080, study PRJEB24529) | metagenome | biome: Human gut stool | place: China | collected 2011 | reverse complement strand
GACTGAAGGACCCGAAGGAAGCCGCCAAGCTGATTCATGCCTGGGGCGTAGCCGAAGTAATCATCACGCTGGGAAGCGAGGGCTCTCTGGTTTATGTAGATGATACTTTCTACGATATTCCTGCCTACCCTCCTCATGAAGTAGTAGATGCTACAGGATGTGGCGACACCTATTCGGCAGGCTATCTCTACAAACGTCTGCAGGGAGCCAATCCGGTAGAAGCCGGAAAGTTTGCTGCTGCCATGTGTACCATCAAACTGGAGCACAACGGACCGTTCAACCGCAGCATAGAAGATGTTATGAAAATTATCAGATAAAACAGATGAGACAATCATCAGATAAAACTGACGGGCAATCCCCACTTTTAAGAAAAAGGCAGTTTCCAACAAGCAGGAAACTGCCTTTTTTCTTTGACTCCACTCTCCGTTTATCCCCTGAAAATATGTTGTTTAGCAACTTTTTCCATATATGAACCATTATGAACTTGTATAATACCACTTTTTTTTCTACCTTTGCAAAGTAAATGAAACTAACAGTTCCAGATACACCTAGAAAAAGTAATCATATAAAACGAAGAAATCATGAAACAGAAGAAGTATCTAGCAATCGTAGGGAGCATGCTCCTCGCATTAACCGCATGTTCCGGTGGAGGTTCTGAATTAGACCCTACACCTAGTCCAACCCCTTCAGCAAAAGTGCCTATCAGCATCAGTACTTCGATAAGCCGTGCTACTGATCTGGCTTTTGAAACGGGAGACCAGATAGGACTGTTTGTTGTCAACCATAAAGCCGATGGCTCTGTCGCAACACTTCAAACGACAGGTAACTATATAGACAACACGAAATTTACTTATGATGGAACCTGGAAGGCTGCAACTCCAACCTACTGGAAAGACAACAGCACCCATGCCGATTTCTATATTTATTATCCATATACAGCCACTATCAGCAACATAGAGGCGATGCCTTGGACCGTAAATGCAGACCAGAGCACAACGGAAAAATACAAGGCTAGCGAACTTCTGATAGGCAAGACTACAGATGCGGCTCCTACAGAAAGCGCCGTGAAGATAGAAGCCAGGCACGTGTTGAGCCAGATGATTATCAAGCTCGTGGCAGGAAACGGATTTACAGAGGCTTCGCTTGCTAAAGCCAAGATTAGCGTAAAAATCAACCGCTTAAAGACACAGGCTACAGCCAATCTTTCTACAGGTGCCGTAACAGCCAAGGGCGATGATAAAGACCTCATTCCGCTCAAGGAAGAAGGCAACAGTTACAAGGCGCTCATCATTCCGCAAGCCGTAGGCGAGGGAAATCTCATTACCGTAAATGTTGACGGCAGAGATTTCAATCTCCCTAAGTCATCCCAGTTTTCCGCTTTCGAGGCTGGCAAGAAGCATAAGTTTACCGTTACGCTCAGCAAGACCAGCAACGGCGTGAATGTAAATATCAGCAAGTGGGAAGACGACGGTATTGACTATGGCGGAACAGCCGAATAACAGAACGGACGATTTTCTATCCAGAAATAATAAGAGATGATCTTTCTGACTGAGAAAGGTCATCTCCCCTAAAAGAATTATTTATGAAAAGAGTAAAACATTCCTTATTATATCTGCTTGCGGCAGGAGCCATGCTCCTGACGGGCTGTAGCGATGACTTCTTCGGCGACAAGACCGAGCAGCACGACAGCAACCGCATCCAGCTTTCGGGCGATATCGACCAGCTTGCCGTAACCCGCGTCAACGACAACGGTTTCTGCAACGGCGACGTGATGGGCGTTTACATCGTAGATTACGAGGGAAACAAGCCTGGAACCCTGAAGGTAAACGGCAACCGTGGCGATAATGTACGCCACACTTTCGATGAGCCTAACTATAAGTGGAACTCCGCTTATGACCTTTTCTGGAAAGACAAGCATACGCATATTGATGTGTATGGCTACTATCCTTTTGCCAATCCTGAGAGCATAGAGGATTATCAGTTTGAAGTACAGAAAGACCAGAGCAAGGCAACCGAGAATGGCGAAATGGGTGGCTACGAAGCGAGCGATTTTCTCTGGGGCAAGGTGTCAGATGTGGCTCCTACCACCAGCGTAATCCGTTTGCCTATGGCGCATCGCATGTCTAATGCCCGCGTTACCCTGATTCAAGGTTCCGGTTTTGCCGAGGGCGAATGGGCGAATCTGGAGAAGATTATTCTGACAGCCAACGTAGCCCGCAAGGCAAGCATCAACCTTTCTACTGGCGAAATCAAGACTGCAGGAAGTGCAGAGAGTACCATGACCATTCCATCTCGTACTAACGACGAGTGGCGCACCATCGTGGTTCCTCAAACCGTGGCTGCCGGCACAACACTCTTCAGCATCACCATTGGTGGCGTACCTTATAAGTTTACTAAGAACGAGGCACTTACCTACGTATCTGGCAAGATGATGAACTTCGGTATCAAGGTGGATAAGCAGACCGGAAGCGGCGCCTACAAACTTACTTTGGTAAGCGAAAGCATCACTCCTTGGGAGAATGATTTGGTAAGCCATGATGCAACAGCGAAGGAGTATATTGTTATCAACTCTACTCCTGGAGGTTTGAAGAATGCCATTACTGCGGCTAATAAGGACTATACCAAGATTAAGAATCTGAAGATTACGGGTGAAATTAATGCCAAGGATTTCTATTTCATGAGAGATTCTATGCCAATTCTTTCTGCTCTAAACCTCAAGGAAGTACATATCAAAGCATGGACTAATCCAAATAATTCAGGTGAAAAATATCTTGAAGACAAGATTCCTGTTTCGGCATTTAACGCGCAAGGTGGCGGTGGAAATTCAACCCTGGTCAATTTTGTTTTTCCGGATAGACTTAAGGCTATTGGTGACAACGCATTTACTAACTGTAAAAACCTATCAGGCTCGTTAATTATTCCAGAAGGAGTTGTAGAGATTCAAAGAGGAGCTTTTACTGGATGTAGTTCATTAAACGGAACTTTGTCTTTACCTTCAACTTTGAAAAAATTAGGGACTTCAGGAGATGGACCTGACAAGGATATCAAAGACGAAGGTATCGACTATTACAACGGAGTATTTCAATACTGTTCTAATCTAACAGGAAATCTGATTATACCAGATAATGTTGAAATAATAAGAGGATATTGTTTTGATAGGTGCTCTGGTTTTTATGGAGAATTAAAACTTCCTTCTAAACTCAAAAAGTTAGGAGAGAGAGCTTTCTTCTTATGTAATAACCTAACAGGATCATTAGAAATACCACAAGGAGTTTCATCCATACCAAACGAAACATTTACGGGATGCGGTTTCAATGGTACTCTAACTTTGAATGATGGTATAACTAGTATTGGACAATCTGCATTTGGAGATAACAGTTTTAAAGGAGAATTACATCTACCAAAAGGTCTGAAAGTAATTGCAGACGATGCATTCTATAATAATGATTTTTCCGGAAATTTGAATATTCCTTCAACCGTCACTAGAATAGGTAACAAAGCATTTGCCTATAATTGGCGAATTATGGGTACTTTAGAGTTTCCTGAAGGACTTGAAAGCATCGGCGCTGGCGCATTTGCCAATTGCCGCAGCTTAGAGGGGCTCATATTCCCAGAAAGTCTCGAAAATATCAGATGGGAACCTTCTTGGACAGATGATGGCGGAGCCTTTCAAAACTGCTTTGGCATCAACAGCATTATTTGTAAAGGAACGATGCCACCACATGTTTACAAACAAGTTTTCGATGGCATGGCCAAGGACAACTTCACTCTCGAAGTCCCAGAATCTGCCATTTCCCAATATCAATCAGCACCAGGCTGGTGCGACTTCAAGCGAATCGCAGCTCACCACGAGCTCGTTTGCCGCCCATCTGTAGCCTGCGCCCTGAGCACGGAGCATAAGCAGAAACTGGTGATTAACGCCGAAGGCGAATGGGAAGTAGCCAGCAAGCCAGACTGGTGCGAGGTTTCTCCTGCCAGCGGCAACAAGAAAACAGAAGTTATCTTGACCATTAAGGGAATGGCTAAGAATGCTGATAGTCGTGATGGAAAGGTGGTGTTCCGACTGAAGGACAAAGACTACACCCACGAATGTAGCGTTTCGCAGTATGGTTATGAATATGGAGAGGACGAATGGATTACCCTGCAGAAGGCTATCAAGGGCAACAAGGGTGGAATCAACATCGTTCTGCTCGGCGACGGATATAATGCAAAGGATATTGCCAGCGGCAAATATATGGAGAATATCAAGCAGGAAGTGGAGTATTTCTTCGGTATTGAGCCTTACAAGACTTACCGTGATTACTTCAACGTCTATACAGCCATTCCGCTTTCTACGGAATCGGGCGTGGGAACCGTAAATACCATCCGCTACAACCGATTCAACACCACCTTTACCGGTGGCGTAGGATTGAAGGCTGATTATGACGAAGTATTCGATTATGCTCTGGGCGCTCCAACCGTCAACAAGGGCAATCTGAATCAGACCCTGATCATCATGGTTCCTAATTCTACCGATTACGGCGGCATCTGCCAGATGTGGGAAGACGGTTCGGCTATTGCCTTCTGTCCTCAGAGTACCTATGGTTATCCGCTCGATACCCGTGGCGTCATCCAGCATGAGGCAGGCGGACACGGATTCGGAAAATTGGGCGATGAATACATTTATCACAACGCCTTCATTGATTTCTGCGATTGTACCTGCTGTGGTCACGTTCTTGAATTCAACGCAGCCAAGTCACTCGGCTGGTTTGATAATCTGGAACTTACCGGCAAGATGCACAGCGTGGGCTGGAGCCATCTGATCTTCGACGACCGCTACAGCGACATCGTGGATATTTATGAGGGAGGCTACATGCACAACCGAGGCGTATTCCGTTCGGAGCCGAACTCCTGCATGAACAACGATATTCCTTACTACAGCACCATCAGCCGTGAGAGTATCGTGAAGCGCATCAAGGCTTATGCCGGAGAAACCTACAGTTTCGAAGACTTCGTTAAGAACGACAAGCGGGATGCGGGAATCGTAGAGAGCCGTGCTTTCGGCGGCGATGGCGACCAGCGCACATCCGGAACCTACCAGCATGCTCCAGTCTTCCATAAAGGCAGTCCGCTGAAGATGGCAAAGGTTAGAAAGCATCGCTAAGAGCGAGGGCAAGGAAAATCAGAGTATGGACCATTAAAACAAGAAAAAAATGAAGAAACATATAATAAGATACGCCAGTTTTGCGTTGGCTATATTAGGAATGGTTTCATGTAGCGAGGAGGTGGAAACAACCTCCCGCTACAAGGATGCCCAATCTACGCCGATGACTTTTGCCGTAAACTATCCCGGCCAGAGCCGTGCCACGGCAACCAGTTTCGAGTCCAACGACAAGATAGGTCTCTACGTGGCAGAAAGCAAGGCTCCACTCGAAATAGGCGGCAATCTCGTGAACAACGAAGCGCTCACCTACGATGGCAGCAAATGGGAAGCCGCCCGTACCCTCTATTGGGACGAAGGCACCTACAACGCCTACGCTTACTACCCATACATACAGGGCGTAAGCAGCACGACAGACCAGCCTTTCAGCGTAGCCCTCGACCAGAGTACCCCGAAGACGGCAACTGCACCCGGCGGTTACGAGGCAAGCGACCTGCTCTTTGCCACCAGCAAGGACATCCAGGCATCCAACTCCCCTATCAGCCTCAACTTCAAGCACATCATGAGCAAGCTCAAGATACGCCTGATCAAGGGCGAAGACTTTGAGGGAGAAATGCCTACCCATGCCCAGGTAACCATCCACAGCACGGTACCTACAGCCACCATCGACCTTCAGGCAGGCGTGGCAACCCGTTATGTGAAAGGAACCCAGCAGAGCATCATCGCCCATCAGGAGAGCGACTACATCTACTCGGCAATCATCGTGCCTCAACGCATAGAAAACCGAAGACCACTCATCGAAGTGGTAATGAAAGGTGTAAGTTATCTCTACGAGAGCAGATTCCAGTTTAAACCCGGAACCGAACATCTTGTCAACTTTATCATTTCTGACAACCCAGACCAGGTGAAGATAGAGATAGGCGGCGAGATTCAGAACTGGGGGAAATAAGTAAGAAAGCCTTTCTCCCGAAGGGCTATGCATGATAAAAATACAGAGAATTATCGATGAAGAAGACGGTATTGATATTATCCCTTCTAGCACTCCTTCTCGGAGGATGGGTGGCAGCCTTGTGGCTGCTACCCTCTGCCGTTTATAAAGGCGACAGCCAGGAAACCCGATACGGAGTGAACGAAGGACTGGAACTTGTAGAAAAGGACAACGGCGCGAAAGGCAAGCGATACGTAGTAGAAGATGCAGACGGCAACGAGCTGTTTGCCATCCCTTTGCGTGGCTGTCTGCTAGATACCCGTTACCGCAACGGGCAACTCCGGTTCCGCGAGCAAAACTCTAAGAGAGAGGGATTTATCGACCGCCAGGGTATGGTAGTATTCACGGAAAGCAACAAGAATGCGATTCCAGAAGACAACAGGCAGCAGGCGCAGATGCTGATGAATGGAGAGGCGGAAGAAACCGCAAAAACTTCGGCTGATTATCAACCGGAAGAACAGGCATACAGGCAAGCGAACGCACCAAAACCAGGAAAGACCAACCATCTTTCGCAGGTAGATCTCAAGACGATGGCGCAGTCGAATCCTTTCTACAAGGAAGCCTCGAAAATCATGCAGGGCAAACTCACAGAGACCGATGCCAGACGCCGCCACACCATCCTCAATTACTGCGAACATTTCCGCACAGCCTATACCACCAAGGATCTTGATTTTCTGAAAGAGGTGTTTAGCGACAAGGCACTCATCATCGTAGGAAACGTGGTAAAACCTGCAGCCAACGACAACAAATGTCAGGCTGAAGCAAAGGTAACCTACGCCATTCACTCGAAGAAAGACTATATTTCAAGACTGGCGAAGGTATTTACAGTCAACCAGAAGATAGACTTGAAGTTCTCGGGATTCCGCATCATGCGCCATCCTACGATGGACGGCATTTACGGCGTCACCCTGAGACAGCAATACAAGAGCAACCGTTACGCAGACGACGGCTATCTCTTTCTGCTCTGGGATTTCCGCAACCCGTCTATGCCGCTCATCCACGTGCGCACCTGGCAACCGGCAGGAACCGTACATAGCGGAGACGATGTAATCAGTATACAAGACTTTAATTTAGAATAATATGATGATACTCTTATTCATATTAAGCCTGTGGGCAGCATCCGTCCAGGCACAGGAATTTTCGGTAGCAGGTTTCCGCCTGTTGCCCAACGACGTGAGTGCCTTTATCACCCCCGTACGCGACCTCAACGATGAGCCTTGCGCCCTGGTAAAGGTAGAAGCGCCCTCCGACTTTGCCTTTTCCACCCCGCTCGGCATCGTATCGCGAAAAGACGAAGTGGGCGAAATCTGGCTCTATCTTCCCAAAGGTTCCAAACTGCTCACCATCAAGCATCCGGAATGGGGCGTGCTCCGCGACTACCGGTTCAGCAAACCGCTGGAAAGCAGAATGACCTACGAGCTGAAACTGAAACTGCCAAAACTTACTCCTATCATCCAGGAGAAGCACGACACCATCGTAGAGGTAAAGACGGTAATAGATACGATTGCCGTACCGCAAGTACGTCAGAAGATGCCACTCGCCCTCTACACGCTCGCCACGCTATCCTTCCATGAAGACGGACCTTCCTACGGTCTCTTCTTCGCCCTGATGCGCCGCCACGGCTTCTTCATCCATGCCAGCAGCAACCTCAAGCGCATCGGCAGCACAGAAGGAACCTGCAACAAAGAAGGCTACACGCCGGGCAGCAGTATCAAACCTTATTATACAGGCAATACACGCCACCAGAACTACACCTTTACAGCTGGAGCCATCCACCACATTACGCATGGTTTCTGCCTCTTCGAAGGCGTAGGCTACGGCAAAGCCGCTACAGCCTGGCAGCAGACCGAGAGCAGCGGAGGCGGATACCTGCTCAACGAAGACCTTACCCACAAAGGCTTCGCAGCCCAGCTGGGTGTGCTCGTCTCGTTCAACAGAGTGAGCATCGCAGCCTCAGCCATCACCATCGCCGGAAAACAATGGCAGGGCAGCATCGGCATAGGTATTAAAATCGGAAAACAAAAGAAGTAAGAAATGAACATAAAAAGCATATTACGCAGCATCAGATTTCTTGCCCTCCTGATAGGAAGCATGATGATGGCAGGATGCAGCAATAGCGATAAGCCTGCCTATCTGGAGCCGCACCTGATAACCACAGAGGCGACCCACATCACCCGGACAGAGGCTACCCTCAACGGATTAGCCACCATAGAGGGAGAAACAGAAATGCCGAAACTTCTGTTCAGATACGGCACTTCGGAGAGCATGAACCTCAATACCAGCGAAGTTCATGCCCAGGGAACTGACGTCTCGCTGGTTCTGACGGGGCTCAAAGCGGGCACTACCTATTATTATATGCTACAGGGCAACAACGGCCGAACAACCACAACCAGCAACACGATGAGTTTCACCACTCAGCCCAATATGAGTCCGAAACTTACGTCGGCAACACTCTTGAGTCACGGACCGATGAGTGCTTTCGTAAGTTACGAAATAACCGATGATGGCGGCGAACCGATGACCGAAACCGGATGCTACGTTTATCTGACCAGCGAGCCGGACAACAAGCAGAAATGCATCGCAGAAAACTTTGACGGAAAGGAGGGTAAAATCAAGTTGCGCATCGGAAATCTGGAGCGGAATGCCCACTACGAGTTCCTGCCTTTCGCCCGCAATACGGTAGGAGAAGCCCTCGGAACCGCCATCAAATATAATACGAGCGACGCCATTACGCTAAACGAAACAGGCGAACTGACCCAGCTGATGGGCAATCATCTTTACGATTATACCCAGCTGACCATAGCAGGAACCCTGAACGGCGAAGACCTAAGTTGTCTGAGATTGATGATGGGGCGCGACAATAATAATGCATCCACCCCAGGCAAACTCTCGGATATAGACCTTACCGACGTTCACCTCGCAGCAGGCGGAATGGTAGGTCCTTATCATCACGAAGCTGCAGAAAACCAGATTGTGCAAGGCGCATTTGCCGGTTGCGAAAAACTCACCCACGTAGTTCTTCCTGCCGATGCAACCACCATAGAGAAAGATGCATTTGCCGATTGCACTTCGCTCCGCGAGATAGAGATTCCAGCCTCAGCAGGCAGCATTCTCCCTTCCAGCGGATGCACGGCGCTCGAAGCCATTACGGTTTCGCCAGCCAACGCTCATTACCAGAGTCAGGACGGCGTGCTGCTGAATGCAGAGGGCAACAGAATCGTCTGGTTCCCGATGGGCAAGAAGGGTAAATACACTCTTCCCGCCGCCTTTACTTCCATCGGCGCCTACGCCTTCAGAGAATGCAGCATCGAGACGTTTTATCTGTCAGACAACGTTGAAACATTAGGACAAGGTGCCTTCATGGACAGCCAGATAAAGGAAATACATCTCGGGGCAGGCATCAAGCTGATTCCTACGGGCGTTTTCCAAGGCTGCAGGAAGCTCACGAAAGTATATCTGGGAGCAAAAACCGAACATATCAGCAACTACGCTTTCGATGAAAGTCCACTTACCGACCTCTATGTTTCAGCTTCCACGATACCTTACTGCGAAGAAAATGCCTTCTCCAACAAGGTAGCCAACTTCTTCACCACCTGCGTGGTCCACGTTCCTGCAGGCATGAAAAAGGGATATCAGAACCATAAGATATGGGGCAAATTCACCCATATCGTTGAAGAATAAAATTGTCGAACATTCATACTGTTAAAGAATAAATTATGACAACACCCGAAATAGAAGAGCTCAAATCGCTCGTAGAACAGAAATACGGCAAGATTCTTGCCACGACAACCGACTTCGAAGAGTTTTCACTCTATCTGGAGAAGAAAACATGTGGAACTGTTTCTCCATCCACCCTCAAACGACTCTATGGATACGTGAGCGACAATCATAAGCCGCGCATGGTAACCCTCGATGTACTTTCCCAATACATCGGACATAAGAGCTACATGGAATTTACCCATTGGCTCAAGACCAGCACCAAGTACAACAGTTCGTTCTTCAAGGCAAACCAGCTGGTAAGCAGCGATTTGCGTGAAGGGTCCCTCGTTTCTATCGGATGGAGTCCCAACCGTTTGCTGCTGCTCCGTTATCTGGGCGACAGTACCTATGAAATAGAGAAATCAGAGAACAGCAAGCTGCTGCCAGGCGACCGCTTCGTAACAGGTTGTTTCATCAAGGAGCAGCCCCTCTTTCTGCCTTATATCGAGCGCAGCGGCGAACGTACAGCCTCGTTCGTAGCCGGCAGAAACGGCGGACTTACCGTCATCAGCATCAACAAGAAATAAAACAACAGAAATCAAGAAAAAGAGGAAACCGTGAGCATGAAGGAAACAGAAGAAAAGAAGAAGAAAACAACATCGGGATTTACCGAAGATATCAGCAAGGAGATGAGCGATTCAAACCCTTTGCCTGTGGAGGATGCATTCAGCAATCTCCACCAATGCTACGTGTCTATTTCGGGTCATACGCGCATCTTTACAGCCACCAAATACGGCAAGCGTTTCATGCTGAAATGTCTCAAGAACGATTTCCTCTACACCCCTGTTTACCGCCAGGCACTCGCCAAGGAGTTTGAGATAGGCCAGCAGCTGGAACATCCCAATATCTGCCGTACCATCGACCTGGAAAAGGTTGACAACCTGGGCACGGTAGTGGTGATGGAATATATTGACGGCGACAATCTGGAACAGCTCATCAAGAAGAATGCCCTCTCGGCAGAACTCGCCCGCAAGATTGCAGCACAGCTGATGGATGCGTTGGAATATATGCACAATAAACAGATGATTCATCGCGACCTGAAGCCTTCTAACATCATGATTACCCATAACGGGCAGAACGTGAAGCTCATCGATTTCGGTCTCTCGGATAGCGATTCTTTCTGCGTATTGAAATCGCCAGCCGGTACTTCGGGCTATATTGCTCCCGAACAGATGTTGCCGGGCGCCAAGGCTGAACCGCGTGCCGACATTTATTCTCTGGGCATGGTTCTGGGCGAAATGGCCAAGGCTACGGGCGATAAGGCACTCAGCAAGATGGCTGAAATCTGTAGCTGCCGCGACCCGCAAAGCCGTCCGCAAAACATCGCCCAACTGCGCCAACGCCTGTCCTGTACGCCCCGTTACCGCCACGCCTTGTTCCTGCTCTGTGCCCTCATCATCGCCCTGCTGGCAGCCCTGGGCGGGAGCTATTATCATCTGGAGAAGAATGCCCAAGAGCCTGCATCTTCGGCAAGCGACAGCATTCAGTCTAACGACAATAAGGTAATCGACTATCAGCTTTGGGATAAATAAAGCAGAAACTTTAAACATATTTATCTCTTTTTCTTTCCATATTCGGCAGAAATACGCTACTTTTGCACCCTATATGGAACAGATTTCACCAATTCAGGCATTATTGCAGCAACGCACCCTGCTCCAGCTGGAGTATTATACCGAGAAAGAAGCCTTCCGCAAGCTTACCGAACAGATGGGAATGCAGCGGAAGGTGAAACGAGGTGATGCCTGGTTCCCGCTACAGGTGGGAAAGAGCTTTTATAATTCGCTGAACCAGACAGCCATAGAGGTTTTCCGAACCTCTGACCAGGATATCGAGCACAATTTTGAGTTCGGTCGCCCCGTCATGTTCTTTAGAAGTGAAGAACGAAGAGTGAAGAGTGAAGAATTCAATAGCTCTTCTGATAATGTTTCTAACAAAAATAAAGGGGATTTAAGTGAAAGACAAGAGAATTCTTCATTCTTCACTCTTCGTTCTTCACTTCCTTCCCGCTCTTCACTTAAATATTTCTCCTTTACCGGAACCGTGAGTTATGTGGATGGCGACAGAATGGTGATTACCGTACCCGATTCTGCCCCTCTGCTCGAAATTCAGCAGTCAACCGATCCTATCGGCGTACAGCTATCCTTTGACGAAACCAGCTACAAACTGATGTTCGAGGCCTTGGACCGCGTGATGAAGGCGAAGAACAACCGTCTGGCTTATCTCCGCGATTTATTCTATTCCCATCAGAAGGCAGGAAGATTCTCCTTCGAACCGATGAAGTTCCCTTGGCTCAATCCTACCCAGGAAAGGGCTGTAAACGAGGTACTTTGGGCGAAGGATGTTGCCATCGTTCACGGACCTCCGGGAACCGGAAAGACAACAACCCTGGTAGAAGCCATTAACGAAACCCTGATGCGAGAGAGTCAGGTTCTGGTGTGTGCACAGAGCAACATGGCGGTAGACTGGATTTCTGAAAAACTGGTGGACAGAGGCATCAACGTGCTCCGTATCGGAAACCCAACCCGCGTAAACGACAAGATGCTGGGCTTCACCTACGAGCGCCGCTTTGAGAGCCATGCTGATTACCCTCAGCTTTGGGCGATTCGCAAGGCAATCAGAGAGTTAAGAAAGAACAGAAAGAAGGGTAGCGAGAACTATCATCAGAAGATGGACAGGCTGAAGAGCCGTGCCGCCGAGATAGAACTCCGCATCAACGCAGAACTCTTTGGCGAGGCGCGTGTCATCGCCTGTACCCTGGTAGGCTCAGCCCATCATCTGCTGGAAGGCATGAAGTTCGGTACCCTCTTTATCGACGAGGCTGCGCAGGCTTTGGAAGCTGCCTGCTGGATTCCGATGAAGAGAGCCAGCCGGGTGATTCTGGCGGGCGACCATTGTCAGCTGCCGCCTACCGTAAAGAGTATTGCGGCATTAAGAGCCGGACTGGGCAAGACCCTGATGGAGCGCATCGCCGAAAACAAGCCGGAAGTAGTAACCCTGCTGAAGATTCAGTACCGCATGAACGATGAAATCATGCGATTCTCCAGCGACTGGTTCTACGGGGGCAAGGTGGAGAGTGCGCCTCAGATTAAATACCGAAGCGTATTGGATTACGACCATCCGATTACCTGGATTGATACTTCGAACGAGGAGAATCAGATAACCATAGAAGGAGGAGATGCTCCAGAAGATTCTGCATCCGTATCATCTTCTGATTCTGCAGCCAATCAGAATTCTGATTTGAACTTCAAGGAGCAGTTTGTGGGCGAGAGTTTCGGGCGCATCAACAAGGCGGAAGCCGAGCTTACCCTGCTCACCCTGGCGGAATACTTCACCAAGATAGGTAAACGGCGCGTTTTGGAGGAAAGAATCGACGTAGGCATCATTTCGCCTTATCGTGCCCAGGTGCAGTATCTCAAGAAGCTCATCAAGAAGTATGAGTTCTTCAAGCCTTACCGCCGCCTGATCAGCGTAAACACGGTAGATGGTTTCCAGGGGCAGGAGCGCGATGTGATTCTCATCTCCCTGGTACGTTCCAACGATGAGGGCCAGATTGGATTTCTGAAAGACCTTCGCCGCATGAACGTGGCGATGACGAGAGCCCGAATGAAGCTCATCATTCTGGGCAACAAGGACACGATGACGAAACATCCTTTCTACAAGAAACTGTGGGAGTATGTGGAGGCTATCAACAACAACGAATAAAACAAAGACTATTTTATGCTACAACGAGACTACATACAGCGACTGATTCGCGAGTTTATGGCGGCACTCGAAAGAATGCTCGAAAAGAAAGAGGTGGAGGTGAGACGTGAGAAGATCAGGGAGCTCTACAATCAATACGTAGGCCCTTATGCCTTCTACAGCATCGCCACCATCGAAGACGTGATGAAGGCGATGGCAGGAATTGCTGATGAGGAGAAACGACTCTCCAAGATGGACATGCTTGCCGAACTCTACTATCACGAGGCGGATACCGTGGGACAGCCCGCAAGAGATGAACTGCTGAACAAGGCTTTCATGCTCTTCGATTATGTGGAAACCCACGGAGATACGTTTTCCATTGAGCGCCGCAACAAAATGACACAAATCAGACAGAAGATTGGAGATGCACTCAAATAAAATGAGTGCATTCTCCCCTCTCTTTCATATTTTTAGGATAACAAAAACTAATCATAAAGTTCAATGGTCAAAGCTCAAAGTTCAAAGTCAACAAACGACATGACTATAGGCTCGCCCTTGCGAGCCATCATCAAATTTGCGATTCCACTTATCTTGGGTTACATCCTTCAGCAGATGTATCTCATCATCGATGCCGCCATCGTGGGAAGATGGATTGGCGTGGGAGCTCTTGCGGCTGTTGGCGCATCCAGCTCCATCATGTTCCTCATCATGGGCTTCTGCAACGGCTCCTGTGCCGGTTTCGCCATCCCTATCGCCCAGGCTTTCGGCGCCAGGGATTATGCCAAGATGCGGACTTACGTAAGCAACAGCATCCGCATCGCCGTGGTGTTTGCCGTGGTCATCACCTTCCTTTCCTGCATCTTCTGCGGAAAGATTCTGCATCTGGTGAATACGCCGAAGGAGGTGTTCGATGATGCCTACATCTTCCTGATGCTGCAGTTTGCGGCGATTCCTTTCACCATAGGCTACAACCTGCTCTCCGGTCAGATCCGTGCCCTGGGCAACTCGAAGCAGCCTTTCTATTTCCTCATTACCGCCTCGGTCATCAACATCATTCTCGATGGCATTCTGATTCTCGGCATGGGACTGGGCGTAGAGGGAGCAGGTATTGCCACTTGGCTCTCGCAGGGAATTTCCGTGCTGCTCTGTATCTGGTTTATCAAGAAGAAGATGCAGATTCTGATTCCGAAGGGTGAGGAAAGGAAATTTGATAATAAAAAGGTAAGCATTCTGCTGAACAACGGCGTTCCAATGGGTCTGCAGTTCTCGATTACCGCTATCGGCCTCATCATGCTGCAGAGTGCCAACAACGCCCTGGGAACGGTTTATGTGGCTGCATTTACTGCCTCTATGCGCATCAAATATCTCTTTACCTGCGTATTCGAGAACATCGGAGTAGCGATGGCTACCTATTGCGGTCAGAACCTGGGAGCCAGGAAGCTGGATAGAATCGGTCAGGGCGTAAGGGCTTCCATCAGGATGATGCTGGTTTATTTCGTCTTCACCTTCCTGCTCATCTATCCGTTTGCCGACGAGATGATGATGCTCTTTGTGGATAAGGGCGAGGCGGAAGTGGTAACTTATGCTGCCCAGTTTATGCGCATAGCCAACTATTTCTATCCTTGTCTGGGCTTGCTCACCATCCTGCGCTACAGCATCCAGGGCTTGGGTTACAGCAATCTCTCGATGATGAGTGGCGTAATGGAAATGATAGCGAGATGTGGCGTGAGTCTCTGGCTAGTACCAGCCCTGGCGTGGACGGGAGTCTGCTTCGGCGACCCTGTGGCGTGGGTCATGGCAGATCTCTTCCTCATTCCCGCCTTCCTGTGGCTTTATAAGC
>OGKJ01000327.1_pt1 | contig 15486 bp, 10 predicted proteins | sample 1572461 | NCBI WGS metagenome assembly OGKJ01 (sample SAMEA2582080, study PRJEB24529) | metagenome | biome: Human gut stool | place: China | collected 2011 | reverse complement strand
TACTACCAAGTTGAGAAGCGCGACCATCGCGAAGGATTCGGACTGGGATTATCGCTTACGCGTTCGCTCATACACATGCACAAAGGGGAAATCCGGGTAGAAAGCGAAATCAACAAAGGTTCGGACTTTATCGTTACCCTGAATGTATCCGAGGATGCTTACAACCCCGATGAACGCTCGTCCGAGAACATCACGACCGAAGAAATACAGAAATATAACCAGCGAATCAAGGAAACCATCGAACTCATTCCTGAAAAGCTGACCAACAAAGAAAAAGATCCTGCCCGGGAATCTATTATGATTGTAGAGGACAATAAAGAAATGAATGATTATCTTGCCAGCATATTCAGCGAGAAATATGATATTATACGGGCGTATAACGGTGCGGAAGCCTGCAAGAAGATAGCCAAACAGCTGCCCAACCTCATTATATCGGATTTAATGATGCCGGTGATGGACGGCCTCGAAGCCGCCCGCCGCATCCGCAGCAGCGCAAACCCGCTGGGCCAGGTCATCCCCATCCTCGCCATGACGGCAAACGCCTTTTTGGAAGATATGCAGAAGAGCAAGGAAGCCGGGATGGACGAGCATCTGTCCAAGCCCGTGGACATCGACGCGCTGGAACAGACCGTCAAGCGCTTCCGCGTTACCCCCCCCCCGATAATAAATAGCGGACAAGCGCGTTTCCGCAGAACAAGCACACAAACGATGTAAATGATGCAGGAGAAGGTTAGAACGTGAATACAGTTTCCGAGATCGAGGGCTATTACAAAAAGCGCGAGCAGCGGCTGTTGAAAAAACTTCATCAACAGGAAGTTGCTCTTGATGCCGCGAATCAAAAGCTGGCGCAGCTGATCCGAAATCAGACAGCACAGCTGGACGAAGCCACCGAGCAGCGTGCGGCACAAGATCAGAAGCTCAAAGAAGAACTCTACAAAGACCCTCTGACAGGCGCATACAACCGCCGCTATTACGAGGAAGTCGTCCGTAAATCCATCGGCCCGGCAGGGATCGCGCTGATGGATGTGGACGATTTCAAGATCTGCAACGATACCTATGGGCATTACGCCGGAGATGTGGCGCTGAAAACGGTGGCAAGCGCCATTCAGTCCTGCATCCGCAGCTCCGATCTGCTCATCCGCTACGGCGGGGACGAATTTCTGCTGGTGCTGCCCGGCATTCCGGGAGACTTTTTGCAAACCAAACTGGAACAGATCTGCACTGCCGCGCAGATGGCATCCGTACCCGGCTATCCGCATTTCCGTGTTTCTCTGAGCATCGGTGGAACGATCCAGTCCATCACCGACCCTGTGGAACGTATCGTTCGCCGTGCAGACTGGCTGATGTATCAGGCAAAGGGCCGCAAGAATGCCGTCATGGTGGAGGTTCCGGGGCATAGTCTTGCAGCGCTGGAAAAACTTTTACAGAATAAGTCGCAGATCTTACTTGTGGATGACTCCGCAATGAGCCGCATGATACTAAAGGAGATCCTGGGCGGCGATTACAGCATTCTTGAAGCAGAAAACGGACAAGAATGCCTGGAAAAAATGCAGGCGGAGGCCGGGAACATCGCACTGGTGCTGCTGGACATCAACATGCCGGTCATGGATGGCTTCGAGGTGCTCAAGGCTATGAACGTCAACCACACCATCGAGGACATCCCGGTCATCATGATCTCCAGCGACGACTCCGACGCCGCGATCCGGCGTTCCTATGAGCTGGGGGCCAGCGATTACGTCACCCGCCCCTTCGATGCCCGCATCGTCTACCGCCGCGTGACCAACACCATCAAGCTGTACGCCAAGCAGCGGCGGCTGGTGCAGATGGTGTCGGACCAGATTCGCGCCCGCGAAAACAACACCGATATGCTGGTGGGTGTGCTGAGCCATATCGTGGAGTTCCGCAACGGCGAGAGCGGCGCCCATGTGCGGCACATCCGCATCATCACCGAGCTGCTGCTCCACCGCCTGCTGGAGATCAGCAGCCAGTACCCCATCACCGCCGAGCAGCAGGACAACATCCCGCTGGCCTCCGCCCTGCACGACATCGGCAAGATCGGCATCGACGAAAAGATCCTCAACAAACCCGGCAGGCTGACCCCGGAAGAATTTGAGGTCGTCAAGACCCACAGTATGCTGGGGGCCGAGATGCTGCACCAGCTGGAAGACTTCAACGAGCAGCCGCTGCTGCAGACCGCCTACGAGATCACCCGCTGGCACCACGAGCGCTGGGACGGGCGCGGCTACCCGGATGGGCTGAAGGGCGATGAAATTCCCATCAGCGCACAGCTGGTCGCGCTGGCCGATGTGTACGATGCACTGACCAGCGAACGCTGCTACAAAAAAGCCTTCTCTCACGAAAAAGCCGTGCAGATGATCCTGAACGGCGAGTGCGGAGCATTCAACCCTTTGCTGCTGCAATGCCTGACGGATGTGCAGACCGACCTGAAAGTCCAGTTGCAGCAGCGGACGCAATAACAACAGGAGAACGAAAGTCCCCATGAAACACATCCTCTCACGCCGTGCATTCCTGAACGGATGCACCCTGCTGGCGGCCTCGACGGTCCTCGGCGGCCTGACTGCCTGCGGCGGAACGGACGCGAAGAACAGCGGTCTGCCGCAGATCCTCATCGGAAGCGACACCTACCCGCCCTATATTTATCTGAACAATGACGGCACCCCGGCCGGGATCGATGTGGAGATCGCCACCGAGGCATTCCGCCGCATGGGATACGCTGCACGATTTGAAGTCATCGACTGGGAGCAGAAGACCGCCCTTGTGGAAAGCGGCGCCATCGACTGCATCTGGGGCTGCTTTTCCATGCAGGGCCGCGAAACGCTCTACCGGTGGGCCGGGCCTTACATGGTGAGCCGTCAGGTCGTGGCCGTGAACGCCGACAGCAGCATCCAGTCCCTCAGCGACCTTGCCGGGAAGACCGTTATGGTGCAGAGCACCTCCAAGCCAGAGGGCATCTTCCTCAGCGGCTCCGACCCGCGCATCCCGCAGACCGTCGAGGTGTTCAGCATCGAAGACCGCAGTGTGCAGTATGCCATGCTGGCCTGCGGCTATGTGGACGCCATCGCCGCCCACGAGACGGCCATCCTGCAATACATGAAAGACAACAACGCGGTGTTCCGCATCCTCGAAGAGCCGCTGCTGGTCACCGGGCTGGGCGTTGCCTTTGCCAAAAATGACAGCCGCGGGCTGGACCACCAGCTGAATGACACCTTTGCGCAGATGCGCGAGGATGGCACACTGGAACGGATCGTCGGCAAATACCTGGAACATGCTTCGCAGTATCTGGAGGTGGACACCATTGACGCGTAACAACAAAACCACTCCGAACACGCGGACCTGGGTGCTCTACATTCTCGTCGGTGCGCTCCTCATGGCGGGGGTCGTCCTGGCTTCCGGCTGGAAAGCCCTGCATGCGACCGAAGAGCGTTTCTGCCAGACGATCGAGTTCGTCAAATCGCAGTCCACCAGTTTTGAGCAGTACAACGATACCATCACGGCCAAAGCGCTCCGCCGCACGGCGGTCTCGGTGCACCAGCTGGCCGGTGACGCCGCACTCGACCTCTCTGACCCGCACTGCCTGAAACAGCAGACCGAGACGCTCTGGCTCACCGGCATTTCCGTGCTGCGCCCGGACGGCACACTCCTGTGCGAGTACACAGCGAACGGCATCGGCTATGCCCAGCTGGAAGACCGGCTCAAAAAGGAGACCGCGCTGGACGTCTTCCGCTTCCCGCAGAAGACCTACCTGAAGCGCGTTCTGCTGGCAGACGGGTCTGCCGTGGATGTGGCGGCACACCGGGCCGACCACGAAGAGGTCATCCTGCTGGCCTATCGCTGCACCCCGGCCAAATTTGTCGAGGGGACGGCACTGTCGGTCCAGAGCATTCTGGACGGCTACCCAGAAGAGACCAGCGGCACCCTGTTCATCGTGCAGAACAATCAGGTCATTGCGTCCAACCGCCCGGAGCTGATCGGGCAGGACACCACCGCAAGCCCGCCGGTGCAGGAGATCCGCAGCACCGGGCTTGCGGAAAAGCTGACGCCCACCCACGGCTGGAACGGCTCCGGCTGCTATTTCGGCATGTACAGCCACGGCCGGTCGTTCGACCTCTATGCGTACACGGATGAAAAAACCGTGTTCCACGAGTCGCTCACGCTGGTCTTAACGGCACTGGTCTGTTACATCCTGCTCGTTTCGGTCTTGCAGATGCTGCGCCGACGCTCGGTGCAGGAGATGGAGCAGCAGAAAAAAGAGCAGGAGAAGAAGTATCAGACCCAGCTGGAAGAGCAGAACCGCAAACTGGAGATCGCGCTCCAGCACGAGGGCGCGGCCAACCGCGCCAAGCGGGAGTTCCTGTTCAACATGAGCCACGATATCCGCACCCCGATGAACGCCATCATCGGCTTCACCTCGCTGGCGGCGACCCACATCGACAACCGCGAGCAGGTGCTGGACTACCTGAAAAAGATCTCCACCTCCAGCCAGCATCTGCTCTCCCTCATCAACGATGTGCTGGATATGAGCCGCATCGAGAGCGGCAAGGTCAAGATCGAGGAAAAGGCGGTGCATCTGCCCGACCTTGTCCACGATGTGCGCTCCATCATCCAGCCCAATGTCGCGGCCAAACGGCTGTCGCTCTTCATTGATACCATGGACATCGAGGATGAGGACATCATCACCGACCCGCTGCGGCTGAACCAGATCCTGCTGAACATCCTGTCCAACGCCATCAAGTTCACCCCCACCGGCGGCATGATCAGCATCCGCATCGCCCAGAAGAACGGTGCGCCCAAGGGCTGCGTCTGCTATGAGTTCCGCATCAAGGACAACGGCATCGGCATGAGCCCGGAATTTGCCAAAAAAATCTTTGAGCCGTTTGAGCGGGAGCGCACCTCCACGGTCAGCAAGATCCAGGGCACCGGCCTTGGCATGGCCATCACCAAAAACATCGTGGATATGATGGGCGGCACCATCGAGGTGCAGACAGAGCAGGGCAAGGGCACCGAGTTCATCATCCGTGTGCCGCTGCGTGCGCAGGCGGAACACCGCCCGGTGGAAAAGATCACCGAGCTGGAAGGCCTGAAGGCGCTGGTGGTGGACGACGATTTCAACACCTGCGACAGCGTGACCAAGATGCTGGTCAAGGTGGGGATGCGCTCGGAGTGGACCCTCTCCGGCAAGGAGGCCGTGCTGCGCGCACGGCAGTCCATTGAGATGAGCGATGCCTACCATGCCTATATCATCGACTGGCGTCTGCCGGATATGAACGGCATCGAAGTCACCCGCCAGATCCGCAGCCTGAACGACGACACCCCCATCATCATCCTGACCGCCTACGACTGGTCTGACATCGAGGTGGAGGCAAAGGCCGCCGGTGTGACGGCGTTCTGCTCCAAGCCCATGTTCCTCTCCGACCTGCGCGAGACCCTGATGAGCGCCCTCGGCCAGAAACGGACGGACGCCGCGCAGGAGCTTCTGCCCGAAAAAGAGGAAACCTTCAAGGGCCGCACCATCCTGCTGGTGGAGGACAACGAGCTGAACCGCGAGATCGCGCTGGAAATTCTGAGCGAGTACGGCTTCCAGGTCGATACGGCCGAAAACGGCGCGGTGGCGGTGGAAAAAGTCCGCACCAGCGCACCGGGCCGCTACGATCTGGTGCTGATGGATGTGCAGATGCCGGTCATGGACGGCTACACCGCCACCCGGCAGATCCGCGCTTTGGAGGATCCGGCGCTGGCCGGGAGCCCCATCCTCGCCATGACGGCCAACGCCTTTGACGAAGACCGCCGCAATGCACTGGCAAGCGGCATGAACGGCTTTTTGTCCAAGCCGATCATAGTCGGCGACCTGGTGCAGGAGCTGCGCAAGATCTTATAAGATGCGCACTCCCCTTTCCCGCCGTCTTGACAAGCCCGGCGCATCTGGTACAATACAACAAAGGCTCTGCGGCAGCCTCATTCCAGCTTGCGGCCGTACACTCCGGGAAAGGAACTACATCATGGATTCGAACACCAAACGCTCTCTGCTCGTCACCGTTGTGGGGGTAACACTTTTTGTTGCACTGCTGCGGTTTTCGGATGTGCTCGCCTTTGCGGCACGTCTTGTGGATCTGGTGCTGCCCATACTGGCGGGCGGCATCCTGGCACTTTTCATCAACGTGCCCATGACCGGGCTGGAAAAGCGGCTGAAGCAGCTGTTCTGCAAGGCCAAAAAGCAGCCGCCGGACAAGACCCTTCGTCTCCTCAGCTTTTTCATCACGCTGGTCGGCATCGTGCTGGTGCTGGTGCTTGCGCTGACCCTGCTGGTGCCGGAACTGGTCAAATCGTTCCACAGCCTTTATCTGCAGATCGAGTCGAACATCCCCCGCTGGACCGCCTACCTCAGCGCACAGGACGCCGACATGGGCTGGCTGATGCACTGGCTGGAGGGCATCAACTGGGAGCAGCTGCTCCACAAAGCCGCCGACAGCATCGACAAGGTGCTGGTCAATGCGGTAGGTGCCGTATCCGCCACGGTGAACGTCATCGTGACGGCCTCCTTCGCCCTCATCATCTCCGTCTATCTGTCGCTTGGGACGGAGAGCCTTGGCCGACAGGCCCATACGCTGGTGTGCGCGTATCTGAAGCCCCGCCACGCCGCCGGGCTGCTCCGGTTCTGCCGGCTGTTCCGGCAGTCCTTCGCCAATTTCCTGACCGGCCAGTGCAGCGAGGCGGTGATCCTCGGCGTTCTCATGGCCTTTGCATTCTCCGTTTTCCAGCTCCCCTACGGCAGTCTGGTGGGGATGCTGACCGCCATCTGTGCCATCATCCCCTATGTGGGTGCCCTCATCTCCTGCGTGGTCAGCGTGTTCCTTGTGCTGCTGGTGGACCCGATGCTGGCGGTGCGCTGCCTCATCGTTTACCTCGCGGTGCAGTTCATCGAGAACCAGTTCATCTACCCCCGTGTCGTGGGCAAGTCCGTCGGGCTTTCGCCGCTCTACACTCTGATCGCCGCCATGATCGGCGGCAACCTCTTCGGCATCCTCGGCATCATCTTCTTCATCCCGCTGACGGCGGTGGTCATCGAGCTTGTGAAAGAGGATGCCTGCCGACGCCTGCAAACCAATGGGAACCAATCATGACCCCCAGCCCCCCGGAATGCGCCCGCCGCGCTCCGGGGGCGTTTTTTGTCGGCCCGGCCCTGTTTGCCGGGTTTCTTTTTTCTTGCCTTTTCCCCCGGTGTGTGCTATACTTTTCCTCGAACTGAATAGAAAACAGCAGGTGCGTTCCGCCCATGCCTCCGGGCGGCGGCAGGAACGTTAAAAGGGAAGCGGGTGCAGATCCCGCACGATCTCGTCACTGTGATAAGGGAGTCTACTGTCCGGGTGCCTTGGGCACCGGCCACTGAACCGTCCGGTCTGGGAAGGCGGCAGCAGGCGTTGAACTTTCAGTCAGGAAACCTGCCCGCTGTTGGTACGGGGGCATCTGCCCCAGATCACGAGGAATTGGTTGTACCAAAAAGCCCGAACCACTGTAAGGGGTCTTTTTGTTTTGCCGTCCCGCAAGCAGAAAGGCCCTTTTTTCGTTGTTCGGGTCCTCTTTCCTGTGCCTTTCTGTTCAGCGCCGCAATGTTTCAAACAGGAAAGGAAGCTCACACATGAGAAAACGCACTCTCCACAAGACGGCGGCTGCCCTGACCGCCCTGGCACTCTGCGCCGGTGTTCTGACCGGCTGCGGCGGGGCCGCAAGTTCCACCGCTGCCTCCAGCACGGCAGGCTCTGCCGCTGCCAGCAGCGAAGTTTCGAGCGAGGAGGCCGATGAATTGGCCGCAAAGAATGTCGCAGACCTGATCGACGCCATCTACGTGCAGGAGCGCACCGATGACACGGACGCCCAGTGCGCTGCCGCCAAGGCTGCCTGGGACGCCCTGACCGACGCCCAGAAGGAGCTGGTGGAAGGCGAAGAGGCCGACCCCGACTACTTTGGCCGCGACACCGGCGATGCCTCCCAGGATGACCCCCGCAACGCGGACGACATCGGCGAGAACGAGCTGCTGGTCGTCAGCTTCGGCACCTCCTTCAACGACAGCCGCACCGCCGACATCAAGGGCATCGAGGATGCTCTGCAGGCAGCTTATCCGGACTGGTCTGTCCGCCGCGCCTTCACAGCTCAGATCATCATCAACCATGTCCAGGCCCGTGACGGCGAGAAGATCGACAACATGCAGCAGGCCATGGACCGCGCTGTGGCCAACGGCGTGAAGCATCTGGTCGTCCAGCCCACCCACCTGATGCACGGTGCCGAGTACGACGAGATGATGGAGATGATCGACAGCTACCGCGACAAGTTCGAGTCCGTCGCCGTGGCCGAGCCCCTGCTGGGTGAGGTCGGCGCAGACGCCGCCGTCATCAACTCCGACAAGGAAGCCGTCGCCAAAGCCATCACCGCTGCTGCCGTGAAGGATGCCGGTTTCGACAGCCTGGATGCCGCCGCTGCCGAGAAGACCGCATTCGTCTTCATGGGCCACGGCACCTCTCACACCGCAAAGATCAGCTACAGCCAGATGCAGACCACCATGCAGACCCTCGGCTATGACAATGTCTTCATCGGCACCGTCGAGGGCAAGCCGGAGGAGACCGCCTGCGAGAACGTCATCGAGGCCGTCAAGGCTGCCGGTTACACCAAGGTCGTTCTGCGCCCGCTGATGGTCGTTGCCGGTGACCATGCCAACAACGACATGGCCGGCGCGGACGATGACTCCTGGCTGAGCGAGTTCAAGGCTTCCGGTGCATTTGAGGAAGTGGACACCCAGATCGCCGGTCTGGGCGAGATCTCCGACATCCAGCAGCTCTACATCGCACACACCAAGGCTGCGATTGAGTCCCTGAACGGCTGATATCGTGTGCCCCAATGCCCGAAGGGAGTGATCTTTTCGGGCATTTTTTATGGAGGATGCCCCCGCATGAGGAGGCACCCTCCCCCCCATGGGCAGTTCTCTGCCCGCTCAAATCTGATCGCGAGGTATTTTGATCTATGCACTGCAAACAGTTTCTTTCCCTGTCCGTCGCTTCCCTGCTGCTGGCTGCTGCCCTGACCGGCTGCGGGGCGGCCTCTTCCACTGCAAGCTCTGCCGCAGGCTCGGAGGCCGCTTCGTCCGTGGCCTCCTCTGCTGCTGCATCCGAGACCACTGCCGCCGCTCTGCCGGACGGCGTCTATACCGCAGATTTCGACACCGACAGCGGCATGTTCCATGCGAACGAAGCCTGCGATGGCAAGGGCACCCTGACGGTCGAAAACGGCACGATGACCTTCCACGTCAGCCTCGCTTCTAAGAAGATCGTCAACCTGTATGTCGGCATGGCCGCAGACGCCGACGCCAACAAAGCCGACTGGCTGCTGCCCACCACCGACACCGTCACCTACTCCGACGGCACCTCCGAAGAGGTCTACGGCTACGACATCCCCGTCGCCGCCGTGGACGAGGACTTCCAGCTGGCTCTTCTGGGCACCAAGGGCAAGTGGTACGACCACACCGTCAGCATCCGCAATGCGGAGCCTAAGGCGGAAGCGGCTGCTGAGACGCCCGCCGACGGCGAATACAACGTCCAGGTCGTGCTGGAGGGCGGTTCCGGCCGCGCCACGGTGGACAGCCCCGCCGCGCTGACCGTGGCTGACGGCAAGATGACCGCCACCATCGTCTGGAGCAGCCCCAACTACGACTACATGATCGTGGACGGCGAGAAGTATCTGCCCACCAACACCGAGGGCAATTCCACCTTTGTGATCCCCGTTGCCGCGCTGGGCACGCCTCTCTCCGTCACGGCCGACACTGTGGCCATGAGCACCCCGCACGAGATCGAATACACCCTGACGTTCACGCTGGCGTAACGGCTCCCCCCTTTGTGGGGCAGCTGTTGTCCGCGTACCTTCGAAGGCGCAAGGCTGATACCATGAAACTGACCAGACAACAATTCTTAAAAGCGCTCCCCGCCTCTGCGCTTCTGCTGGCGGGCTGTGCGGCAAAGCAGACGGCCCCGGCCAACACGGAAGCGCTGGTGTTCGACCACGCCTATCCGCTGGACTACGCCCGGCAGTTCACCGCCGACTGCTACGAAGGCGGCTCTACCCTGCTGACCCTGACCGGGTCGGGGGAACAGTTCCTCGTCCTGCCGGAAGACGCCGCCGAGGTGGACGGCCTGCCCGCCGGGGTCACGGCCCTGCGCCAGCCGGTGCAGAATATCTATCTCGTCTCCACATCGGTGATGGACCTGTTCCTCCATCTGGACGCGCTGGACTGCATCACCCTCTCCGGCACCCAGGCTGCCGGCTGGCATCTCGACGAGGCCAGAGCCGCCATGGAGGCCGGGCGCATCGCCTACGCGGGCAAGTACAGCGCCCCGGACTATGAGCAGATCCTCGCTTCCAACTGCGGCCTTGCCATTGAGAACACGATGATCCTCCACACACCGGAGGTCAAGGAGCAGCTGGAACGGTTCGGCATCCCGGTGGTGGTGGAGCGCTCCAGCTACGAGAGCAGTCCGCTGGCCCGGATGGAGTGGATAAAGTTCTGGGGCATCCTGCTGGGCCGGGAGACCCTTGCCGAGCAGGTGTTCCAAAAGCAGGTGGAGCGCATCCAGCCGCTTCTGGAACAGGCCCCCACCGGCAAGACCTGTGCGTTTTTCTCCATCACGGCCAACAACCTCGCCAACGTCCGCAAGGGCGGCGACTATGTGGCCCAGATGATCGGGATGGCCGGGGCCGATTATGTGTTCTCCGACCTGACCGACAGCGGCAATAACCTTTCCACCATGAACCTCCCGCTGGAGGATTTCTACGCCGGGGCAAAGGACGCCGATGTTCTCATCTACAACAGCACCATTGAAGGCATGGTCTCCACCATCGACGAGCTGGTGGCAAAATGTGCCCTGCTGGCCGACTTCCGGGCCGTGCAGAACGGGAACGTCTGGTGCACCACCCAGAGCTTTTTTCAGCAGAGCATGGAGCTGGCCGATTTTGTGATCGAGCTGCACCGCGTTCTGACCGAGGACGCCCCTGACGGCCTGCAATTCCTGACACCGGTGACGTAACTTCCCCAGAAAGGACCCGCATGACTACCAAAAAACGCCTCCTCTTCTCCTATGGCATCCTGGCCGTTCTGCTGGCGGTGCTCTTTGCCGCCAACCTCTTCTGGGGCAGCGTGGCACTGACGCCGGAGGCCGTGCTTTCGTCCCTGGTGGGCCGCGGGCAGGACGCGCTCTCGGTGCGCATCATCACCCAGCTGCGTCTGCCCCGCGCCGTGATGGTCGTGCTGCTGGGCGCAGCGCTCTCGGCGGCGGGCTATCTGTTGCAGACCTTTTTCGCCAACCCCATCGCCGGGCCCTTCGTCATGGGCATTTCCAGCGGGGCCAAGCTGGCGGTAGCGCTGGTCATGGTGGTGTTCCTGAACCAGGGGCTGCTCACAAGCTCCCTCACCCTCATCCTGGCCGCGTTCGCGGGGGCCATGGCGGCCATGGCCTTTGTGCTGGCGGTCTCCCGCCGGGTGCAGCGGATGAGCATCCTGGTCATCTGCGGCGTCATGATCGGCTACATCTGCTCAGCCATCACCGAATTTGTGGTGGCCTTTGCGCAGGACTCGAACATCGTCAACCTCCACAACTGGTCGCAGGGCAGCTTTTCCGGCATGACCTGGGGCAATGTCCGGGCGGCGGCGCTCGTAGTCCTGCCCGCGCTGGCGGCGGCGTTCTGCCTGTCGAAACCCATGTCCGCCTACCAGATGGGCGAGGCCTACGCCCAGAGCGTCGGCGTCAACGTCAAGCAGTTCTCCCGCACACTGGTGCTACTCTCCAGCCTGCTGGCCGCCTGCGTCACGGCCTTTGCCGGGCCGATTTCCTTTGTGGGCATCGCGGTGCCGCACCTCGTCAAGCAGCTGCTGGGCAGTGCCCGGCCGCTGTTCGTCCTGCCGGGCTGCTGCCTGGGCGGGGCGGCGTTCTGCCTGCTGTGCGACCTCATCGCCCGCAGCCTGTTCGCCCCCACCGAGCTTTCCATCAGCGCTGTGACGGCGGTGTTCGGCGCACCGGTGGTCATCTGGCTGCTCATCCGCCGGAATCAGGAGGGTGCACGATGAACGAATTTTCCTGCGAGGCACAGGACCTCGCCGTCGGCTACGGCAAAGCACCGCTGGCCGAACATATCGCGCTGGGCGTCCGGCCGGGGCAGATCCTGACCCTCATCGGGCCGAACGGCGCGGGCAAATCCACCCTGCTCAAAACACTGGCGGGCCAACTGGCCCCCATGGGCGGCGCAGTGCTACTGGACGGACAGGATCTGACCGCCTACACCGGCAGTGCCCGCGCACAGCGGCTCGCCCTCATGCTCCCCCACACCCGCCGCACCGAGCTGACCACCTGCTTCGAGTTTGCCGCAGCCGGGCGCATCCCCTACACCGGGCGGCTGGGCCTCCTCTCCGAGGCAGACCGGCAGGCCGTGCGCGATGCGCTGGCTCTGGTGGGGGCTTCCGCTCTCGCGGAGCGGGACTTCAACTGCATCAGCGATGGCCAGCGCCAGCGCATCCTGCTGGCCCGCGCCATCTGCCAGCAGCCGGAGGTCATCCTATTGGACGAGCCCACGTCCTTTCTGGACATCAAGGGCAAGATCGAGCTGCTGAGCATCCTGCAAACGCTGGCCCACACGCAGCACCTTGCCGTCCTCGTCAGCCTGCACGAGCTGGACATGGCGCAGAAGATCGCGGACGCCGTGGTCTGCGTCTCCCCCCAGGGCGTCTCCGGCGTTCTGACGCCCCAGGAGGCTTTTGCGCCGGAAAACATCCAGACCCTCTACCGCCTGAGCCGGGAGCAGTACGAAACGCTGTTCGGCCCCCCGAAGCCTGCGAAGCCAAGATTCGAGCACTACGTCCGCAGCGGGCAGAAACTGCTGCGCTGCGGCTACACCACCGGCACCTGTGCAGCGCTGGGCGCGGCGGGCGCGGCCCGGCTGCTACTGACCGGAAAGGCCCCGGAGACGGTGGCGTTGCGCACACCGAAGGGCATCGTCGTGGAGGTGGCCCCGCTGTTCTGCCGCCGCACCGGGCCGGGGGCCGAATGCGCCATCGAAAAGGACGGCGGCGACGATGTAGATGTGACCACCGGCCTGCCCATCGTCGCCACGGTGGAGCTGCTGCCCGGCACCACGGAAGTCCGCATCGAGGGCGGGCCGGGCGTAGGCCGGGTGACCCGGCCGGGGCTGGACCAGCCCGTAGGCGAAGCCGCCATCAACCACGTCCCCCGCCGGATGATCGCCGAGGCCCTGCAGCGGGAGGCCGAAACGGCATGCTACACCGGCGGCTTTGCCGTGACCCTCTCCATTCCGGGCGGCGAAGAGGTGGCCCGGCGCACCTTCAACCCCCACATCGGGGTCGCGGGCGGGCTGTCCATCCTCGGCACCAGCGGCATCGTGGAGCCCATGAGCCAGCAGGCCATTCTGGACACCATCCAGCTGGAGATGAACCAGGCGGCGCTGCGCGTCCAAACCGCTGCCGGGCCACGGCGGCTCATCCTGGCCCCCGGCAACTATGGGCTGGACTACCTTGGCACGGCCTACCCGGCGTTCGCTTCCATCCCGGTCGTCAAAACCTCCAATTTCATCGGTGACACGCTGGATATGGCCGCTTCTGCCGGGTTTGAGGACGTGCTGCTCGTGGGCCATGTGGGCAAGCTCTGCAAGCTGGCGGGCGGCATCATGAACACCCACTCCCACACGGCGGACTGCCGCACCGAGCTGTTCTGCACCCATGCCGCCCTCTGCGGGGCCAGCCGGGAGACCTGCCGTGCCCTGTTCGAAGCCGCCACCACCGATGCCTGCCTCGACCTTCTGGATGCGGCAAGTCTCCGCGCCCCGGTGCTGGAAAGCCTGCTGGCGGCGGTGCAGCTCCATCTGGACCGCCGCGCCGCCGGGGCGTTCCGGGTGGGTGCTATCCTCTTTTCGAACCAGCACGGCCCGCTGGGCCAGACCGCAACGGCGGCACAGATCCTGAACGACTGGAAGGAGCGATAATATGGTACATTTTGTTGGTGCCGGGCCAGGCGCACCGGACCTCATCACCCAGCGCGGCGCGGCTCTGTTGCAGGGGGCCGACTGCATCATTTATGCGGGCAGCCTTGTCAACCCGGCCCTGCTGGGGCTGGCAAAGCCGGGCTGCGCCATCTACAACAGCGCCGAGATGACGCTGGAGCAGGTGCTCGGCGTGCTGCGGCAGATGGAAGCCGCCGGCAAGACCACCGTGCGGCTCCACACCGGCGACCCCTGCCTGTTCGGGGCCATCCGGGAGCAGATGGACGCGCTGGATGCCGACGGGATCGCCTACGATGACACGCCCGGCGTTTCCAGCTTCTGCGGCGCGGCGGCTGCGCTGAACGCCGAGTACACCCTGCCCACCGTCAGCCAGACGGTCATCATCACCCGGATGGAGGGCCGCACCCCGGTGCCCGAACGGGAAACGCTGGCCCGCCTTGCTTCCCACGGGGCTACGATGGTCATCTTCCTCTCCATCGGCCTCGTTGACAAGGTGCAGGAGGCTCTGTTACAGGGGGCCTACACCCCCGGAACGCCTGCCGCTGTGGTCTACAAAGCCACCTGGCCGGAAGAGAAGATCGTGCGGTGCAGCGTGGGAACGCTGGCCGAAAGCGTCCATGCAGCGGGCATCACCAAGACCGCGCTCATCGTGGTGGGCGACTTCCTCGGCACCCGGTATGAGCGCAGCCGACTCTACGACCCCGCCTTCACGACCGAGTTCCGCAAAGGAGCCGACGCATGAGCCGCGCCTATGCCGCCTTTACCGAGACCGGGCTGGCGCTGGCAGAAACGCTGGCGCGCGCTCTGCCCGGCCCTGTGACCCGCTGCGGGCACGGTGGGCCTTCGCTGGCAGAGTGGACCGCCGCCGCGTTTGCCCAAAACGAGGCCCTGATCTTTGTGGGGGCCGTGGGTATCGCGGTGCGGGCCATCGCGCCGTTTTGCCGCAGCAAGGCCAGCGACCCGGCGGTCGTGGTCGTGGACGAATGCGGACACTTTGCGGTGCCGCTGTTGTCCGGCCATCTGGGCGGTGCCAACGATCTGGCGCGGGCCATCGCGGCCCTCTGCGGGGCTGTCCCGGTCATCACCACGGCCACCGATGCCCACGGCCTCTTTGCCGTGGACGAGTGGGCAAGGCATCACAACTGCCAGGTGCTGGAACCCGAACGCATCAAGACCGTCAGCGGGAAACTGCTGGCCGGGGAGCCGGTCTCCTTCTGGTCGGAGTTTCCCATCGCAGGCCCGGCTCCGGCCGGGGTGAATGCAGCACCAGCGCCGGAAGCTGCCGACTTTGCCCTGACCCTCTCCCCCGCCGGGAATGCCCTGCATCTGACCCCGCGCATCGGGGTGCTGGGCATCGGGTGCCGGCGCGGGACGACGGCCGAGCAGCTGGAAGCCGCCTTTTCCGTCTTCTGTGCGGCCCAC
>OGKJ01000325.1_pt1 | contig 15544 bp, 14 predicted proteins | sample 1572461 | NCBI WGS metagenome assembly OGKJ01 (sample SAMEA2582080, study PRJEB24529) | metagenome | biome: Human gut stool | place: China | collected 2011 | reverse complement strand
AGTAATCTGAAAAAGGAAACGCTGGTAGAAAGAATAAGGTATCAGGGATAGCAAGTAATATGTAATGAACTAGGTCTTAACGAAGAGGAGAAATAGATAACTTCCATTTTGTATGTATGATAAATCTAAACAGTATTTTAGCAACATTTCCTACTGGTTAATTAAATTGAATAGAAATTAAACACTGTTCAATTGAGCAATCTATATGAATCTGATATGCTGAGTATACAAAAGCTTTTGAATTTTTTAGGAGATGAAGCAAATGGATATAGGCGTTGTTATAAAAAAATACAGAAAAGAAGCTGGTATGACGCAGGAGGAGATGGCAAACAGATTAGGCGTGACGACACCGGCTGTAAACAAATGGGAGAATAGTAATTCCAAGCCGGATATTGAACTGCTGGCACCAATTGCAAGACTGCTTGATATTTCACTTGATACATTACTTTCTTTTCATGAAAAACTTTCAGATACTGAAATCGAAGAAATTATCAGGAAGATGGACAGGATGTTTTCAGAAGAAGGCTATGAAAAGACTTATGAATGGGCATTGAGACTTATAAAGGAATATCCGAATTGTAATATGCTTATCTGGCAGACTGCGGTAATGCTTGATGCAAGAAGAATAACGGATAAATGCACAAATCAGGAAAAATATGATAAGCAGATTAACGCATGGTATGAGCTGGCACTACATGATGAGAATGAAGAGATACAGCATCATGCAGCAGATTCCTTATTTGGATTTTATTTACGTAAGAAGGATTACACCAAGGCAGAAAAATATCTGGACTATTTTTCAGAATACGATCCTATGAAAAGTTATTATCAGGGAAGATTACTCCAGAAGCAGGGAAAAATCAAAGAAGCATATGAAAAATATGAAAATATTATTTTTTCCGGCTTTAGTACACTTAATTTTGTTCTTTCCACAATGGCGGGACTGGCATTGCGGGAAAATGATATCGGTTATGCGAGATTTTTGTCAGGGAAGGTACAGGCAGTTGCACATACATTGGAAATGGGAAAATATAATGAGTATTCGCCAATGCTTGATATTGTATGTGCAGCGAAAGATGTAGAGGGAACATATAAGGTGGTAAAACATCTTCTTGATAATGTGGGTACTATGTATGATTTTAGAAAGTCCGGTTTATATAAGCATATGAAGTTCAGAGATATTGATGAAGCTATATTAGATGGTGTAAAAGAAAAACTTCTTGAAGGATTCAGAAAGGAGGAAGAATTCGGCTACATGGCAGGATATGAACCGTGGGAGAAATTAATTTTTGACAGATAAGTTTTTTGAAAACTGTCGTTTGGTAAAATCTATTCCATTTTTAAAAGCCTTGCGATAAAATATGTTCTGTGAGACGGTGTGCCTGTTGACGAGGAAGAAATAGTAAAGAGAATATAGGAATGAGAAGGAATCGAGAGATCGGTTCCTTTTTTATGCTTAGAATTAATTGATGACAAAATCAAATTGACATATAGAAGCTTGATTGATATGATATAGACAAAATGAAAATGGCATATTGGAGGAACATTAAGATGGATAAAGTTATAAATATTGAAGAGGCATTAAAAAGAATTGAGGAGTTGGAAAAAGAGAATGCAAAACTTCGGGAGGAATTGGAGTATTACAGAAATCGTAAGTTAAGCGGTCGTCAGAAACATAACGCCAAGTGGATGGCAATATATAATGATTTTGTTGTTGGGTATGAGAGCGGCATGACAATGGTAGAAATTGCGAAGAGGAACAATGTCAGTGAGAGGACGATCTATAGGTATAAAGCATATTATGACAAACTGAGGGAAAAAGAGGAATAGTCCATTTTACTGATGTCAGTAAAATGGCCATATGAGAATTGCGGACGTTTTTTTGACCGCAAAATGGATGGAGGAGTTCTATGGCAGAAGATAAAAAGAAAGAAGAAATTGCAGTGATTGATATTACAGAAGAATATTTGAAAGAAAGAATTTATGAAATTCGAGAACAAAGAGTAATCTTAGATGCCGATCTTTCTGAAATATATGGTTATACTACAAAAGCATTTAATCAACAAGTAAAAAATAATATTGAGAAATTTGATGAAGATTTTATGTTTGAACTTACGGATGACGAGGTAGAAAATTTGCGGTCAAATTTTTTGACCGCAAATCTTAACAGTGTTGTATCGTATTCTATTTTTGACAAAATACAGATGGTTTCCATTTCAAAAGAGGTATGGAAATAAAAAGTGTCAGAAATTCGGCAACAGGCATTGCTGACCAAAGACCGTATAGCCCAAACTTGACTGGTAAAACAGTAAGAAATAAAATCAACAATGCAAATGAACGTAAAAATGTTATTAGTCCTGATAAATGGCCTTTTCCATAGGACATAAGCCGGATTGCAGAAAAAATATTGATTCCGCTAAACAGGAAACCAAAACCATAAATTCTCATGCCGGAAACAGCAAGAGAGAATACCGGACTGGTTGAATCTGAAAAAAAGGATACTCCCAGTGGTGCAAGACTATAAGTTAATATATAGATTACGATTGGAGCAACCATAAAAAAATGATAAGCATAACGCTCTAAAATTCTACAAATATCAACTCTTTTATTGCCATAGGCATAGCCCAGCGGAGTGGCAATCCCCATGGAAAACCCAAAGTAAATGCCTATAAACAGGAACTGGAGATACATAATGATGGATACGGCAGCTATTCCATTCTCTCCTGCAAAGGAAAGTGCGGTACGGTTAAAAATGGTGGTTGTAACGGCAATTGCAATCTGATCTACAAACTCAGACAATCCATTTATCATACACCGGAAAGCTTCTCTTATTGACAGATGATGTAAGGTAAAACCAAGATAGTTGCGTTTCCTTATAAAGTAATAGATTCCCATAAAAAAAGAGGCTGACAGTCCGAGTATGGTTGCAAGAGCTGCCCCCATAATTCCCATATTTAAGGTCTTGATAAAGAAGAAGTCCAAAACAATGTTCAGTACACCGCCTGTCAAGGCAGTTTCAAAGCTATAGGACGGCGAACCATCAACTCGTATAAAATAAGTGAAAAGCTCTTTGCCGATAACTATGGGTGTGCCGATAAGCCAGAAAAATGCATAAATTTTACAGTCTTTCATAGTGACATCAGTTGCTCCAAGTATATGTAGTATGGAGGACAAATTTAAAATAATGCATGCGGATATCAGGCTTCCCAATAAAATAGAAAATACAAGACTGACAGAGAAAGAGCGGTTCGCAGATTCTTTTTCACCTCCACCAATATATAATGCAGTAATGGAACTGCCACCTGTTGCAAAGATTAGAGCAATTCCGGTAAGTATATTTACAATAGGATAAACAGTATTGATCGCTGCAAGGGCATTTGTTCCGACATAACCGGACACAAAAATGCCATCAATAATTGTATATACAGTGTTGAACAGAGAAGTCAGATAGGTAGGAATAATAAAACGCAGTATTTTTGAAAATCGGACATCCTTTTCAGAATTAAAAGTAAGTGTATTTTGCATAAGTCAAGTACCTCCGGTAAAAATCATAAACCTTAAAGGTACTTGAAGGTCAAGAAAAGAAATGATAATCTGTTTTCAGTGGAGGTAGGAAGAATAAAAAGCGTTGCAGAAAAGAGGAAAATAATGGCATATCATTTTCGGATTGGAGATATTTCACATTTCTTTGACATACCGGCATCTACACTTCGGTATTGGGAGGATATGGGTGTACTTACACCTAAGAAAGATCAGATAAACAATTATAGAGAGTATACGGTAGAGAATCTGATGAGTATTTCAGATGTAATCTTTTACAAAAATCTGGGACTTCCGTTAAAGAATATCCGTCAGATGGAAAACACGACACCGGAACAGCAGTATCACCTGTTTGAGAAAAAGATGTCAGAATTACAGCAACAGCAGATTGCGTTACAACAGAGGATGGAAAGATTGCGTTGTCATATGCAGGCCATACAAACATTAAAAGAACTCAGAGAGAATCCTTATCAGGATACGGATATAGATACGGATTGTATTGTGTCTTTTGAACTGATTGAAAGGGACAAATTGCGCTGTTATATAGAGAATCCATATTTATATTCTAGAGTACAACATTCTGAAAATATGCAGCTGGAACAAAGAGGTATTACGATAGTAAAGTCGGATTTGGCCGCCGGATTACTGAAAGAACAGATTATATGGGAAAAGAAGAATAACAATAGATATATCACATTCCTGATGAAAGAAGAGATCACCGAGGGATTTCCTAACGATTTGATAAGGCAGTTACAGCTGATCCAACAGAAGTACCGGACAGGAGCAGTCATCAGTCGTTTTCTTGTCTGCGCTCAAGAGGAAGGAAAGATTTATGATTTTTATAAAACTTTTGTAGAAATTATCTGAAACCGCAACTTTTACGGCAGAGTTGGAATCTATATTAATAGAAGTGCTTACCAAAGTCAAACATGGTAATGGAGACACTTAGATTGGAGGTTTTATGATGATAAATATACAGAAGCTTATTGAAGAAGCAAATGAAAATGGTTATCAGGGAGATCAGGCGTCAGCGAAAGTGTGTCAGGATATTGTGTTAAAATCTTTAATGTGTTTAAGGATGAAGATTTAAAAATATACAGTGGATTGTTATAAGCGTCTGTTGAAAAATCCAACTTTGATTTTACCACCGTAGGTGGAAAGAGAGTAATTTTCACTTTTACAGAGACAATCCAATATCCCATATGATAAAATAAAAAACAGAAGAAAATAATATTCATCCCAAATGGATATTGGAAAGTAAAAAGGATATAAAAGACCTATGACATTAAAGAAAGCAATAGAACGACATAAATCTACCATATTGTTTTTTATCATATTAATATTCGGATCGCTACTTCGTCTGGTGCAGCTGGGGAAGGTTCCGGGCGGTTACCAGATGGACGAGGCTTATGGGGCTTTTAATGCGTATTCACTGTTTCACAGTGGGATCGATTCCACAGGACACTCCTATCCTGTGTATTTCGAGTCCTGGGGAGGCGGGCAGAATGCACTGAACTCGTATCTCATGCTTCCTTTTATGGTGTTCACCGGAGGTAAGATCACTCCACTGGTAGTAAGACTACCGCAGGCTATTGTAGCAATTTTATCTCTGGTGGCGGTTTATTTTCTGATGAAAGAGATGGTGGATGAAGCGGCCGGACTGTGGGCCATGCTTCTTCTCAGTGTATGTCCCTGGCATATTATGATGTCAAGATGGGGGCTGGAGTCCAATCTGGCACCCGGGTTCCTGCTTTTTGGACTGACCTTTTTTGTTTATGGCCTGAAAAAACCGAGATTACTTATTCTGTCGGCACTTTCCTACGGTCTGAGTCTGTATTGTTATGCGACCATCTGGCCTATTGTTCCACTCCTTCTGTTGTTAGAATGGGGATACGGATTTCTTACAAAGACTTTGAAGATCGACAAATATTTCGTGATCCATGTGGTGATCATTGGATTACTGGCACTTCCGTTGCTGGCGTTTTTGCTGGTAAACAGAGGAATCCTCCCAGAGTTCTCCATAGGCCCTTTTTCGGTCTATGTAATGACGGATTTCAGAGTGAATGAAATAGCATCCTCTTTCCGTGATATTTTATACAATTTCAAAAATCTGCTGTATCTTCTGTATCGGCAGGATATCGGTCGTCCCTACGATGTGATCATGCCGTTTGGATTTTTCGGAATCACAGCCAGAGTACTGATCTTTCTGGGAGTTTTTTTACTGGTGATCCGCCTGATCCTAGCCTTACAGAAGAGACAGACAACATTATTATGGATGATATTCTTTCAACTGACCGGCGCATTGCTGCTGGGATTACTGGTTACCGTGGGAATGACCCAGATCAACTGCATCTATATTCCTCTTGTTCTGTGCGGAGCATTGTGCGTGTCTTCTTTGACAGATTTTCTGGGGAAAAAAGTGAATTTCTACGGAAAAATTGTAGTAAGCATTCTTTTGGCAGCACTTCTGCTGGGGGAAAATGTACAGTTTGAAAAGGCATATTTTACTTCTTATAAAGAGCTGGTCAGTGCCTATTTTCAGGAAGGCAGCGAGGAAGCCGTACAGAAAGCCATGGAGATTGCAGCGGAAAGCGGTCGTGAGATCGAGATCGAAGATGCCATCAAATATCCCAGTGTTTTGCTCTACGGCGAGATTGATGCTGCAGAATACCTTGCCAACAGGAACTTAAGCGATGCACCTCCCAAGCCGGAGTCTTTCCTAGGCAAGGGAATCCGCTTCACCATGGGAATCGACTGGGAGCATATTGACAGAAATAAGATATATATCATTTACTATACAGATGCGGAAAAATTCGATGGATTCACTCTCCTGCCCTGCCGGGACTGGTATGTGGCGTATTAAAATGAAAATAAAAAAGCCCTCACATATCATAAAAGGTGGGGGCTTTCGCGTGTCAAAAATTATGTTTCATTTACGCACTCAGATCCAGATTCCGTCCAATCAGCATGGCAGCATCGGCAGATTTCTTATTTTGCTGGTAAGGATTGCTCTCGTCACGGTAACTGATCTTGGTCGTGGTGGTGCCGCCGGCGGTGTAGACGGTGCCGCATTCGGGACATACCGCGGTCCGCAGGGACACTGTGGCGGAGAGAACCTTGCCGTTGTTCTGTGCGGCCTTGTTGTAAGCGTTCGTTACATGCTCCTGTTCGTGGGCACGAACTCTGGAGGAGGAAGCCTGTGGTGAAATATGAGATGCAGATTTGAAGGAGACCATTTCGTTGGAACCATCCTGATATTTCCGGTTCTTGCAGGTTTCGCATTCTGCGGGAGAAGACTTTCTGCCGGGCTTTTCTACATCGGATTTTCCGGGATTCAATACAACACCTTTCTCCTCGGGCTGTGCGGAGGATACCGAGCCGGCAGAATAACCGTATCCATAATTACCGGACAGACTATAATTATTATAATTACCGATTCCGTAAATACCTGTCATAAGGCTTCTCCTTTCTGCATAATGTTTTCATTGGTTGATTCGATATTCTTCTATTTGCCCTCATTGTAGCACCTGTATCTGGTAAGGGCAAGTTAAGATTACTGAAAAATCTGCTCAACTTCTGAAATCAAGGAGGTCGTACCTAATATTACAATGGGATCCGAAAAAGAATCCGCCAGAGTAAGTGCCTGTTCCACCGAGTCTGTCCATTCTGCACCAATGCCCGCTCCCGCTAATGTCTCTTGCTGTTTTTTGGAAAAATGATAGTGCGGATTTCCGGATCTGGTGAGAAGGATCCGGCTTGCCGTTTCTTCCATGGACCGAACCACCCCGGCATAATCCTTATCCTCCGGAATTCCCACAATAACAGTGCAATTCCGAACCCCCAGATGTCGCAGGACTTCCTTTACATTCTCACAGCTGGTGGAATGGATGCAGGCATCCAGCAGGACAAACGGCTTGGAACGCAGGACTTCCATGCGTCCCGGCCAGTGCAGCAGAGACAGATTTTTCCGGATGTCTGGCAAAGAAAAAACTGCGGATTCCCTGCGCAGATCAGACAGCACATCCACACACACAGCAAGTGCCAGAGCACAGTTTTTCGCCTGATGTTCTCCCAGCAACGGAATTTGTAAATCCGCATAAATGTTGTCTCCGATTTCAACATCAAACTGCATTCCGAAGCAGGTATAACGGATGTTTTCCGCATGAAAATCCCGACCGTAGATCTTATAGGGAATATGCAGAGTTTCGGCACGGCGCTGCAGAACTTCCAGAACTTCCGGTTCCTGCTCCGCAAAATAGACACACTTCTGCTCTCCGGTGATAACGTGGGATTTATCTTCCGCAATGGCAGTCAGCGTATCACCCAGTTCCCTCGTATGCTCCAGAAAAATCCGGTTGATCACGGCATAATCGTGACGTACATTATTCACATCATCGTATTTTGCACCTTTACCGCATTCCAGTACATTGAAATCCGTATGTTTTTCCGAAAAATAAGCCAGTGCCAGATCGGCCTGGATTCCCATGGGACTGATACATACTGACTCCGGCAGATCAGAGGCAATATTCAGAATCTCTGGCTGGATCTCTGTCATCAGACGGCAGAAGTCAGATTCACTGATCATCGTATCATTGACACGGAAGCGTTCGCGAAAGTCCGTGATATGAGGGCTGGTCATCAGTCCCACAGAGAATCTTGTCTGCAGGATTCGGGAGATCATGTTGGAAACGGAGCCTTTTCCCTTGCTTCCGGTGACAACGATGCAGGGAGTAACGGATTTTTGCCAAAGCAGGGATCTGGTCAGTTCCGGGTGTCGTTTTCCAGCGTCCTTTGCAGCATAATCCTGATGTGAGGCAGCTCGCAGATAAGAGGCATAGACAAAGTCTTCCGCCTCCTTACGCGTAGTGATTTTATGAAATTGCAGTGATGTTTCGGAAGCATTATTCATAAAAATAAGCATACCTTTCCGTAGCCTGCAATTTTCCAGATACTTTAGTATCATGTATTTTCGTACACTGTGCAGGCACATATTTGCGCATGAAAAAACTATTTTTTACACTAAGTCTTTGATGTAAAGTCAGATTGTATCGTCTCAATAATTTTTCCCGCAACATTTATGCCGGAAGCCTTTTCAATACCTTCCAGTCCCGGCATGACATTGATTTCGCAAAAATAAGGTTTTTCTCTGCCAAAGAGCAGATCAATTCCCAGAAAATCCAGTCCGGTCTGTTCGTAAATATCTGCGGCTATGGTACGGATGCCGGAAGTGACAGGGTAAGGCTCTACCGAAGCGCCCAGAGCTACATTTGCACGGAAATCCCCCTGGGATGTGCGCTGCATACAGGCAACGGCTTCTCCGCGGATGCTGTAAAAGCGCAGATCTCTGCCGTAGCTTTCTGAGATAAATTCTTCGAAGAGCCATTCCTTGGAGGAAGGGTAGTTAAGAGAGAGTTCCTCATAAGAAGCTTTATCCCGGATGCAGACGATTTCTTCTCCCATGGAGCTTTCCAGTCCTTTACCGACAAAGGGAAGGCCCAGTTGTTCTACAATAGAAGAAAAAGGCAACCGTGAAGTTCCCAGAAGATATTTCGGGATCAAAAAGGCTTTGGAATGAAGCCTTCGTACCTGTTCAAATTTATTAATATAGATATTATAAGCAGTTAATGGATTATAGCTTCGGGTGGCAAGTGCATTTATAGCATCCTTTTCCCGCCCCCATTTATAGCGGTTGATGACAAAATCCACTGGTTCCAGTATTTTACCATGATTTATAACACCCTGCGGAGAGACCATAGTATCGTGGATCCCTACAATCTGCAGATCCATATCCAGGGCAGAAGCTTCCTGTACCAGGCGATTGCAGGTATAAGCGTTGGTCATAGTATTATATTTTTCTATGATATATCCTCTGATAGGCATAAGACACCTCGTAATTTCAGTATTCTCATGGTTAACATAGCAAAATGTTGTCAAAATAGCAAGAAATATAGTTCTTCTATTGAAAAAGGAGCAATATCCTGCGTATAATAAGAGGTATAAGAGCCTAAAAGTGGGATGATAATCCCACGATATGCGAATATTGGGTAGAATTGTGGTAGTGCGTAGCACGAAGCAATCCGTAGGTATCAAAGTCGGGGGCTTTTGACCCCGGCATCATTAAAATATATTAAGAAGAAACAAAAGAGGAGACATACAATGAAATTACTCGAAGAGCGCATTCGCAAAGATGGTACAGTAAAAGCAGGGAATGTATTAAAAGTAGATTCTTTTCTGAATCATCAGATGGACATTGATCTGTTCAATGAAATGGGAAAAGAATGGGCGCGTCTGTTCGCAGACCGTAAGATTACGAAGATCCTGACGGTGGAGGCTTCCGGTATCGGCATTGCCTGTGTGGCAGCCCAGCATTTTCATGTACCTGTGGTATTTGCAAAAAAGTCCCAGTCCGTAAATATTGACGGTGAAGTATATTCCACCAAGATCGAATCCTTTACGCACAAGAGAGTATATGACGTGATCGTTTCCAAAAAATTCCTGCATCCGGAAGATCATATTCTGATCATTGATGATTTTCTGGCCAACGGATGCGCACTGGAGGGTCTGATCGACATTGTCAATAAAGCGGGAGCTTCTGTAGAGGGTGTCGGCATTGCCGTTGAGAAGGGATTCCAGAAGGGCGGCGACCTGATCCGTTCCAAGGGTATCCGTGTAGAGTCGCTCGCTATTGTGGAAAGCATGGATGACAAGACCGGAGAGATCACATTTCGATCTTAATAGTTAGATAAGTTAGATAGGTTAGATAACTATTCAGAACCACATTCGCAAACGAGTTAATAAAAATTTAATACCTCTCTTGACAAGAAGTCAGACAAATGCTTATACTGACTAATGTTGAGAGAGTACAATAAAGGGGTTGTATGAAGGTGTCATACACCCTTTTTGCGTTGACTCACCGGTTTATCTGCAGATCTGTGCCCGCGCTGCTACATGGATCTGTAACGAAGCAGCAGCGCAGAAAGAGGAGAATTATGAAAAAGAAAGTCGTAAGTTTACTCGCAGCTATGGCTCTCGCAGTTACTGCTCTGGCAGGATGCGGATCCAATGATGCAGCTACCACCGGCACAGATGCGGCAACTGTTGCAGCTACTACTGAGGTGGCAGCTACTACTGAAGCAGCAGCTGATGGCGAAGCTGTCAGTGGTGTAAAGGCAGGTTTTATTTTCCTGCATGATGAGAACTCTACTTATGATCTGAACTTCCTGAACGGAGCAAAGGCAGCTTGTGAGAAGCTTGGCATTGAGTACATGACCAAGACCAATATTCCTGAAGGACAGGAAGCTTATGAAGCAGCTTGTGAGCTTGCTGATGCAGGTTGTAATTTCATTTTCGCAGACAGCTTTGGACATGAGGACTACATCATCGAGGCTGCTAAGGAGTATCCCAATGTTCAGTTCAGCCATGCAACCGGAACCAAGGCTCATACTGAGGGTCTGGACAACTTCCACAATGCATTTGCTTCCATTTATGATGGCCGTTACCTTGCAGGTATCGTTGCAGGCATGAAGCTGAATGAGATGATCGCTAACGGTGATATTACCGAGGATCAGGCTAAGATGGGTTATGTAGGTGCTTATACATATGCAGAAGTTATGTCCGGTTATACCTCATTCTTCCTGGGTGCCCGTTCCGTATGCCCCAGCGTTACCATGGATGTAACCTTTACCGGTTCCTGGTACGATGAGACCGCTGAGAAGGAAGCAGCTAACAAGCTGATCGAGGGCGGATGTGTACTGATCAGCCAGCATGCAGACTCCATGGGTGCTCCTACCGCATGTGAGACCGCAGGCGTTCCCAACGTATCTTACAACGGAAGCACTGAGGCAGCCTGCCCCAATACCTTCCTGGTATCTTCCAGAGTTAACTGGGAGCCTTACTTTGAGTATGCTATTAAATGTGTAGCAGATGGAACTCCTATCGATACCGATTGGTGTGGTACTCTGGAGACCGGCTCTGTAGAGCTGAGCGATCTTGGTGCTGCTGTAGCAGATGGTACCGCAGAAGCAGTAGAAGCTGCAAAGGCTGATCTGATCGCAGGCAAGGCTCATGTATATGATATCACCACCTTTACTGTAGACGGTAAGACCCTGGACAGCTATGAAGCTGATATTGATACTGATCCTGATTATACTCCCGACCATGAGGTAGTAAGTGACGGATACTTCCATGAGTCCGATGTTGCATTCCGTTCCGCTCCTTACTTCAATGTAAGAATTGATGGAATCAACCTGTTGGATGAGCAGTATTAATTGACTTATTGAAATAGCCCGGACGGCGCAGCGTTTATTGCCGCGCCGCCCTTTTTCTACCTTATGGATCTTTTGCTTTTGCGGATGGATGAGGTAGAAAAGGGGCGGCCAGTGTGCTTATGCCAGGTATTAAAAGACCTGAAAATTGCAGGTCGTGGATAAATTGGAAAGGTGACTAGGATGGAAAAAGAGACAAAAGTAGCTGCGGTTTCGATGAAAAACATTACCAAGACTTTTGGATCCGTGATTGCCAATGATAAGGTAAATCTGGATATCTATAAGGGTGAGATATTATCACTGCTTGGGGAAAACGGCAGCGGTAAGACGACACTGATGAATATGCTCTCCGGTATTTATTTTCCGGATGAGGGACAGATCTTTATTAACGGTAAGGAAGAGGTCATCAAATCCCCCAAGGATGCGTTACGGCTGGGAATCGGTATGGTGCATCAGCATTTTAAGCTGATCGATGTACTTTCCGCTACCGAGAATATCATTCTGGGTCTGCAAGGCAGGCTTAATATCAAGGAGGCTTCCCGGAAAATAGAGGAAATCTGTGACAAATACGGTTTTGAAGTAGATCCGAAGCAGAAAATCTATGATATGACAGTATCCCAGAAGCAGACCGTAGAGATTGTAAAGGTGCTGTATCGTGGTGCGGATATCCTGATCCTGGATGAGCCTACCGCCGTACTGACACCGCAGGAGACAGAGAAGCTCTTTAACGTTCTCCGGAAAATGAGAGATGACGGCAAGGCTATTGTCATTATTACCCATAAAATGCATGAAGTGGAATCTCTGTCTGACAGGGTGGCTGTGCTTCGTAACGGTCAGTATATTGGAAGCATGCTGACAAAGGATACCACCGTTACGGAAATGACCAATATGATGGTGGGACATGCGGTTACTTTGAATATTGTCAGACCGGAACCTGTGAATCCGAAGCCCCGTATCGAAGTACAGGGACTGACTGTACGTAACGAAGAAGGTATCGTTAAGCTGAAGGATGTCTCCTTTACCGCCAATAGTGGTGAGATCCTGGGAATCGCCGGTATCTCCGGCTGTGGACAGAAGGAGCTTTTGGAAGCCATTGCAGGTCTGCAGGTAACAGAAGCCGGCACAATCAGCTATGTGGAAGATGATGGAAGTAAGGAAATGCTGATCGGCAAGGATCCGTTGAAGATCGCAGAGATGGGTGTATCGCTTTCTTTTGTACCGGAGGATCGTCTCGGCATGGGTCTGGTAGGCAATATGGATCTGACCGATAATATGATGTTACGTTCCTTCCGACAAGGACATACACCGTTTACGAACCGAAAGCCTTCCAAACAGCTTGCAACTGATGTGGTAGAAAATCTGGAGGTTGTAACCCCGGGTATCACCACTCCGGTACGCAGATTGTCCGGTGGTAATGTACAGAAGGTTCTCGTTGGAAGAGAGATTGCGTCTGCACCTACCGTACTGTTGACGGCTTATGTGGTACGTGGACTGGATATTAATTCTTCGTATACTATATATGACCTGATCAATGAACAGAAGAAAAAGGGCGTTGCCGTGATTTTCGTAGGTGAGGATCTGGATGTGCTGATGGAGCTGTCCGACCGTATCATGGTATTGTGCGGCGGAGAAGTGAGCGGTATTCTGGATGCGAGAAAGACAGACAAAAATGAGGTCGGTATGCTGATGACCAGAGTAGGAGGCAAAGAACATGAAGGAAAAGAATAAAGAGCCTTTGTTTCATATCGTAAAAAGAGATGCGCTTCCCTGGTATAAATCTCTGGGTATTCGATTTTTGGCAATCCTGCTGGCACTGATCCTGTGCGGTATCATTACGACGATCACCACGGGAATCAATCCTTTACAGGTATATCAGTCCATCGTTCTGGGTGCTTTCGGATCCGTCCGCAAGACCTGGGTCACTTTTCAGAATATAGCGATCCTGCTTTTGATCGCATTGGCACTGACTCCGGCATTTAAGATGAAATTCTGGAACATTGGTGGGGAAGGACAGGTACTGATTGGAGGTCTTGCCTCCGCAGCATGCATGATCTGCCTGGCTGAGAAACTTCCGGCAGCACTGGTTGTTGTTTGCATGATCGTGACCAGTATTGCGGCAGGCGCTTTCTGGGCATTTATCCCCGCATTTTTCAAGGCGAAATGGAATACCAATGAGACGCTGTCTACGCTGATGATGAACTACATAGCTACTCAGCTGGTGGCATTTTATACGATAGTATGGGAGGTTCCCAAGGGATCCGGTAAGATCGGTATCATCAACCAGAACACCAATGTGGGCTGGCTACCGCAGATCTTCGGCTCCAAATATCTGTTAAGTATTGTAGTGGCAGTCGTGATCACGATATTTATGTATGTATATTTGAACTACAGTAAGCAGGGATATGAGATCTCTGTTGTGGGTGAGAGCGAAAATACTGCAAAATATGTGGGTATTAAGGTGGAAAAGGTAATTATCCGTACCATGCTTCTGTCCGGTGCACTGTGCGGACTGGTAGGTCTGCTGTTGGTAGGAGGCATCAATCATACTGTGACTACCACGATTGCAGGTGGACAGGGATTTACCGCTGTACTGGTATCCTGGATGTCCAAGTTCAATCCTCTGACCATGGTATTCTCCAGCTTCCTGATCATATTCATGGATCGCGGAGCCAGTGAGATCTCTACCAATTTTGGACTGAATCATTCTTACTCCGATATTCTGACAGGTATTATCCTGTTCTTTATCATCGGCTGTGAGTTCTTCATTACTTACAGACTGCAGTTCCGTAAAAAAGCAGAAAAGGAGGAACAGTAAGCATGTGGTCATTTTTACTTGCATTTATTCCGAGAGCAATCGTACAGGGAATTCCTCTGTTATACGGGAGTACCGGTGAGATCATCACGGAGAAGTCCGGTAATCTGAATCTGGGAATCCCCGGCGTCATGTATGTGGGAGGTATCTGTGGTGTCATCGGATCTTTCTTCTATGAGAGATCCGCAGGAGACGCGGCGAACATGAATGGGTTTCTTGCCATTGCGATTCCGATGCTCTGCTGCCTGTTAGGATCCCTGTTGATGGGATTGCTGTACTGCTTCCTGACTGTCACCCTGCGGGCGAACCAGAACGTGACCGGTCTGGCAATGACCACCTTCGGTGTTGGCTTCGGTAACTTCTTCGGCGGATCCCTGATCAAGCTGGTAAACAGTGATGTACCTTCCATTGCACTGTCTGCTACCAGCAGTTATTTCAGTAAGTCCCTTCCTTTTGCGGGAAAACTTGGCTGGTTTGGTAAGCTGTTTTTATCCTATGGATTCCTGGCTTATCTGGCAGTGATCATTGCGTTTGCGGCATCGTATGTCCTGAGTCATACTAGAACAGGCCTGCACTTAAGAGCAGTCGGTGAGGGCCCCAATACCGCAGATGCAGCCGGTATCAACGTATCCCGGTACAAATACATCGCTACCTGCGTGGGCTGTATGATCGCAGGTCTGGGCTGACTGTACTATGTAATGGATTATGCCTGCGGCGTCTGGTCCAACGATGCGTTCGGTGACAGAGGCTGGCTTGCCATTGCGCTGGTCATCTTCACTATCTGGAGACCGAATATCAGTGTATTTGCTTCCTTCCTGTTCGGTGGACTCTACATTTTGTATTTGTATCTGCCCACCGGTATCGAGCATATGGAGTATCAGGAGCTGTATAAGATGATCCCTTATGTCGTGACCTTACTGGTACTGGT
>OGKJ01000285.1_pt1 | contig 17257 bp, 18 predicted proteins | sample 1572461 | NCBI WGS metagenome assembly OGKJ01 (sample SAMEA2582080, study PRJEB24529) | metagenome | biome: Human gut stool | place: China | collected 2011 | reverse complement strand
GGATATGGCAGGTTCTCTGGTGAAAAACGATGAGGATGGCAAGGGAAACATTGCTCTGTGGAGAAAGGTAAGAGCGTTCCTGGATGCGGAGTTCCCCGAGGCAGTGCTGGTATCCGAATGGGGAGAACCGGACAAGTCCCTGCAGGGCGGCTTCCATATGGACTTTTTACTTCATTTCGGACCGTCTCATTATAACGATCTGTTCCGCTGTGAGGAGCCTTTTTTCTCCGGAAGAGGTAAGGGTGATGTGGCAGCCTTCGTAGAGAAATACAAGGAAAACTATGAAAAGGCACAGCGCAAGGGGCTGATCTGTATTCCCTCCGGCAATCACGATATGGATCGTCTGGCGAGAAGCATCCATGGGGAGGAGTTAAAGGGGGCATTTGCATTCCTCCTGTCCATGCCCGGTGCACCTTTCCTATATTATGGCGATGAGATCGGCATGCGCTATGTGGAAAATCTGCACTCCGTAGAGGGCGGTTACGGACGTACCGGTTCCCGCTCGCCCATGCAGTGGGATCATACCACCAACGCCGGCTTCAGTGCGGCACCGAAGGAAAAGCTCTATGTAAAACAGGACGAAGCCACTGACCGTCCCACAGTGGAAGCGCAGATGGCAGATCCGGATTCCCTGTATCATGAGATTCAGAAGTTAATTAACCTCCGTCAGGCGCACAGCGCATTGCAGAGCCGTGGAGAGATCGAGTTCGTCTATGCGGAGGAAAAGAAGTATCCATTAGCCTACCTGCGCAGTGATAACAGGGAGAAAATCCTGGTCATCATCAATCCGGCGGACAGAGAGGTCAGCTTCGACGGAGATTATGCGGTAAAGGAAGCTTTGTATACCTTCGGCGGGGAAGCTGCATTTACAGGCGGAAAGGTTACCGTGCCCGGGGGCAGCGCCGGATTTTATCTGCTGTAGTTGGTGGAATGTATTTTAAAAGAAGTGGATGATCAGTCTGGCGTAACGGAGGAGTTTTCGAAAAAATGATTGCGGCATCTCTAAAAAAGTATGCTATAATGAGCGCATGCTAGAGTATAAATGAAAAGAGAACCGTATGAATCAGGTAAATTATCAGAAAGAATTAGAGAAAATTTTAAATACTTTACAGGAGAAGGGCGAGGCAGCGTCGGACTGGCGGCCGCCCCGCCTGTTTCTGCATAGCTGCTGTGCACCGTGCAGCAGTTATTGTCTGGAATATCTGTGCCGTTATTTTTTGATCACAGTATTTTATTACAATCCCAACATTTCCTTTTCAGAAGAATACCGAAAGCGCGTGGCGGAGCAGAAGCGCCTGATCGTAGCTTATAATAAAGAAGAAAAGGGCTGGCCCATCGACATCGTGGAGGGAGATTATGAACCGGAGCGCTTTTATGAGATGGCGAAGGGCTACGAGAACTGTCCCGAGGGGGGAGAGCGGTGCTTCCGCTGCTTCGACCTGCGGCTGCGCAGGACCGCGGAGCTGGCAGTGAATGGTGGTTATGATTATTTTGCCACGACCCTGACCATCAGCCCTCTGAAAAATGCGGCGAAGATTAACGAGATCGGACAAGCACTTTCCGGGGAATATAGTATCCCCTGGCTGCCCTCGGATTTCAAGAAAAAGAACGGGTATAAGAGATCCATCGAACTGTCCGCAGAGTATGAGCTGTACCGGCAGAATTACTGCGGTTGTGCCTTTTCCAAGGCGGAGCGGGAAGCACAGATCGCAAATGCGTAATTGCGTCTTGCGGGATGAGGAATTTTAGGATATAGTAGAAATATTGAAAACAGCGCAGAAGCGTGAGAGATAGAAATTGTGACTGCACAAGATATTCCGGTACATTACAGGAAGTAACGGAATACCAGCAGATTACTGAAAGGTATGAGGATTGACTGACATGAAGAAATTTTTAGAAATGCTGACAGAGGAAATGCAGCAGGCATTTACCGCAGCAGGCTATGACGGAAGCTTAGGAAAAGTAATGCTTTCCAACCGTCCTGACCTGTGCGAATATCAGTGTAACGGCGCCATGGCGGGAGCCAAGCTGTATAAAAAAGCCCCCATCATGATCGCAAACGACGTGGCAGAGCAGTTAAAAGACAGCAAGGTATTTTCCGAAGTGGTGGCAGTAGCCCCCGGATTCCTGAACCTGAAGGTCAGTGAGGCATTTTTGCTCACCTATTTACAGGGCATGGAGGCAAATGAAAAATTCGGTCTGGAGAAGCCCGAACATCCCAAGAAGATCATTATCGACTACGGCAAAACCTCTGCATGTGGGACATTTACGTTCCGCAGTGATCGGTGAAAGCGTAAAGCGCATCAGCCGTTATGTGGGTCATGAGGTCATCGGTGACGTGCATCTGGGCGACTGGGGATTACAGATGGGGCTGGTCATTACCGGTTTACAGGAGAGACAGCCGGATCTGGTATATTTTGACGAGAACTACACCGGGGAATATCCCGAAGAGGCACCTTTTACCATCAGCGAACTGGAGGAAATCTACCCCGCAGCCAGCGCCAGGTCCAAGGAGGATCCCGAGTACAAGGCAAAGGCGATGGAGGCAACCTTCAAATTACAGAGCGGTGTCAGAGGATATCGTGCGCTGTGGAAGCACATTATCAATGTGTCTGTGAACGACCTGAAGAAGAATTATTCCAAATTAAATGTAGAATTCGATCTGTGGAAGGGTGAGAGCGATGTCCATGACATCATCCCCGAGATGGTCGCTTATATGAAGGACAACGGCTATGCACACTTAAGCGAGGGTGCGTTGGTAGTGGATGTCAAGGAAGACACCGACACCAAGGAGATCCCTCCCTGCATGATCTTAAAATCCGACGGAGCCTCTCTGTACAATACCACAGATCTGGCTACCATTATGGAGCGTATGAAGCTGTATCATCCCGACGAGCTGATCTATGTGGTAGACAAGCGTCAGGAACTGTATTTTGAACAGGTATTCCGCTGCGCCCGCAAGACGAAGCTGGTAGAGCCCGAGACGGAGCTTAAGTTCTTAGGCTTCGGCACCATGCACGGCAAGGACGGCAAACCCTTCAAGACCAGACAGGGCGGTGTCATGCGTCTGGAGAATCTGATCAAGGATACACAGGATGAGATGTACAAAAAGATCAAGGAAGGCCGCGACATGGAGGATGCCGAAGCGAAAAAGGTAGCGGACGTGGTAGCTATCTCCGCATTAAAATACGGTGATCTGTCCAATCAGGCATCCAAGGATTATGTTTTTGATATCGACCGTTTCACCTCCTTCGAGGGAGATACCGGCCCCTACATCCTGTATACCATTGTGCGAATCAAGTCTATTTTGAATAAATACAAGGAGCAGGGCGGAGACCTGACCGCTGTAAAATTACAGCAGCCCGGTAATGCGTCCGAGAAAGAGCTTGCCATGGAACTGGCACAGTTCAATACCATGATCGCTACCGCTGGAGAAGAACTGGCACCCCATAAGGTATGTGCCTATATTTACGATCTTGCCAATGCGTTCAACCACTTCTACCATGAGACCAAGATCTTAGGTGAAGAGAATGAGGAGCGTAAGCAGGGACTGGTAGCACTTTTAGTGCTGACCAGAGATATCCTGGAGACCTGTATTGATATGCTGGGATTCGAAGCTCCGGAGAAAATGTAATAAAAATAATATCTATTTAGTAAACCCGCTGAAAAACGGGGACACAAAGCCAGATGGGTCTAAGGTCTGAACATAGAGAAAAATCAGACTATGACAGCCGGTTGCAGCAGATTCCTGAGTGTAGGGGAGTATGTTTATCGTGAGCCGTCTGTCAGTGCACATTTTTGGCAGACGGCTTTTATTGTGCCGTAGAAGGGGAAAACGATGTCTTTAAACTATGAGCAGAACGAAAATGACATCCTGAATAAATTATTGCCGGAATATAGACAGCATTCTGTACAAAGAAAAAGCAATCCAGAAGCAGTTACAGGACACATTGGAGAAAGTGAAGCTGAGTAACGAGATCATTTCCTCCATCGCCAGAACTTACCAGTATATTTCACGGATCGATATTCAGGCAGATTATTTCGAAGAGATCAATAACCGGGATACCGAGCATCTGAAGTTCACGAAATCGGGAAAGCTGTCGGAAAGCAATGAAAAGGTATGCAGACTATACGTGGCGGAGGAGTATCAGGAGGCATTTTTCAAATTTGTGGATCTGAAGACCCTGCCGGAACGCATGAAGAATGAAGAGACGTTAGTCCTAGAATACCGGATGAAGGATGGCGACTGGCACAGACTCCGTTTTGTGGAAAAAAAGAGAGACGAAAACGGTGTACTGACCCATGTGCTCTGCCTGATCCGCAGCATCAGCGATACCAAGAAGTGGGAACATGAACTGATGTATCAGGTGGAGGAAGCCAGGAAGGCAGCAGCTTTGAAGGCCCGTTTCCTGTCAAATATGAGTCATGATATCCGGACACCCATGAATGGCATTATCGGCACGCTGAATCTGGCAAACCGTTATCCGGATGATCTGGAGGTACAGAGAAAGTGCCGGGAACAGATCATGACTTCATCGAAGTATCTGGTCTCTATCGTGAATGATATTCTGGATATGAACAAACTGGAGTCGGGAGGTGTAGTGGAACAGGAGATTCCGTTTAATCTGGCAGAACTGCTGAACCGGGTTAACCTCGGCAAGCAGAAGCAGGCGGCAGAAAAGAATGTGGAATATATTGTTGACTGGGAACAGAGTGATATCCGCCATATGGATCTGGCAGGGAATCCAATCTATGTGGAGAGACTGCTGACCAATATTTCTGATAATGCGGTTAAATTTACCGGACCGGGCGGCAGTGTGCGTGTCTGGTGTGCAGAAAAATATGCGGACGAGGAGCGGGTAGTCTATGAATTCGGCTGTGCCGATACTGGTATCGGCATGAGTGAAACCTTTCTGGAACATGCTTTTGAACCGTTCACGCAGGAGAATGAGACCAGCAGATCCAGGTACGAAGGCACAGGACTGGGACTTGCCATTGCAAAGAAAATCGTGGACAGGATGGATGGAGAAATTGAAACAGAGAGTAAAAAAGGCGTCGGAACTACTGTGACCATGACACTTCCGTTCAAAATCGGGGAACCGGTGGAGAAGGAGAAGAACGTAAACTATGAGGAAATCCCGGTGGAAGGTCTGCGGGCGCTGTTAGCAGAGGACAATGAACTCAACATGGAGATCACAAAATTCATGCTGGAGGATTACGGGATCCACGTAGAGTGCGCTGCAGACGGAGAAGAGGCGGTACAAAAGTTCAAAAATCTGAGCTGGGATATTACGATGTGATCTTCATGGACATTATGATGCCGAAGCTAAATGGCTGGGATGCCACCCGCAGGATCCGGTCCATGAAACGGTCGGATGCCGGAAATGTCCCCATCATTGCCATGAGCGCCAATGCCTTTGCGGAAGACATTATCAACAGCCGATGGATGAAAAGAAGCTGTTGGAAACAGTGAAGGAATGCATTATGTTCCGGGACCATTCCTGAAGAAACAGCATAGAAACAGCCTAGAAAAGGGCAGAGGATATCCTCTGTCCTTTTCCTATATTAGGATGACTTATCGTGCAACATTACGTACTGAAAATGGTGGGACAACCGGATATAATAGCTACAAAGACAGGAGTTTTTTCTGTGAAGCATGTGGCCTACATTATGGAAAGGAGAAAAATTATGATTTCATTTATATTGTGTCTGTTGCTGTTAACCATTTTATTCGGAATCGCATATAAGATTACCGGGGCAATTTTAAAGGCCTGTGTGTGGCTGCTGATCCTGTTGCCCATCGGCCTCATCCTGTCGGGCGTGGGAGTGATCTTCTGCTGTACAATCATTTTAATACCGGTAGGGATCGGAATTATCAAGGCCGGGATCCGGATGATATTGCCGGGGTAAAGAAATAAAATGATAACAGACTGCCTGATGTGTGGTAAAATAAAGTTATCGCATATCAGGCAGTTTCATTATTATTGATATATAGTATTGATAAATCAGGAAAGGTGATGGCATATGGAGATCAAAAGTATACTGATCAAAGATACAACGAGAGAAGAGCGGATCCGCATTATACAGGAGGGTTTGAACCAGTGCGGTGGAGCCTGTGACTTCTGCAACGGTTGTGATAATCTGGGCGGTGGTTCCGTGGATACATTTTATGAACCGTACATTAACGGGGAGAAGGAACTGCGGCAGCTGAATGAGGAATACAGAAGCAACATGGGACTGGTGAGATAGGAGACGGGCTATGTTTTTCATACCGTGTATTAAGTGGAATAAGCACTATTATGTGCGGACAAGCTGCTGTAATACGCTGTATGAACTGGATCCGGAGATGGGAAAGGCCATTGCCCGGGGAGAGCAGGTACTGATTCGCCCGGAGCATTTGCAGAGAATTTCAAAAGTGACCTATGGGTATAACTATAAACATTGCAATTACTGTGGGTATGAGACAGCAGAAAATTTTGAGTATTGCCCAAAGTGCGGTAAGAAATTTTAAAAGCGAGAGGGGACGTGAATCTGTCTCGATTTCAAAAGGGAGTGTTACTCACAAGGACCATTGTCTTTCCAGGCACCTTTCCATTTTGGTTTTTCTGTGGAACGTTTTGGTAGATTCATAGTGTTCATCAGGCGGTCCACTCTGCCGAGACTGATGTTTATGCCATAATCACGTTCTAATACACGACGGATCTTGTAAGCACCAAGAGAGTTATCGTAATCAGTATAGATTTGTAAAAGGTGCTTACGAATCAACGGATTTTCTTTTGTACGAGGTGCTAAATCTGAATAAAAGTGCTTGTAATAAGTACTGCGATTTATGCGAAGAACTCGACAAAGAGTTTTGATATCGTATTGATGACGCAGCTTATGCACGGCATCTAATCGTTGCTTGAGTGTGGCGTGAATATGGCAATCGCTTTTTTTAGTATTTGGTTTTCTTCTTCCAGCTGAGCCATACGTTTTTGAAGCTCTTTCACCTGCTTTGCAGTAAGAACTTCACCGTCATCAGTTTCAACAGTTGAATACTGTTTGACCCATCTGGAAAGAGCAGTTTGAGATACGCCGTACTCTTTGATAAGAGAGGCCTGAGTTTTACCATTGTGGTAAAGCTCAACGAGGGTTCGTTTGAAATCCTCATCGTAATGTTGTTTTGTGGACATAAAAGATACCTCCTTTTGGTGTCTATGTTAATAGTAAGTCTATTTAACCAATGTGTCCACTTTTATAAGTATAATGCAGGTAGTACACATGATAAGAATTGCTGTTTGTGATGATGAAAATGTAATTGTGAATCAGATAGAGCATATAATTTCTGAAGTATGCAAGCGGGAAAGCATTCCCGTGAATATTGATGTTTTTTACAGTGGTAGGGAACTCAAAAGGCAGGTTACATCAGGAACAAAGTATGACATCATCTTTTTGGATATTCAGATGAAGGGTGGCGATGGCATCATTGCGGCTGAAAATATACGGAAGGTGGATGATAATGTACTTCTGATTTATGTATCAGGCTATGATAAATATATGATGGAATTGTTCCGGTTGGATGTATTTGGATTTATAAAGAAACCAATCGATGAGGAGATATTGACAAAGACATTTCTGGAAACTTATCAGAGAGTCTGCAGTAAAATGGTCTATTTTACCTTTTCTTATAAGCATGAAGAATATAAAATTCTATGTAAAGAGATTTTATACTTTGAAAGCAATGCCAGGAAAGTTACAATATATACGCAAAACGGGGAGCATTACACATTTAACGGGAAACTGTCAGAGATAGAACAAAAAATGTCAGATGGAAAAATACCTTTTTTGAGAGTACATCAGTCTTATCTGGTAAATTATTATTTGATTAGATCAAGGACAAAAATAGAAATAACGTTGGTAAATGGGAAGAAACTGCCTATAAGCGAAGAACGGCAGAAATACTTTAACCAACAATACAGCCATCTTCTGGGAGGGGAAATCAATGTATAATCAAATAGAAGATATTCTATTAAATATTTCTATTGTTATCGCAACCGTATGGATTGTAAAAAGATTTTGGGGAAGCTTTTTTGAAGAAAAGCAGAATAGTATACTTTCTGTTTCTCTGTGGATTGTTTATTGCATATTCCAATTTTTCTTTGGTTATCATAATGGGCGCCTGCAAATTTTTGCAACCATTCTGAACATTTTACTGATTCTGTCCATAGCGATGGTTGCCTACCAAAGCCGTGGAAAGGAAAAATACTTTTTATTGGCTACATTCTATGCAGGCTGGTCGTTGATTGAGGTCTTTGTCTTTTCCCTAATCAATAGCTTTGACATAGGGGAAAGCCAGCAAAGGGATATTATTGGGTTGGTATTATCGAACATCCTGATGATCCTTTCTGTATATGCACTGTCGATGGTGGCAGAAAAAAGAAAGGAGAGTCCGGTACCGGGAAAATATTATTTTTTTCTCCTGTTGGTGCCAGTGGGAAGCATAGTCATTGCAATCAATGAATTTTGCTCAGAAGGAAAGTCCTTTTTTGCTGTTATCACTATCAGCATTCTTATCTTATTTAATGTCATTATTTTTGAATTGTATGTAAAAATAAATAAAGTTTTTGCTTATGAAAAAGAACATACAGTTTATGCCCAGCAATTTGATATGATCGAAAAAATTACGGTATCGCAAAAAAAGATGTTGGAGGAATTTTATGAGGACAGGCACAATCTGCTGAATAAACTTATTGTTTTAAAAAACAGCGTTGAAAACAGTGATAAAGAGTCTGTAATCAGAAACCTGAATCAGATTATCAAAAACAGCAATATTTCCGAAAACATTTCCAATACCGGCAACAGTACCATTGATTGTCTGATTAATTTCAAATATGCCGTTGCTAAGGAATACGGGATTACATTTCAGTTAAAAATATTTATTCCAGAGGAGCTTTCCATGGAACCATGTGATATTGGCATAGCACTGGGAAATGCACTGGATAATGCAATAGAAGCTGTCCGGGACTGCAGGCAGCACCAAAAGGTGATAGAAATATCCATGGGAGTGAAAAAGCAGGCGCTGGTCATGCTGATAAAGAATCCATATGAGCATGTCTTAAAAAACGACAGAAGCGGAAAATATCAATCCACAAAAACAGAAAGCGGCAGACATGGATATGGATTAAATTCCATAGCAAGAATTGCAGAAAAGTACCAGGGCGAAATTCTAGTGGAAGCACAGGATTCTGTATTTTGCCTGACCGTTGTTATGAATTTGCCGGAAAATTGACAGCTATTGCCGTATTTTTGACATATTAGGGATTATTTTGAGGGGAATATGATACCTGACTTTGGGAGTTGAATCTTAAAATATGGTGCTAAGCCACGGATTAAAACCTGTGGCTTAGCATTTTTTCTGATGTCTCCGTCGTTTAAAAAGTAGGAACTTAACGGCAGGCCGATAAGTGCTGAAAATTCTTTTATAAATTTAGAACCCCGTGCAAGGTTGATATACTTTCGGTCTGATATTTTACAACTCGGAACTCATGGATAAAATTAAAGATATCCTAAAGACGGATGACCGTTGTCATGAATCTACTGGAAAATTGACAGCTATTGCCGTATTTTTGACATATTAGTGATTATCTTGCGGGGAATATGATATGATTACAAAAATAGTTCATTAAGGGGGTATACATAATGAAGAAAAATGAAAAGAAAACTGTATTAGCAAAAGCATTAACATCCGTTGCTGATGGAATGTTATCAAAAGCTGCAAACAGCAGATGTGCACTCATATACCATCAGCCTAAACAGCCGGAAGAAGTGAGGAAATTCAGGAAAAACAAATAAATGAGAAAAGTAGCAAAGTTGTTGACAGATTATGTTATCAAAAAGAGCATGGTTGATGAAGCAGATCGGGAAGTCTATGAATATGGATTTGTCATAACCTTGGAAGTTGGGTTATTTTTGGTTGCAAGCTTGTTCATCGCACTGAAACTCGATATGGTCTTAGAAGGGATATTTTTCTTTGTGATTTTCTCACCATTGCGTTCCTATGCAGGTGGTTTGCATTTGGAAAAATTCTGGATATGCTTTGTTTTGTCATGCTTAACATATATTACTACTCTGCTTGTAGTTAAGAATCTCTGTTTACATGAATTTGTTTCACTTATTGTATTATTCGCCCTGGAAGTATTTGTGTATGTGTTATATCCAGTTGAGAACAGAAACAGGGAGATAAACGAAGAAGAGAACAAGTGTTTTAAAATAAAGCTGATGAAATATTTATGCTTGGATTTTTTTATCGGAATAGTTTGCACTATATTTGAAAAGGATAGCTACTTCTTGGAGCTAAATATAATATTTTTAATAGTTGTAATCACAATGCTGATAGGGAAATGCAGAAATCATTTGAAAAATGTATGTAAAAGCTATGTTCCAGGAAAAGGTCTCTGGTAGCTGGGGCAATGTGGAATCATGGGAAGATTCGAGCAATACCATAACAGCATCTGGCTTGGAAATATATCTGGTTTCCAGAGGTACATATCGAGTTACAATGACGTGTAGTGTTAATGGAGAAATTAAAACGGCAACATCGGCAGAAAAGAATTATCAGTTTGTAGAAAAATGTAATGTGTATTGCAGGTGGGGAAATCTGCTTTGCAACTATGGATGGGAGTGGTGCCCATGAAGAGTCTATAATGGCGAGAAATTTGAGAAGTGAAACGGAGGAGATTTTGAATGAAAATATTGACAAAAGTTATGGATTTACTTGCATTATCGGTTATCTTGTCTTTTATGATTTTGATGTTTTCAGGATGCCAGATGGCTTCCGGTACTCTTTCCGAAAAGGAAATTACTGTGTTTAACACAGAATTTTTCAATGGTGACATAACGAACATGAACAATATGCTGTTATCCAGCGAGTATAGTCAACCAGATGAAATTAACTTGTTTGAGTTATTTTATAATGGCGTTGGAGGAGCGTTTGGCGAAGTATCGGAGGATGAACTGTCAATGCTGACAGAGTTATGTATTGATGCCCCGTATTTGGATATCATAAAAATCACAGCAAATGAAATGGATGCTTTTTTGCAGGAAAAAATGGGAATAAGTCTGGCGGAGACAAAAAAGACAGGCTTGGACAGTTTCTATTATTTGGAGCAATATGACAGTTACTATCTGATTATGGGAGACTCGAATTTTGATTGGTGTATGGTTACTTCCGGAACTTGGGAGTCAAATAACAAACTCATACTGAAATACGAAAAAGAGTATGAGGGGGGGCAATGGGTGGTCATTTTACAAAAGACGGATGATGGTTATTTGTTTATTTCTAACCAGAAGGCAGATTAAACAAGTTCAGACGAGAAAGAGAGGTATTTTATGAAGAGAAAAGAGGAAGCAATGAAAAAGTATATTGCGGGTTTTTAGCTATTTGTATGATCTTTGTTATGGTTCCGATTTTGCCCGCAGAGGCGGCTGGCCTGGAAGATACAGAAAGGGTGGAGATACTTGAGTTGGTAGAAAGCTACATGGATAGTCGGGAAACAGCAGTCATGACCGGGGACACGGAAAGCTTGAGAACAGTGGCTGTCAACGGCATCGTGAACGATGAAAATGCTCACAGAATTACATTGTCCGAAAATAACGTCAGCGTTTCTGATATGTCTTTTCAAATTTCTGGGATTGACATAGAGGATACAATAACTTTTGTGACATTATATGAGAGCATGGAATATGTAGATGACGGTGTTGTGAAGACTGCAGACATTGAACACAACCTGACTATCATGTACGATGAGGCATATGATGTAGCCAAAGTAGTGTCTGACAGTTATAGGGAGACTGTGTCAGGATTCCAATCCTGTTCTTATGTTTCTGAAGAAATTCAAGCTGTTAGTGAAGCGTTATACAGCTTGAATTCCATAAATACTGATTATTGTGCTGAAATTGTCAGAGTTGCAGAATCCCAGGTTGGGTATAAAGAAAAGGCTTCCAATTCAGACTTGGATAGTTTCACAGCGAACGCCGGTTCTGCAAACTACACCAAATATGGTCAATGGTATGGGCTTAACCCCGCAGCATGGTGTGCAATATTTGTTAGTTGGTGCGCAAGTGAAGCGGGCGTATCAACATCCGTTATTCCTAAGTATTCTTCCTGCTCGACAGGAATGAAGAATTTCAAAGACATGGATTGTTTTTATTACAGTTCTGCTTATAACGGAAGCTATACACCTGAGGTCGGCGATATTTTCTTTACGGGCACGAGTACAACATCTAGTAGCCACACTGGCATTGTAGTTGAGGTGTCAAGCACACAGATTACTGTTGTGGATGGAAACTGGAGTGATAAGGTTTCGAGACATACGTACAATTTAACAGATAGCAGTCTTATAGGATTTGCAAGCCCGATTTATTAAACATAAATATTTCACATTAAAGTAGCACAAGGAGAAAGAACTTGGTTATATTGAGCAGATTATAAAAGGTAATGTAAACCGAATTATGAAAAAATCGTATTCCTTTCCATTGGGGTGAACGATTATATTTTGCTTACGAAAGCCCCGTCAAGGTTGAATTTAACGGCTTTCAGTCCGGTCTTGACTGATCTTCCGATGCAAAATTTTGGTCACCCAAGCCAAAGAAAGGGGAGGTAAAGGCACAGCCTTGGAACACTTGATTTTACTGGAGTTGGGGTGATTTTGAGCGTATAAAGTTGACACTACCTATAAAAAATGGGAGGGTGAAATATGAAGAAAAGAATAATATCTTTGGCAATTGCTGTTATGTTCGGATGCTCTATTTATACTTCTGCTATTACTACATATGCAGAAGAAGCATGTGGAGAAACGGATACTGTGAGCAAGGGAACTTTACTTTATGAGACAGAGGTAATAACACAAAAAGATTATGACGAAGGATTCCAAAATTATGCCCTTTCTGCAGCAACAGTAGACTTGGCAGTAAGTATGCACACTTTTTCCAACAATAATTTGGCAAATGTTGTCGGTGTTGTAAGAGATTATGATACAGAAGCCTTTATTCCAAATGCTACAATTTCTGTAGATGGGGAAGTTGCGGTCATTACGGGTGAAGATGGACGTTTTCAAATAAAAAATCTCCCTTCAGGAACATACGATTGGGAAATAAATGCAGCAGGGTATTTTGCGGCAAATTATAGTAATTATGATGTTGACAGTGCGGATGGAACTACAATTTTTACATTCTATATAAATGATGACTTTTCTGTTTCGCAGGATAGAGAAGAAATAATGCATGATATAGGAGGACAAACTGTACTGCCTTCTATTATAGATAGAGGAAATTTTGCAACATCATCTGTTGCCAGAGCAATGAGTTCTGTTCCGGATGTAAGCAATTCTATTGCGGTTTACTATAATAATCAAACAAAAACTGTTGATAGAGAGACATATATCTATACTGTATTATCTTCGGAACTTTACGGAAAAAGTTATTACACTGGTAAAGGACTAACTTCAACACAGGTTAGTGAATTGTATGAAGCACAGGCAGTGGCGGCAAACACCTTCTTAGAGTATGCGCTGAGTGTTTATTCGAATCATTCGGGTAAAGATTATAAGGTTTGCTCATCTTCTTGTTGTCAGGTATATGATCCTACTAAGGTTACCGAGGAGGCAATAGATGCAACGGCAAATATTTTTTATACTTCTGGAGGTAAATCTAAAACGGATATTGTAATGTATAAACCATCATCTACAACTTATGATTATATTTGGGGTGCCTTTTTCTCAAGCTGTAGTGGTAATGGAACAAAAGATCATTCTACACAGCCTGCTTTGAAAGCTGTAACTTGCACAGATATTGCAACTGGTGCGGGAGGACATCGTTACGGGCTATGTCAAATGGGTGCCGCATTGCGTGCAAAAAATGGTGATTCCGCATCGAATATTTTGTTGTATTATTACACTGATTGCAGGATCATATCCTGCACATTAAAATAGAAAATGTGCCAGAAAGAGATTAAGACGAGTATGGGTAAGATGAAAAATAAGGTTTTGCCGGTCTCTGTTCTTGTGTTGTTTATGCTGATGTGCATCAATGCGTGTGGAATATCGAAATCCAGGGATAGTGCTGATATGGTCTCAGAGCTTAATAACAGGATTATAGAAAAGGTAGCAGAGAATTACGAAGAAGGTAACATCAGTGCATTAGATATTGTTATAGTTCGGATTGATTTTGGTTCTTTCTCGCAAGATAATGCCAGTGAAATATTCGTGTTATGCAAGATTTTGAATACCCCTCATGTTGCAGGATTGGATAAAACGGTGGGTATCCTTTTAGATGCTGATTCATTAGAAATGGTAGCATATAAGGAGTTTGCGGCTGATAAAGTAGTTATAAACTGTATTCAAGCGAGTGACGGACAAAGCAGAATATTGGTATCAAAAACCACAACATATCAAGGAATATCAACACAGGAAATTCAGCTTTTAGCTGTCGAAGGCAGTCAATGGGTAGAAATTCCGATAGATGCGCTAAAGATCATTGGAGATGAATCTTTTTATTATATGGATATAGTAGATGATTTGATTATTGTGGCATCTGAGGATAAATTGATAAGTTCTGAAGAAATCGTAGCAGTATTAAAGTGGAACCCTGAGACAGAGCAGTTTGTTTTGGAACAGTAACGGGTTTGGCGGTGTGCAAGTCCAAATTATTAAATAACAATGTGCATAAAGAAAAGCGGAAATCTGGCTATATTAGATGAAATCACCATGACCACTAATTCCTTTGTCTATCAGAATGCTGAAAGCGGTGATGCTAAAGTTTAATTTTTATTTAAAACCGTATTTTCCAAAGAGGGAAGAAGTTCGGCAACCGTAACTTTTCCACGGAGTCAGCTTTCGTACCTTTTGTTTTAGGCTTCTTAACCCTGGTTTTAAGAGGAGAAAACCGGCGCATTTTAAACTCTGGTTTAACCATTATCACCGTCAGAAATCCAGAAGTAAACAAAAGTAAACATATTATTTGATACTTTGAGAAATCAAAAAAATCGGAAACGCTGTATTTATCAGCATTTCCGACCCTTTTAACCTAATAGCGAGAGGGGGATTCGAACCCTCGACACTGCGGGTATGAACCGCATGCTCTAGCCAACTGAGCTATCTCGCCATATGACCAACCGAAGTTGGAATGGAACCTATAGGGCTCGAACCTATGACCCTCTGCTTGTAAGGCAGATGCTCTCCCAGCTGAGCTAAGATTCCATTTCGTTGCTCTCGCAACTGACTTGTTAAGTATACAATGGGTACATCGCTTTGTCAACAAGTTTTTTGCTATTTTTGTAAAAATTTTGTATGCAATTAAAACAATAATAGATGATGAGCATATTTTCAACATGGAGTTACAAAGTATGATATAATGAGCCTCAGAGAAAACCAAGCGGCTGCGAAGCAGACATTTGGTTTTCTGGGCTCATTAGCGAACGAATAATCACGCGAAGCGGGATGTGAAGTGCGAAAGCACGAATTCGTGAGCTTATGATATAATGAGCGCAAGAGAGCCAACATGCTTGCATGATTGGCGAACGGCGAAGTTGATCATGATAGTTGCGAAGCAACGTCAAGCACCGAAGGTGCGAATCATGATATAATGAGCGCAAGAGAGTCAACACGCTTGCGTGATTGGCGAACGGCGAATTGAATCATGAATTCATGAACTTAACACATAATGTAGACGGGGGAAACTATGAAAAAAAAATTAATTGCGCTACTGCTTTTTAGTACCATGCTGTTTACTTCCTGTGGGCAGAAAAATACCTCGGAAAAAACAGAAAACACAGAATTTCGTGAGGAGGCAGTCGCAGAAAGTACAACAGAAGATACCTCTACACAGGTAGAGGTCGTGACGGAGCCGGAAGACACAAACCGCACGGAGTACTGGCTGGAAGAGCAAAGCAACGTTTCTGTATGTTTAGACCGGGAGCAAGATAACTATGTCATTGTGGACGGAGAACAAGAGATTCCGTTTCAACTTGACGGTCATCCCCTGACGCCTCTGGAGATCGTTGGAGCGTATAAGATGGATGTGGACGGAGACCGGAAGGAAGAGTACGCAGTTACCTTTTGCGATGGGAGGGGCACCGGGATATATCTGATGGGACTTGCCGTTATAGAAGAAGGAAAGGAACAACCGGTATTCTATCTGTCCTCTGATGACATCGTAGAAAATATCGACGGAAGGATTACCTACAAGTACGATGCCAAATACCAGATGCTTGGTATATACACGGGGAATGAAAAGAATGAGAAACCGGCTTGGCAGGCTTGTCTGCAGACAGAGGAAGAAGAGTGTGGGGGCAGATTTGAGAGCACCTGCTTTGGTTCGCATGTCTATATAGAATATAAGGAAGGGGAGTTCTGGATTCATGGTACTCTGCCATTATTTTTCCAGGGCCGTGCGATAGAGTATGGACCAGCGCCCGGTGTTTCTGCACCGCTCACTTTTTCGGAAGGATATGAGTATTCTATAGGTAAAATAGGTGTACAGGCACCATATGAGAATGCGGAATATGGGAAGCCGATAGCGTATAGTGAGGTGTTGGCACAGTTTTCGGCAGATATTACCCATGCCGGACAGAAGAATACGATTCTTCTTACCGTTCCGGAAGGTGCTACGCTACAAGATGTAATGAATGGAAGAACTGCATTCGGACAGTTCTATGTATCAGCCGAACAGCATTATTTGGCAGAAGAAGGGGAGGGTGATTTTTCTGAAATCCACGCTTTCATAAACAGAGAGTTTTCTCCTACACATGTGGGAAATGGGCAGATGTTTGTTACGACAGTAGAGGGAAAAGACTATCTGATCCAGACAAATTTCTGGAGCGGAATGGATACACTTACTTACCAATATGAGGTCTTCTTTGAAGATCGTAATGCAAAATACGAAGTGGAATCAGCGAAAATAGAAATGGGAGAGAGCAGTTCCAAAGAGGATATTTCAGAATTTTTCAGCAATTTAAATACATGGGTCAATGATTCGACCTATGTTGTGTATGTCGCGGATATCGATTATGAACCGAATCTGTTCTATTCTACGGAGGATCACAAGATATCCCCCGCAGAATACCTGACTGAAAAAGAAAAACAATGGCTGGAAGCACTGGAATCCTTATAATGCCTTTTTAACCGAAATTGCCTTCAGGGGGCACATTTCCTGACAGCAGAAGCAGGAGATGCAGCCTTTTCTACGGAATTTTGCCTTGCGGTTTTCGATTTTAATTACATGA
>OGKJ01000275.1_pt1 | contig 17729 bp, 18 predicted proteins | sample 1572461 | NCBI WGS metagenome assembly OGKJ01 (sample SAMEA2582080, study PRJEB24529) | metagenome | biome: Human gut stool | place: China | collected 2011 | reverse complement strand
ATATGTCACTTAAAGAGGGGGCTGGTGACTTCGTAACCCCTGCTCAACTTTCGCGCTTTGAAAATGGCAAAAGTAACCTTTCTGTAGATACTTTTTTTCATTGCTTAGAAAATATGGATGTTTTACAAGGAGAATTTTCTACTTTCTATCATTCTTATTACCAAGACGAAGATATACGTGTTTCTGTAGAAATAAGACAAGCTACTGAAAATCATAATACTAGCTATTTTAGAAAAAAAATAAAAGAATACCAGCAACGCTACGAGGAGAATCAAAGAAAATCGGACAGAGTTTTAATAGCTGTCTTCTATGTTATGTTAAATCGATGTGATGCAAATCAAAAAATACCTGAAGAAGAGAAACAAGTCATTACTGATTATTTAATGTCTATCGATGAGTGGTGTTTTTATGAACTTTGGATTTTAGGAAATTGTTCTAGGGCTTTAAGTTCTAAAACAATAGAAATCCTTGGTAATGAATTATTTCATCGTACTCAATTTTATAATGGTATAGATGAAAATAGGCGACGGGTTTATCGTATTTTATTAAATATCACTAGTCAAGTTTTAGATAGAAAAGAGGATAGTATTGCAGCTAAATTTATAAAATATATAGAACGATTAGACATTTTAGAATCAGATATGTTTGGGCGATTACAATTGAAATTTATTAAAGGCCAATTTAGTTATTTGCAAGGTAATCCAAACGGTCTAGAGGTAATGAGAGAATGTCAGAGAATAGCGGAATTTCTAGAATGTTATGATGTGTCGCATCAAATTGATAGGTCATTTTCTCTGATTACAGATATGTAATCAATTTTAAGTGGTTCATTTTTTCCTGTAAGATAATACGTGTAAGTCTTACAACTACAATAGAAGGATAATATAAAAATGAAAAAATTACTTATTGCAGGTGGACTCGTCGCTTTGGGAATTGCAGCTTTCTTGTTTAATAGTGGGACAACTATTAACAACTCAGCAAGCGCTAGCACAAAAGATAAAGTTGTTCTTTTTGGGAAAGTCGATTTCTCAGATGACGATGATAAAGATACAGATGTGTCATCAAGTAAAAAGGATGATGATCATGAGGAAAGCTGGCTTGAGCATTTCATCAAGACACATAAAAACCATTTTTCAAAAACTATTCGTAAGTAATGAAAGTTGCTTATACGTATCGAACTCTGGATCGACTATCTTCAATTCATTTTAGTTTTAAGATTCATCTATCAGCAACCTATCCAAACTATCAAGCTATTTTAGATATTGCCATTCCATGATTGGATCAGATAATAATTATTGTTCGTACTGTTTATTGCTGTTTTTTATATAAACAAGAAAAACCATAGGACTGCCACTTAAGACTGTCCTATGGTTTCTTTTATTTTTCTGTATTTAGTAACCTGCCTAGGAATCGTTGTAGGGCGAAGAAAACGATGAGGCTGGCCAATGTTTCTCCAAGGAAGGATGAGCTATTGACAATAAATGAATAGAGATAAGGGCTTTGTCCTTTAGGGGCATAGCTTCCCCAAAAGATGACACCGGCTATAAAGTGAATGAGGTAACGAGCAAAGCTACCAAGCAGAATCCCCTCAGTAATCACCATCAGAGACTTGACTTTATTGCCTTGTTTAATGGCTTTATCAAGGGCTGGTTTGACCACACCACTGATACCAATCAGACTAAAGGCGACAAAGTACTCCAGAAACCCTTGTGTCAAGGTCAGCCAACCACCGGCTGCCTGTCCTGTCACCACTTGAAGTAGCCCCCAGATAAGACCGCCCATAGCACCAGCTTTTAAGCCCCAGCGAAAACTGAGGAGAAAGATAGGTACCATCTTAAAGGAAAGGGAAATCCAAGGGCCTAGTGACATGGGCTGGGTAACTAGGTCCAGGATATAAGCAATGGTTGCAAAAAGGGCAACCTCAATCATTGGTCGAATATTTGTTTTCGACATAAAAAAACCTCCTATACCAATCGTCTTGATCGGCTGTTTTTTGCCACATCAAAACGACGTCATAGAAGTTCCTCTATTTCAATCTATTTTGAGACACATCCCTACGCAGGTCCTAACCTGATCAGGTGGTAAGAGTTTAGGCAAGTCTTGAAGAAAAATCAAGCTAGCCATTCTCAGCAATTGCTCCTCTTGTGACTCTTTAATTGTACTACTAGAAACCCATTTCTGCAAGTGTCTGAAATCCTAAAATTGTGGTATAGTTAAAGCAAGGATTATCTTTACAATAAAAAAGGAGAAACAATTATGGGACTTTTTTCAGGACTGCTTGGTAACGCATCTAAAAAAGATAATGATAAAGTTGAGCGCCAATTGGAGGGCATCTTAATTCCAGGTGAACAGGTGGAGTTAGCCTATGTTTTAGTTCGTGACTTGATTGTCTTTACAGAGAAGCGCTTGATTTTAGTCGATAAACAAGGTGTTACAGGGAAGAAGACTTCTTACAAGTCTATCCCTTATCACTCAATCTCTCGTTTCACTGTAGAAAGTTCAGGGCACTTTGACCTAGATGCTGAACTTAAGATTTGGATTTCATCAGCATTGGAGCCTGCAGAGGTCCTTCAATTTAAGAGTGATAATAATGTCTTTGAAATTCAACAAGCTTTGGCAGCAGCAGTGCTAAAGTAATGAGGAAGAAAAATGTTTATTGAAAAAGAACTGGGTTATAAGCGTCACTGGATTAATATTGACTCAGATATTATTTCTGAGCAATCCTACCTTTATACCAAGTATGATATTGACCAGGAAACCATAGAGTATGCCTTGGATAAAAATGAACGAGCCCACATGGACTACAACCGTGAGAATGGGACAATTACCTTTATCTATAATGTCCTGGCTCTTGAAAAGGACAAGGAATACTATGAAACCATTCCTCTGACCTTTATTGTACAAGATACGCGTTTGGTGACCATTAGTAATGAGGATAATGCTTATGTGATCAGCAAAATGGAAGACTATGTGGATAACCATGAGGATTTATCCATTTATAAATTGCTCTTTGCAGGGCTTGAGATGATTTCAAATGCTTACTATCCTGTCATTGAACGTTTGGATCAGCAAAAAGATGAGGTTAGTCGACGTCTAAGGCAGACTACGACAAGTAAGAATCTTTACGACCTTTCAGATTTGGAAACAGGCATGGTCTATTTGGTGGCTGCCGCTACACAAAACCGTCTCCTTTTGGAGCACATCAAGGGGCACGCCATTTATCGTCGTCTCAACGAGGTCGAAAAAGAACAGTTTGATGATGCTATGATTGAAGCTAGACAGTTAGTAGCCATGACGGACCTCATTTCTAAGGTCTTACAGCAACTATCAGGTTCTTATAATAATATCCTAAATAATAATCTGAACAACAACTTGAGTAATTTGACCATTATTGAGGTACTCTTGGGAGTGCTCGCCGTCATTACCGGTTTCTTTGGGATGAATGTTCCTTTACCGTTTATGACGGTTAGTCCAGCCTGGATTTTCATCATTATCGGTAGTGTGATTCTTTGTTTGGTCTTGGCCCGCTACCTGCGATGGTTGGTCCATAAATAATAATTAGTGAGTGAAACCGTCTTCTCAAATTGAAGGCGGTTTTAAAACGTTATTTTCTGTCTTTTTATTTCTAAATATGATAGACTAGATGAGTTGTTAAAATAAACGACTATTAAATACAGGTAGTTAACCTACTACACAACCAAGTCTCATAGGGTGGCTTCGCACCGCCTTCAAATAGAAAGAAGAATACTTTGAAATTTACAGATTTAAACCTATCAGAAGACATCCAATCAGCTGTTGTAGCTGCCGGTTTTGAAAAACCATCACCTATCCAAGAGTTGACAATTCCACTCGCTCTTGAAGGTAAGGATGTTATCGGTCAGGCCCAAACTGGTACTGGTAAAACAGCTGCCTTTGGTTTGCCTACCCTAGATAAAATTCGTACAGAAGAAAATACAATCCAAGCCCTTGTTATTGCCCCAACACGTGAGTTGGCAGTGCAATCTCAAGAAGAGCTTTTCCGTTTTGGTCGTGACAAAGGCGTTAAAGTTCGCTCAGTCTACGGTGGTTCTAGCATTGAAAAACAAATCAAGGCCCTTCGTTCAGGTGCCCACATCGTTGTAGGGACACCAGGTCGTCTCCTTGACCTTATCAAACGTAAGGCTCTTAAACTCAATAACATCGAGACTTTGATTTTGGATGAAGCTGATGAAATGCTTAACATGGGCTTCCTTGAAGACATTGAAGCTATCATTAGCCGAGTACCAGAAGAACGTCAAACTCTCCTTTTCTCAGCAACTATGCCTGATGCCATCAAACGTATTGGTGTGCAGTTCATGAAAGACCCTGAGCATGTGAAAATCAAGGCTAAAGAATTGACCAATGTTAACGTTGACCAATACTTTATCCGAGTGAAGGAACAAGAGAAGTTTGATACCATGACTCGCCTTATGGACGTTGACCAACCAGAATTGTCAATCGTCTTTGGACGTACCAAACGTCGTGTGGATGAGTTGACACGTGGTTTGAAACTTCGTGGTTTCCGTGCAGAGGGTATCCACGGTGACCTTGACCAAAACAAACGTCTTCGTGTTATCCGTGACTTCAAGAACGACCAAATCGATATCTTGGTTGCGACAGACGTTGCGGCGCGTGGTCTTGACATTTCAGGTGTCACTCACGTCTACAACTACGATATTCCACAAGATCCAGAAAGCTACGTTCACCGTATTGGACGTACAGGACGTGCAGGCCAATCAGGTCAATCTATTACTTTCGTAGCACCAAACGAAATGGGTTACTTGGGAATCATCGAAAACTTGACCAAGAAACGCATGAAAGGTCTTAAGCCACCAACAGCTCAAGAAGCCTTCCAAGCTAAGAAGAAAGTTGCCCTTAAGAAGATCGAACGCGACTTTGCGGATGAAGCTATCCGTTCTAACTTTGACAAGTTCAAGGGTGATGCGGTTAAATTGGCTCAAGAATTCACTCCTGAAGAATTGGCACTTTACATCTTGAGCTTGACCGTTCAAGACCCAGAGACAATGCCAGAAGTGGAAATTGCCCGTGAAAAACCATTGCCATTCAAACCATCAGGTGGTGGCTTTGGTGGTAAAGGCGGCAAAGGTGGCCGTGGCAACCGTGGTCGCGATAACAACCGTCGTGGTGGATACCGTGGCGACCGTAACCGCGATGACCGAGATGGTGGCCGTCGTGACTTCAAACGCAAGTCTAAGAAGAATAGCCGTGACTTCGAAAACCGTGGCAACAAACGCCCACACCGTACCTCAAGCGAAAAGAAAAACGGCTTTGTTATCCGTAACAAGGGTGATAAATAAACAATGAAAACGCTCTATGAAAATAGAGCGTTTTCCAATATCAAAGAACACACGGTTATTTTTCCGTGTGTTCTTTGATATAAGCCAGTTTTTTCTCTCGACTTTTTTTCTTAAAGAGTGCTTCGGCGCTCATGGCTTCAGGCTTGCTGTCAAAGAATTCTGAATAGAGGAGTTTAACTGGTAGGCGGGCTCTGGTATACTTGGCGCCTTTGCCTGCGTTATGGGTTTTGAGGCGGCGTTCGACGTCTGTGGTATAGCCTGTATAGAGGGTGCCATCGGCACACTCAACCACATACATGTAGGCCTTGCTATCCTTTTCTGTCATCGTTTAGGACTCACCTTCAGCCTTTTTACCAAAGTAAATCTCAAAGATTTCGTCGGTATAGTCGCCATTTTTCTTATGCACAAAGAGAGGCGGAAGGATTTTCAAGCCATCTGTCGAGCCGTCTTTAATAGCTTCAATCAGGAGCATATTTGCCTCACGTCCCATCTTAGGATAGATGAACTGGATGCGTTTAGGTGCTAGATTGTACTGGCGCATGGTGTCAATGATATCCAAAAAGCGGTCAGGGCGATGCACCATGGCAATGCGTCCATTAGATTTGAGGGCATGACGTGCGACCTGGCAAATTTCCTCTAGATTGGTCGTGATTTCGTGACGGGCCAAGAGGTAGTGCTCGGACAGATTCTTCTTGGACGTTTCTGTCGCCTTAAAGTAGGGAGGGTTACAGAGAATAAGGTCTACCTGAGATCGTGGGGCATGGTCAAGCAAATTTTTTAGGTCGTCATTGACAACGGTCACCTGGTCCTCTAGCTGGTTGAGAGTGACGGAACGCTTGGCCATGTCAGCCAGACGTTCTTGTAGCTCAACCAAGGTAATTGGTGCCTCAGTACGTGTACTAGCAAAGAGGCCAACGGCACCATTTCCCGAACAGAGGTCGACGATTAACCCCTTCTTGGGAATTTTTGGAAATCGAGAGAGGAGGACACTGTCGATAGAATAGCTGAAGACCTCCTTATTTTGAATGATTTTTACATCTGTGGAGAAGAGTTGGTCAATGCGTTCTCCATCTTTTAAAATTGGATTTGTCATAGCTTTTATTGTAACAAAAAACAGCTCCCAAAGGAACTGTTGTGAGTGATTACTCTAGGACACCAAAGGTGTAGCCTTGGTCTTTGAAGTATTCGATGATTTGTGGAAGGGTCTGAACTGTGAGCTCCTTACCAGCAGTGTCGTGCATAAGGACAACCTTAACATGACTCTCAGGGAAATATTTTTGTGAACCATCCAAGTAGGCCATCATGCTTTCAGATGTCGTTGGGCGAACAGAGGCTGGTTCTGCATCACCACAAAGCATGTTCCAATCAATCCACTGGACACCTTCCTTGGCAAGAGCTTGGTCAGTACTTTCTAGACCTTGCCATGACATATGACCACCAGGATAACGGAAAATTCTTGTCTTGAAGTCTTTACCTAGGATGGCTTGGAAATTAGCCATGGTTTGGTTAACCTCAGAAACAATCTGACTTTGATTAGGAACACGTCCTGGATAAAGGAGATTAAAGTTATGGCTGAGGCTATGGTTGGCAATCGCGTGTCCTTCTGTAATTTGGCGTTTGAGGATGTCCGCATTTTCTTGTGTAATGGTGTAACCAATGTGGAAGAATGTAGCATGAACACCATATTCTTTCAAAATATCCATGACTTGTGGTGTCAATGTAGGATCAATCCCATCGTCAAATGTTAAAAAGACTACCTTGTCGTCGATATCCTGAGATTCGCCTCGAATAGTGTTATTAACAGCAGTAACATCGTAAGCATAGTCAGAAGCTGCAATGCTGTGGTTACTACCTTTCTTGAGTTGTGTTTTATCTTCTTCCTTAGCTTTTTCTGAAGCTGAACTTGTGCTATTAGCGACTTGTTCAGTCTTTTCAACCTTGGCTACTTGTTCAGATTTCGTGTTATGGCGTTGGAATAGGACAAAGCCTAGGATAGCCAAAACAGCCAAGTTTGCAATAATGAGGCAAATATTAAGTGCCTTTCGATTTTCCCCTGTAATCTTAATACTTTTTATCATAGCTACATTATAGCTCAAACTATTAGAAAGTGCCACACCATTTTCAAGACTTTTGCAAAGAAATTCGATGAAAAAAGAGCTCCTTTTTTGGTATAATAGTAAAAAACTTGTAGAAAAAGAGGTAAAAACGTGTTTTACGCTTATTTACGTGGGCTTGTTGTCTTCCTTCTTTGGATTATCAATGGCAATGCCCATTACCACAATCGCAATAAATTATTGGACAAGGATGAAAACTATATCTTGGTTGCTCCGCACCGAACTTGGTGGGACCCTGTTTATATGGCCTTTTCAGCCCGTCCTAAGCAGTTTATTTTCATGGCTAAGAAAGAACTCTTTAAGAGCCGTATCTTTGGTTGGTGGATCCGCATGTGTGGCGCCTTTCCAATTGACCGTGAAAATCCTGGTCAAGAAGCTATCAAGTACCCTGTTAACATGCTTAAGAAGAGTAACCGTAGTTTGATTATGTTCCCAAGTGGTAGCCGCCATTCATCTGATGTTAAGGGTGGGGTTGCGGTTATCGCTAAAATGGCCAAGGTTAAGATTATGCCAGTTGTCTATCAAGGCCCTCGTGAGCTCAAGGGTCTCTTAACGGGTGAACGTGTGGATATGAACTATGGTAATCCTATTGATATTTCAGATTTGAAGCGTTTGAATGACGAAAATATTCAAGAGGTTGCTCGTCGTATCCAGTCTGAATTTGATCGTCTTGATGAAGAAGCTTTGAGCTATCAAACAGGCAAAAAACCAAACCCATTGACTTATATTTACCGTGTACCTCTCGGTCTTGTGGCTATCATTGCAGTGCTTTTGACCATGGCTTTCTCATATGTAGCTAGCTTTGTTTGGAATCCTGAAAAACACCGTGCCAAAGAAACTCAGAAATAAGCTAAAAACTCTATCAGACATAAATCTGATAGAGTTTTTTACTTTTTGATATATTTTTAAAATTTTTTACGAATAAGAAAGAAAATATATCAATTAAGGAGAATAGCGTGAAGGAAAAGATTCTAGCCTATGTCAAAGATAATCGTCTGTTTGTGAGTGTCATCGCTGTACTGATGGTGATTTTTTGCTTCTTTCTATGGATGACTTGTGGTGCCGGCAACAGCATGGAGGCGGAGACGTCTTATACAGATGTGACAACATTGTCAACCTCCTCATCCAAAGAAGGGTCAAAATCACTTACTGAAGTGTCTTCTCAGTCAAAGACTGAAGAAAGTGAAAAGGATAAGTCAAAAGTAACAGTGGATGTTAAGGGGGCTGTGGCCAATCCAGGTGTTTATACCTTAAAAGCAAGCGCTAGGGTGACTGACGCCATCAAAGCAGCTGGGGGAATGACCGAGGATGCGGATGCTAAGAGTGTTAACTTAGCTGCAAGCTTGTCAGACGAAGAGGTTGTCTATGTGGCAACTAAGGATGAAAACCTCTCTGTTCTTGGTCAATCAGGAACTGGTCAGGTCTCTGATAAAGGAGGGCAAACTAGTGCTAAGGATGGCAAAATTAACTTAAATACAGCGACCTCAGAGGAGTTGCAAACCATTTCTGGGATTGGAGCTAAGCGTGCTGAGGATATCATTGCCTATCGTGAAAGTCATGGTGGCTTTCAATCCATAGATGACTTGAAAAATGTCTCAGGAATTGGTGAAAAAACTTTAGATAAAATCAGAGAGTCCCTCTATGTGGCTTAAAAAGGCTCCAATCAATCTTTTTTCCTTGGCTCTGTTAATAGCTGCTCTTTATTTTACGGTTTTTGTCACTAATGTTTATGCTATTGGGACTTTTGTCTTTCTTATGGTCTGTTTTTTGAAACATCATTGGAAGAATAAGGCTGCCCTAAAGTTGGTGGGAATTGTAGGTAGTTTCTTTTTGGTCTACTTTTTATTCTTGCATCATAGAGCTAGCATACAAGATAAACAAGCTCCTGTTGAAATCAATCAGGTGATTATGGTTGCTGATACGTTATCGGTTAATGGTGAGCAATTATCAGCTATCGGAAAGGCAAAGGGACAAACTTATCAGGTCTTTTACCGACTCAAATCTGAGAAGGAGCAGCATTTTTTTAAGACTACTAGCCAAACGCTGGTATTAAAGGGGAAAATAAAGTTATCCCCAGCAACTGGTCAACGTAATTTTCAAGGGTTCAATTATCAGTCTTATCTAGCCAGCCAAGGTATTTATCGAATGGCTCAGATTGAGCGCTTGGATTATGTGGTGTCTCAAAAATCTCTATCTCCCTTAGCTTTTTTCCATCAATTGAGGAGAAGGGCTTTGGTTCATATCCAGACACATTTTCCTAGTCCTATGAGACACTATATGACAGGCCTACTCTTTGGGTATTTGGATAAGGAGTTCGATGAGCAGAGTCAGCTTTACACAAGCCTAGGTATTATTCATCTATTCGCACTTTCGGGGATGCAAGTGGGCTTTTTTCTGGGATGGTTTCGCTACGGTCTCCTACGCTTAGGTCTTCCTAAAGATTATCTATTTATTATCTTGCTACCTTTTTCCTTATGCTATGGCTTAATGACAGGTTGGACAGCTTCAGTCCTACGTTCCCTGATTCAAAGTTTGTTGGCGGAGTTTGGTATTAAAAAACTGGATAATATGGGAATAACCTTACTTCTATTGTTTCTCTTTTTACCTCATTTTCTTTTAACAGTGGGAGGTGTTTTAAGTTGTTCCTATGCTTTTTTGTTGTGTTTGTTTGATTTTGAGGAGATGTCATCTCTTAAAAAGTCAATCTGTATGAGCTTGGTATTGAGTCTTGGGATTTTGCCTTTTCTAACTTACTATTATGGGACCTTTCAACCGGTGAGTTTAATTCTGACGGCGATATTTTCCATAGTCTTTGATAACTTTCTCTTGCCTGTCTTGACGGTCTTCTTTGCCCTTTCAGGACTGGTAATCTTTTCTCAAATCAACCCACTTTTTGAATGGATGGAGACCTTTTTGACTTGGATACAATCTTGGATAGGCCAGCCATTAATTTTAGGGAAACCTAGTTTGTTACAGTTTAGCTTGATGATAGCTGTATTGGTTATGCTCTTTGATTTTTGGAAAAAGCCTCAGTTTAGGATTTGCCTTTTGATGATTTTTGGTCTTTTGATGGTCTGGGTCAAACATCCTTTAACCAATGAGGTGACTATGGTTGACGTTGGTCAGGGAGATAGTATTTTTCTGAGGAGTATGAAAGGCGATACCATCCTGATTGATGTGGGTGGCAAGGTGACTTTCGGCCTAAAGGAAAAATGGCAAGAGGCTAGTCAGACGAGCAATGCGGAGAAAACCTTGATTCCCTATCTACAGGCTAGAGGAGTGTCTCAAATTGATCACCTGGTCCTGACGCATACGGACACAGACCATATTGGTGATTTGGAAGAAGTAGCCAAGCGGTTTAAGATTAAGGAAATCTGTGTCAGTCAAGGAGCTTTGACTAAGCCTAGTTTTGTGAAACGACTTCGGACTTTAAAACGCCCAGTTCGCACTCTAAAAGCTGGTGATAAACTGCCTATGATGGGAAGTAAGCTACAGGTTCTTTATCCAAATAAAATTGGTGATGGTGGTAACAATGATTCGATAGTTCTTTACGGAAAACTATTAGGAAACAGTTTTTTGTTTACGGGTGATTTGGAAAAGGAAGGAGAGGAGGAACTGATGGTCAGTTATCCCAATTTAAAGGCAGGCATCCTCAAAGCTGGGCACCACGGTTCAAAAGGGTCATCGTCTGAAGCGTTTTTGGACCAGTTGCAGCCCTCCCTTGCCCTTGTTTCAGCTGGTGAGAATAATCGCTATAAACATCCAAATGATGAAACTTTGAAGCGTTTTAAGAAACGTCACATTAAGGTTTTACGAACAGACCAGAACGGTGCTATCCGTTTTAAGGGGTGGTTTAAGTGGTCAAGTGAAACTGTCCGATAATTGTTAGCGTTCTTAATTTGTCATGCACCTCAATCTATGGTAGAATGTAAAGGCTAATATTCCAGTATAAGAAAGATTGAACAGTATGCGTAAAATTATCATCAATGGTGGTAAGAAACTTCAGGGAGAAGTTACAGTATCAGGGGCTAAAAATTCAGTTGTTGCTTTGATTCCAGCCATCATTTTATCTGATGGAGTGGTTACTCTTGATGGGGTGCCAGCAATCAGCGACGTCGATAACCTCATTGAAATTATAGAAGTAATGGGTGGTTCTGTTAAGCGTGATGGCGAAACACTTGAAATTGATCCACGAGGCGTTAAGGATATGCCAATGCCATTTGGTAAGATTAACAGCCTTCGTGCTTCTTACTATTTCTACGGTAGCTTGCTTGGACGTTACGGACAGGCAACAGTAGGTTTGCCAGGTGGCTGTGATTTGGGACCACGTCCTATTGACCTTCACCTTAAGGCGTTTGAAGCGATGGGTGCTAGCATTTCCTATGAAGCGGAGTCTATGCGTATTGCGACTGATGCTGGTCAATGCATTAAGGGTGCTCATATTTACATGGATACGGTCAGTGTTGGAGCGACTATCAATACCATGTTGGCAGCAGCTAAGGCTGAGGGTCGTACGGTTATTGAAAATGCGGCGCGTGAACCTGAGATTATTGATGTAGCAACTCTTCTTAACAATATGGGCGCACGTGTACGTGGCGCTGGTACAGAGGTTATCACGATTGACGGTGTAGAGAGCTTACATGGCACTCGTCACCAAGTTATTCCAGACCGTATTGAAGCGGGTTCTTACATTGCTATGGCCGCGGCTATCGGTAAGGGAGTTAAGGTTAAAAATGTTCTTTATGAACACCTTGAAAGTTTTATTGCTAAACTTGAAGCAATGGGTGTTCGTATGACAGTTGAAGAAGATGCCATCTTTGTGGAAGAGCAAGGTGATCTAAAACCTGTTGACATTAAGACGTCGCCTTATCCAGGTTTTGCAACAGATTTACAACAACCGATGACACCGTTGTTATTGAAAGCAAGTGGTCGAGGAAAAATCATAGATACAATTTATGAAAAACGTGTGAACCACGTTCCTGAATTGGCTCGTATGGGAGCTGATATTCAAGTACTCGGTGGACAGATTGTTTATAACGGTCCAACGCAACTCTCAGGTGTACCAGTAAAAGCTAGTGATTTACGTGCGGGTGCGGCGCTTGTTACGGCAGGTCTTATGGCAGAAGGTCAAACTGAAATTACCAATATTGAGTTTATCCTTCGCGGGTATTCAAATATCATTGAGAAACTTTCTGACCTTGGTGCAGATATTCGTTTGATTGAAGATTAAGTCTAAGGTTCAACCCCTAGTGGTTGAGCCTTTTTCCATTTCTAAAACTGTGTTATAATACTATCATGGATATTTGGACTAGTCTGGGTGCTTTTGCCTTTTTTGAGTCGGAGCGCCTTTCTTTTAGACCACTCATCTTTTTGGATCGTTTTGATTTACACGAAATTGTATCAAATCCTCAGAATCTACAATTTTTCTTTCCTGCCACTCAAACACAGCATGAAACGGATTGCCTTTTGGTCCATTATTTCATGAAGGAGCCTCTAGGTGTATGGGCCATTGTAGATAAAGAGTTAGATAAGATGATTGGCGTCGTTCGTTTTGAGAAGATTGATGTCCAGAAACGGACTGCAGAGCTTGGCTATTTTCTGAATGCCTCTTACTGGGGTAGAGGTCTAATGACTGAGGCGGTTACCTGTCTGTCAGATTTGGCTTTGACAGCTATGGGAATGGATCGTATTATCCTTATTGCACATTTGGAAAATAAGGCATCGATTCGTGTAGCGGAAAAATCTGGCTTTAAACTTGTGTCTCGCTTTAAGGGAGCAGACCGATACACTCGTACCATGCGTGATTATCTCCGCTTTGAGAAGGAGGAGAACTGTGAGTAAACATCAAGAAATTCTAGATTATCTTGAGGCCTTGCCTATCGGTAAGCGTGTTAGTGTGCGTAGTATTTCGAATCACTTACAGGTTTCTGATGGAACTGCCTATCGAGCCATTAAAGAAGCTGAAAATCGAGGGTTGGTTGAGACACGTCCTCGGAGTGGGACGGTTCGAATTGAAAAGAAAGTCCAAGTTCGTCTTGATAGGCTGACATTTGCGGAGATTGCAGAGATTACAGAGTCTGAGGTTATCTCTGGTCATGAAGGTCTGGAACGTGTCTTCAGTAAGTTCTATATTGGAGCCATGACTATTGAGAATATCACCCGTTATTTAACCAAGGGAGACCTTCTTATTGTTGGGGACCGTGAGGATATTCAATTGCTTGCCCTGGAACACAATAATGCTATTCTAGTGACGGGGGGCTTTCAGGTTTCCGATAGGGTAAAAGAGCTTTCTCGTTTGAAGCAATTTCCAGTTATGGTAACAACTTACGATACCTTTACCGTGGCAACCATGATTAACCAGGCACTTTCGAATGTCCGCATCAAAACAGACATCAAGACTGTAGCTCAAGTCTATACCAGACGAGAAGACTACAACTACATGACTCCAGAAATGACGGTCAGGGATTTTCAGAATTTGGTTAAACGGACCAACTTGGTACGTTTTCCAATCTTATCTGAGTCTGAAAAAGTGATTGGGATTGTGACCATGCGGGATGTGTCTAATCAGCAACCGACGACCATGCTTAAGGCAATCATGACCAAGCCGACGGTGACACGACTTGAGACTAGTCTGGCAACTGTTGCCCAAAAGATGATTTTTGAAGACTTTGATATCATTCCTGTTGTGGACGAAGAAAAACACTATCTAGGTGTTATCACCCGTCGTCAGGTTTTGGAAGAACTTCAGGACAATAATCGTGGCAACTTGCACACTTTCAGCGATCAAATGATAGCTAACCTGAACCAGGACAAGCATGCTTTCAGTTTTGAGGTGGAGCCCACTATGATTGACAATTCTGGGAACCTCACTCAGGGTGTTCTTGCAGAGATGGTTAAAGAGGTTGTCTATCGTATCATGGAAAAGCAGGAGCAAAATGGTCTTGTGATTGAAGAGATGATGTTTTACTTTCTTCAGGCAGCTCAGATCGATGACAAGGTGACGATTACACCAAGTATTATTGCTGAGACCAGACGTAGAGCTCATCTGGACCTTATGGTCACACACGGGAATCATACCGTCTGCAAATCAGTCGTTGTGGTTAAGAAAACATAGTAACGAATAAAAAATAAAAGATATAAAGAAAACGGAGAAAACAATGATTACATTAAAATCAGCACGTGAAATTGAAGCAATGGATAGGGCAGGGGATTTTCTTGCCAGCATTCACATTGGTCTACGTGACCTCTTGAAACCAGGAGTAGACATGTGGGAAGTAGAAGAGTATGTGCGCCGTCGTTGTAAAGAAGAAAATGTTCTTCCTCTTCAGATTGGAGTTGAGGGAAGCATTATGGATTACCCTTATGCGACATGCTGTGGTCTTAATGACGAAGTGGCACATGCCTTTCCACGTCACTATATTTTGAAAGATGGTGACCTCTTGAAGGTTGATATGGTCCTATCAGAACCTATCGATAAGTCAGTCCTTGATGTGTCAAAATTGGATTTTGACAATGTTGCTCAGGTTAAAAAATACACGGAATCATATTCTGGCGGTTTGGCTGACTCATGTTGGGCTTATGCGATTGGAACGCCATCTGACGAAGTTAAAAAACTTATGGAAGTAACACGTGAGGCTATGTACCTTGGCATTGAACAAGCGGTAGTCGGTAACCGTATCGGTGATATCGGGGCAGCTATCCAAGAATACGCTGAAAGTCGTGGTTACGGTGTTGTTCGTGATTTGGTTGGACACGGAGTTGGACCAACAATGCACGAAGAACCAATGGTGCCAAACTATGGGGTGGCTGGACGAGGTCTCCGTCTTAAAGAAGGAATGGTTTTGACTATCGAGCCAATGATTAACACTGGTACTTGGGAAATTGATACGGACCTTGAAACTGGTTGGGCTCACAAAACTCTTGACGGTGGACTTTCTTGTCAATATGAACACCAATTTGTTATTACTAAGGATGGTCCAGTAATTTTGACTTCTCAAGGCGAAGAAAGAACTTACTAATATGAAACGACAAGGCTTAATGGCCCGTCTCTTGGATAAACTCCAGTGGCGCCCTTTGCAGGTTTATCTTAGGCATTATCGTAGTGCAGAGATAGACATTTCAACTATCGCAGTGGCTTACTATCTCATTTTGACGGTTTTTCCGCTCATTGTCATTGCGGCCAATGTCTTTCCCTATCTGAATATTGATACGACAGATCTCTTGAGGTTTATGAATGAGCACCTTCCTAAGCAGTTTTATGCACCTGCAGCCAACGTTGTTCAGGATATCTTCTCGACACCTTCTGGACAGTTGCTAGGAGTTGCCTCTTTGACGGGATTCTGGACTATGATTAAGTCCTTGTCTTCACTTCAAAAGGCGATTAACAAGGTATATGGTGCTTCAGAACACCGTGATGTCTTTATTAGTCACATTATCGGTGGTTTCATGAGTCTGGTCATTTTGTTCCTACTCACCTTTGCACTAATGCTGTCCACGATTATTCAGTCGGTCCTTCGAGTTATCAATCAGACCTATCCTATTGGTTCCAAGATGACTCAGCTTATTTTAAATAGTATCCAACCTCTAAGTATTGCAGTTGTCTTCCTGGGAATGATGGTGCTTTATTTCGTGCTTCCAAATGTGAAGATTCGAAAAATACGCTATGTTATGCCAGGGACTATCTTTACGACTTTAGTGATTGGCTATTTAAGCAACTTGTTTGGAACCTACGTGATTCGTACCTTGAGTCGATTGGTTGACATCAAGTTATTTGGATCCATTATGATTTTCGTCTTCATGCTTTGGTTCATCTTCTTAGCCAGAATTTTGATTTTGGGGGCCGTCTTTAATGCGACCTATCAAGAGCTTAGACAAGGTGAACTGAAAAGTAGAAGAGGAGATGTGATTACTATTATTCAGAGTTTTTCTGGAGATGGTAGTGACAGCAAAAAACACAAAAAACATGAGGATGATTCCTAGATGATAAAAAGAGCTTGGTGAGATCCAGGCTCTTTTGACGGGATTATTGATTTTTCGTAGCTAATAAAAAACATTGATTATGGAGGAAAAATGAAAAAACAAACTGTTCGTGATTTAACACATATTGCTATTGTGGCAGCTCTTTATGTAGTCTTGACTGTTGTGCCACCTTTTAACTTAATTTCGTATGGTCCCTACCAGTTCCGAATTGCAGAAATGTTCAATCTGTTAGGATTTTATAATCGCAAGTATATCATTGCCGTGACTTTGGGCTGTGTGATTGCTAATTTCTTTAGCTTTAACATGATTGATGTGGTTGTCGGAAGTCTCTCGACCCTTGTCTTTGTCGGTTCAGGTGTTTATTTCTTCGACCGATTTAAGAACCAAGATATTTTAGGTGGACTTTTTGACAAGGCTCATGTTTACTTTGCCTTTTACTTCTCATTCTTCATGGTGACGATTGCGGCTGAGTTGACCCTAGTTACTCAAGCACCATTTTGGGCAACTTGGTTCACTGTTGCTATGGGAGAATTGGCTTCTCTCTTAGTTGGTGCAATTCTCATTAAGAAATTGGCCAAAGTTATTGATTTTGTTTCCTAAATTAACGTCTGTAAAGGCGTTTTTTTCTGCTTTTATGTTAAAATGTTCCTATGGAAAAACGAATGAAAGAGCTGGTTGCTAAACTTAACCAGTATGCAAAAGAGTATTATACGGAAGATAATCCATCGGTGTCAGATGCAGACTATGATAAGCTCTATCGAGAGCTTGTAGCTTTGGAGGCTGAGCACCCTGAATATGTTCAAGCAGATAGTCCTACGCATCGTGTGGGAGGTCTGGTTCTTGATGGTTTTGAAAAATATCAACATGAGTATCCGCTTTATAGTTTGCAGGATGCTTTTTCACGAGAAGAACTGGATGCCTTTGATCAGAGAGTGAAGGCCGAATTTCCTAATGCTGATTATATGGCTGAACTTAAAATTGATGGTCTCTCTATCTCGCTGACCTATGTGGATGGTGTTCTCCAGGTAGGTGCTACACGTGGTGATGGTTCTATCGGTGAAAATATCACTGAAAATGTCAAGCGTATCTCGGATATTCCTCTCAAGTTGGACCAACCGCTTAATATTACCGTTCGTGGGGAGTGTTACCTGCCACGGGCTGAGTTTGAACGCATCAACATCCAGCGTCAGGAGAACGGTGAAGCCGAATTTGCCAATCCACGTAATGCAGCAGCCGGAACCCTTCGTCAGTTGGATACTAAAGTGGTTGCAGAGCGTCGTTTAGCGACTTTCCTTTATCA
>OGKJ01000274.1_pt1 | contig 17767 bp, 19 predicted proteins | sample 1572461 | NCBI WGS metagenome assembly OGKJ01 (sample SAMEA2582080, study PRJEB24529) | metagenome | biome: Human gut stool | place: China | collected 2011 | reverse complement strand
TAAGTATACCTCACAAGGAAGTCTTCCTGGATTCGATAATATTCTAGATCTTAGCCAAATCAATCCCGAGAAAAACAAACGTAAAACCTTTGAAAAACTCTTTGGTAAGATTAAGCAAAAACCAACTAAAAATAAGAAGACTACTTCGACAAGTTCATCTAGTAGTCAGTAAAAACCAGTGCTTTAGACACTGGTTTTCTTCTTGTCAAATTGGTTTAGGCTTGTTCGGACGAATATGGTATAATGGATGGTAGAAATGAATAACTTTAAAAGGAGATATGACAATGGCTAAGAAAGGCAAAGTCAAGAAAACCTTGGTTGACCAAATTCTTGATAAAGCTAAAATTGACCATGATAGCTTATCCTTCAATGGTTTAGAGGGGGAGCTTCCAGAAGATGTGGTGCGTGAAAGCATTTATAAAACCCTCGCCCTTAAGGGAGATAAGACAGGGCCTGTCATCGGCATTGTCCCTATCACCGAACACCTGTCTGAAAAGAAATTAGCTAAAATTTCAGGGAACAAGAAAGTTCAAATGATTCCACAAAAGGATCTCCAAAAAACAACTGGCTGTGTTCACGGGGCTAACAATCCTGTGGGAATTCGCCAAAAACATAATTTTCCTATTTACATCGATCATTCTGCCCAAGATGCTGGCTTCCTCATTGTCTCAGCGGGGGAAATTGGGCGTTCTATTCGTATCAATAGTCAAGAACTTGCTGATTTTGTTAATGCTGAATTTGCTGATATTAAGGAGTAATCATGAAACTGTATTTTGTACGTCACGGTAAAACTGAGTGGAACTTGGAAGGCCGACTTCAAGGTGCCAAGGGAGACTCGCCTTTACTTAAAGAATCTATCGAACAAGTACGTGAGCTAGGTCACTACCTCAGTGACACTCATTTTGACTTGGTCTTCTCAAGTGACCTACCTCGTGCTAAAAAAACTACAGAGCTCATCATGGAGTCTCAAAAACCTAAAGCTAAAGTTACCTACACTAAAACTTTGCGTGAATGGCAACTAGGTAAACTAGAGGGGCAAAAGATTTCCCTTATCCAAGCCATCTATCCAAAAGAAATGGATGCCTTCCGTAACAATCTAGCCAATTTCCGTGCTAAGGACTTCCAAGCGGAATCTGTCTACAAAACAACAAAACGTGTGGCCGAATTTGTCAAAACACTTAAAGACAGTGATGCTAAAAATGTCCTCATTGTCGGTCACGGAGCTAACTTAACAGCTTCTATCCGTACCCTCCTTGGTTTTGAACCTGGTCTTCTTCGTAAAGCAGGAGGTCTTGACAATGCTTCTGTCACTATTCTCGAAACCAACGATTTCGAGCACTTCACTCTTAAATGTTGGAATGATACGTCCTATATGGATGAACAAAACAAGATTAGCTAAATCATCGACTGACTTCATAAGACAAGCGATCCTGAACAAGGGTCGCTTTTTTGCACTCAAAAAGCTCTTAAAGCTATTACTTTAAGAGCTTCACCGCCATTATTTCTTCCCTCTCTATAAATAAAACGGCCATACGAGGCCGCTCTATTTATCTTCCATATTTCATACGAAGGATTTTTTCCTGGTTCGCATTCAAACGAAGAAGGATAACCACTTTATCAATACTCATATTGCTCTCAAGAAGACGTTCAGCCGCCATCATAAGACCATTATTGATACCTAGTTGAAGGACTGGATTTTCATTATCATTGATATCAAAGATATATTTGTTATTTGGAAGGTCGAAAAGGACTTTCACCGCTCCAAAGAGTTGCTCAAAACTATCGATTTCCAAGTCGAAGACTGGCTTAGTACCTGGTTTAAGGCTACGTCCACGGTGGTTAAACCACATAGAATGCCAGCCACCATTGAAGGCACCCATGACATCATTGTCATAAGAATCTCCAACGTAGAGCGTAGTCGATGGATTCATGTCAAATTGTTCAGCTGCGAGATTGAAGATTTCCTTCTCAGGTTTTTGGAAACCTGTCGCCTGACTGACGATGACACGCTTAGGATCAACGTAATCATAAAGCCCCAACTTCTTGACTTTCTTAAGTTGGTGCTCTGTTGGTCCATTGGTAATAATACCCATAGGCACATTTTTTTCCTTGAGGAAATCAAGGGTCATGCGCATCTCATCAAGCATGGTGATATTTTCCAACTCATGCTCGTAAACCTCTTGAAAATGGCTGCCCGTTTCTTCATCAATTTCACGGTAGCCAAACTCCAAAAGGGTCTCTTTACAGCGCCAAAAACGGAAATACTCGGTTGTCCACTCACCTGCCATTACACGTGGAAAACCAACATCAGAATAGTGGCGGAAACGAATGTAGGCTTGATTCATGTGACTCATATCAAAGTCAGGGAAACATTTTTCCATGGCAATACGATAAGGTGCCTGTTGGTCGTAAATAGTATCGTCAACGTCAAAAACAATAGAGGTAATCATCTGTCCGTTCTTTCTTATATCATTCTCTTGTCAGAGACTTAGATAAATTAGGAAGCTAACAACTAAACTACTACATGAGTCTGCTCCTAATTTAATCTTCAGTCTTGCAAAAGTAAGCTTTAAGTCAACTGTCTAGGGGCAATCTTACTCGTCTGTTTTTTATCAGATTGCAATTGCCCAAACAGTCTTATTATACCGTTTTTGCCCTCTTATTTCAATTTTCGACCCCACTTAAGAAAAGATTATTCGTGTTTTGAAGATAGAAAAAGGTTTGGAACAATTTGTCCCAAACCTAATGCATCTTGTCATATTCAGACACTTATTTAATTTCTTTAAAGGTCATTTTTTGTTTGACTTCACCCTGACCACCTTTGGCAATCTGGTAATAGAAATCTTTTGATGTGAAGTGGTCACCATAAGCAAAGACCTTGTTGTACTGCCATTGTGACAATTGATCGTCCTCTTTTTTACCGAGAGTCAATGTTGTCTTCGTCACGCTGTATTCCCACTTAGCTGTTTGATCATTATAGGCCTTGTCAAAATCAGTCTGACTCTTAGCAGCATTAACCACTGTCGTACGATCCTGACTCACAAGTGCCTTGTTACCGCCTTCTTGGAAAGCTACATACATGACACGATTATTGACCTCACCATTTAGAGAACTTGAGTATTGGTAAACCTTACCAGGTACAACACTATCCAAATGGTGTGTTCCCCAGTAATAGAAAGCACCAAATCCAGCTCCCGTAACCAAGAGACAGGTGAGAACGACACTAATAATGATATTTCTCTTTGACATGTCTTGCCCCTCTCTATTCGTCACCAGTTAGGTCAGAGAAAGTTGCCTCTGAGTCTGTTTCAGTGTGGCTTGAAGAACTTGATGATGAACGTTCAACACTTGATGAACTTGAACTCATGCGTGTTTCTGTTTGAGAATCATCACTTGATGATGACTTAGATTCTGAAGATTTTTCAGTACTTGATGATGAACTTTCTTTTTCCTTGTAAACATCAACGTTGAAAGCCCACTTATCACCCTTATAACTTACCTGAATTTGAGCATATTTTGCCTTGATAAGATCTGACAACTTACTATCACTGTTAAGAACATCGTAAATCTTTTGAGCGAGAGCCTTGGCATTGGCTTCAGTTTTGGCACCATCTTTAGGTCCATCTACAATGTCTTGAGCCTTAGGCGTTTCACCTTGAAGGTAAAGGGCTTTGCTTTCAGTGTCCTTCTTATATTCAACATTTTTACCATTCTTATCATCTGCATGTGAGAAGAAAGTCCATGCTGGACTACCTGAGCGTTTTTGTTGATATACTTGTTCGAATTCACTTTGAACCTTGTCTTGGAAAGCATCATCAGTCAATTCTTTTTCCTTAGAACTTTCTGTATTTGCTTTGCTTTCACTACTGCTTGCTGTTGAGCTTGATGACGAAGATGATGATCCACTTGTTGAGCTTGATGAAGAATCTTTAGATTCTGATGATGTTGAAGATGATTCCTTGCCATCTTTAGAATCTTTAGTGTCTTTGTCTTTGTCGTTGTTATTGTTAGTCGTATTATTTGAGAATGAAACACTGTTGTCAGAATTATCTGGAGCGTAAATCACTGTATTCTTAGAATGGTCATCAGAGACAAAAGTGCTATTATTGATAATCACTCGGTTGTTATCACCGTAGTAGTTGTTGATAACAATCTTAGAATGTGCACAACGGTAACCATTACCAGTGACATGGTAACCTGCTGGTACATCACCATCACGTTTCAAGATGAGGACATCACCTGCGAAGATAAGATCAATATTCTGAATATTGTTATCGTAGGCTAATTTTTCAATAGAAATTCCAGTCGCTTGAGAGATTCCCCACAAGGTATCTCCCCATTGAATCACGTACTGTTGGCCATCTAACTGCTGTGGATTGATGTTCTGAGTTGTCAAATTATTTGTAATTTGTTCAGGTGTGCTGGCAATCCAGTTTGTAATATCAGCAGCGTGAGCACTCGTTTGATTTTGATAAAAGCTATCTGCTAACACAGATACCGTAGGCATCCCAATAGGTGCTAGTAAAGCACCAAGCATCACGGCTTTACTAACATAATTTTTCTTTTTCATCGTATTTCCTCCTTATATCATACGAAACTTACTTTGCTATTGTACACCCTTTTTATTATATTTGTCAATAAATTCTATAACTTTCTAATCAAAGATTAATGCTAGTTAACGATTTGTCCTAAAAATAGACAAATCCTATCTTTATTTATCTGACATTTAATCATTTGTCCTATCTTTAGAAGATGATTTATGATACAATAATTACGACTATTTTATGGAGGACTAACATGTCAAATCAACACATGGAAGAATTGAACGATCAACAGATTGTCCGTCGTGAAAAAATGACGGCCTTGGCTGAACAAGGAATCGATCCTTTTGGTAAGCGATTCGAACGCACAGCTACATCTGGTCAATTAAAAGAAAAATACGCTGACAAAACAAAAGAAGAATTGCACGAAATCAACGAAACTGCTACTATCGCAGGTCGTTTGATGACTAAACGTGGTAAAGGTAAAGTTGGCTTCGCCCACATCCAAGACCGCGATGGTCAAATCCAAATCTACGTGCGTAAAGATGCTGTCGGTGAAGAAAACTACGAAATCTTCAAGAAAGCTGACCTTGGTGACTTCCTCGGTGTCGAAGGTGAAGTTATGCGTACAGATATGGGAGAACTTTCTATTAAAGCCACTCATATCACACACTTATCTAAAGCCCTTCGTCCATTGCCTGAGAAATTCCACGGACTTTCAGACGTTGAAACAATCTACCGTAAACGTTACCTCGATTTGATTTCTAACCGTGAAAGCTTTGACCGCTTTGTCACACGTTCAAAAATCATTTCTGAAATCCGTCGCTACCTAGATGCTCAAGGTTTCCTTGAAGTCGAAACACCTGTTCTTCACAATGAAGCTGGTGGTGCTGCTGCTAAACCTTTCATTACTCACCACAATGCACAAAACATCGACATGGTGCTTCGTATCGCGACTGAGCTCCACCTCAAACGTCTCATTGTTGGTGGTATGGAACGTGTTTACGAAATCGGACGTATCTTCCGTAACGAAGGTATGGATGCCACTCACAACCCCGAGTTCACATCTATCGAAGTTTACCAAGCTTACGCTGACTTCCACGATATCATGAACTTGACTGAAGGTATCATCCAACACGCTGCTAAAGCGGTTAAAGGTGATGGACCTATCAACTACCAAGGAACTGAAATCAAGATCAACGAACCATTCAAACGCATCCACATGGTTGACGCAATCAAGGAAATCACTGGTGTTGACTTCTGGCAAGATATGACTTTGGATGAAGCCAAAGCAATCGCTACAGAAAAGAATGTTCCAGTTGAAAAACACTACACTGAAGTTGGTCACATCATCAACGCCTTCTTCGAAGAATTCGTTGAAGAAACATTGATTCAACCAACCTTCGTTTACGGTCACCCAGTTGCTGTGTCTCCATTGGCTAAGAAAAACCCAGAAGACCCACGCTTCACTGACCGTTTCGAGCTCTTCATCATGACAAAAGAGTACGGAAATGCCTTCACCGAATTGAACGACCCAATCGATCAATTGTCACGTTTCGAAGCACAAGCTGCTGCTAAAGAACTCGGTGACGACGAAGCAACAGGCATCGACTACGACTACGTTGAAGCCCTCGAATACGGTATGCCACCAACAGGTGGACTCGGAATCGGTATCGACCGTCTCTGCATGCTTCTTACTGACACAACAACAATCCGTGATGTCTTGTTGTTCCCAACAATGAAATAATAATCATATCCCATTATTGAATAATGGGATATTTTTATATGAGGTATAAACGTGTTCAAAAAACTGAAGTCCCTTTTTAAGAAAAAATCAAGTGTGGGTGAACAGTCTGAGACAAAGGTCGAAGAAAGTCAATTAGACTTTCCCATAGACCGTGCGGATTATTTCTTCGATCACGCACTTGTATTTTATTGTGAAGAAAATGATATCCCGTCAGAAAAACTAAGCCAATCAGACATGCTAGAGATTAGTAAAAGAGCTGCTTTTCATCTCAGTATCTTCGTCGCCTGGCTATCAAAACATGATTTTCTGAATCCCCAAAGTGATGGATTTAACCTTGAGGATGCACAAAAACTCAAGAATGAAACGATTACGGGTACAGACTATCTCTTTAAACACCTTGATGAAAAACTCTATTCAACTGACATTAGTGACATACTCCTCCCCTTCATCTCTGATTTTTATGAAGATTATATGGATTTTTGCTATACAGTCTTGGTTGATGATGTTGCGAGAACTGAATTTGACTGGAAAATCTATCACTTGGTTGAAGATGACATTGACGAGATGTTTACCAGTTACAAAGAACAATTAGTATAAATAGAAAAAAATTCTCTCGTAATTACCGTGAAACCTTCTTCTATATTTTGCTCTTGGAGACCTTACTCAAGTATCCAAAACTCCCATCACCACTAGCATAGTGGTTAGTAAGCAAATAAACTGGTTGATTCATCTGGACAATAATAATAAAAGAATGTTGGTAAATCAACATTCTTTTATTATTCTATCTAAGATTTTTCGTCTATTTAAAAACCAAAAAGATATCACTAAAATCTGATTTGTATTGTTAGTGTAAATTTTTGTGTTCCTGCTTCTGCAGTTACAACACCTAAACCGGTTCTCGTACTTGATGGAGTTTCAAATTTTGTACTTCTATAAAGATACTCTCTTAATTTATTTCGGTCATAAATATGGTAACACAAAACCTCGCCATCATCTTTTACCACAATATAACCACCATTAGCTTCTTCGAGGCCATTCCACCTAGTATCTGGTTCCATGCCTAGTGCTACTGCAACCAACAAATCTTTAACTTTGTGGGAGATAATTTCTTCATCTTCTCCATACTTATCACAATATAAATCAACTACATCAGGAATTGCTTTACCTATAACAAAGTAAGAATTCAAGAATAGATACCCCAAAAATTCTGGCATTCTAGAATCTATCATTTTCAGATTTCTTGAAAAAGTATCATTTAACATTTTTTCAAAGTCCAAAGAAATATGCTTATCTTTGATATAGTGTACTCTATCTTTAATTTTAGTTTTTCCAGTCATCTGATTTACTTTGTCCAACTCATCATTGGATAGATTTTTCGACAACCTATACTGAACCCTTGTAGCCCCACTTGCATTCAATAGCGTTGGATTACTACCAATATATGATTTTATTGAAAAACCTATTTTAGGCTCTGCACCTGTAAACTCATCATGAATCTTAAAAATAATATCTTTTTTGCTATCGCTACTAGCTTTTATTTTAGTTAATTTAATTCTTGATAAAAATGGCTCAATCTCAGGAATTTCAAACGTTCTTGTTCCATTTTTTATTGCCTTTAAAACTACGTTCGAAAAATACCCAAACTCACTAACAGGAATATGTAAACACTCTGAATCGTTTTCTAATAGAATAATATCATTTGACGACTGGCTACGCTTAAATTCTTTTAAAATACCATCTTCATTTTTGATCGCACTTAATATGACATAAAAGAGTTTTTCTACTTTTTCCAAATTTTCATCGGCAGCATAAATTTTACCATCAGACAAAGCCTTGAGAAACACAAAAAGTTCAGCCCACTCTCCTTTATTGAATTTATTAGGCATAGCTTACCCCAACTTTTTTATCTTGTTGTGCCATTTGATACTCTTCTTTCATTGCATTAGCTACTTCTCTTATCATCGGAACCGCTACTGAATTCCCCATCTGACGATACATTTGTGTTCGACTTACAGGAATGATAAAGTCATCTGGAAATCCCATCAATCTTTTACATTCTAATTCCGAAAAAAGTCTTAATCCCGTATCCCCACCTTTAACAAAAGTACCCGTGAGTCGCTGTATTTTGTGATATGAAGCTACTAATGTTTTTACTTGGATAGTAGAATTCGAATCTACAACTTGAGGTTTCCCATCATTTTTCTTAAAAAGATACGATTGTTGTAAATGTTTAGAAATACCATATCCATCAGGATTCTTTTCTAGTATTGACGAAACAGGAACTCTATTTTCGACATTCCCTTGAGGAAATGCAAATGTTGAAACATTCAAATCTGGATGAAAACCTACTATTACAACTCTTTTTCTAACTTGTGCTAAACCAAAATTTTGAGCGTCTAAAACGTCAAAGAAAACTGAATAACCTAGTTCCTCTAAGTTATCCAAGATAATTTTAAATGTTTCTCCATTCTGAATAGTCAAAAGACCAGGTACATTTTCTAGCAAAAACATTTTAGGCATATGATATTTTAAAATTCTAAGAACGTCAAAAAACAAAGTTCCTTGAGTCTCATGACCAAATCCTTCTCGTTTACCTATATTAGAAAATGGTTGACAAGGAAAACCTGCTAGCAATACATCATGACGAGGAATATCCCTTTCATCAATTTTGGTAATATCACCGAATGGAATATCTCCATAGTTAGCCTCATAGGTTTTCACAGAAAATTTGTCCCACTCAGATGAAAACACACACTTTGTATTCTCATCTTCGAATCCTTTTCGTATTCCTCCAACACCAGCAAATAAGTCTATAAAGGTTAGATTACCTACGTTATCTTTATGATTCTGCCCTTGAATTGCTTCATAGCCCTCTTCAATCAGATATTGACATTTACTTGAAAAACTATCATAACCGTCAATCTCCAATTCTTGAATTTTATTAAACAGGTGTGGGCTAACGTGAATAGATTTTGCTATTTTTTTCTTATCTGGACTAACACGATTTCGTCCAGCATTCTCTCTAGCTCCGCCTCTCATGAAATACCTCTACTTTCTGTATAGAAATTATATCACTTTATTTTTGAATTCGCGAATTCTTTTTTCATTTTTTATACCGTAATAAAAAACGAGTATCAGAGTTAGCAATTACTCTTTATCATGATATTTACTAAAGTAATTATCATACTTTTCTTATAATATTTTTAATAGATATGTCAGATACGTCGATTTCAAAAACTGTATTCTTATTATCAATCCATCTATACTCAATACCTTTCAAAACCTTGCACATCTTCCTCATAGTGTTATAATAAAATTGTCTGTCTGTCTAGAAATAATACACTTTTAGGCAGATATGACTTAGAAAGAGGTGTTTATGACATCTTCAAAGAAGGTTTCCCTTTCTGAGGTAAACCAATCCATAGATACACCAAATAATAATCGCTTTTGGCAAAATCTTAAGGCTTTCTTGGGACCTGGGGCTCTTGTGGCCGTGGGTTACATGGATCCAGGGAACTGGATTACCAGTGTCGTCGGTGGGGCGACCTACAAGTATAGTCTGCTTTTTGTCATCTTAATTTCATCTTTAATCGCTATGCAGTTGCAACAAATGGCTGGGAAATTAGGGATTGTGACCCAAATGGACCTAGCTCAAGCGACTGCCTATCACTCGCCCAAATGGTTGCGATACACGCTTTGGGTGATTCTGGAGCTGGCCTTAATGGCGACAGATTTGGCTGAGGTGCTTGGTTCTGCCATTGCTCTTAACCTGCTCTTTGGTATTCCAATTATGGTTGCCATTCTGGTGACAATCCTAGACGTCTTCCTGCTACTGCTCATCATGAAGCTAGGATTCAAAAAAATCGAGGCTATTGTTTCAACCTTGATTTTGACCATCTTGGTTATCTTTGTCTACCTGGTAGCCTTGTCTGAGCCTAGTATTACGGGAATCCTAGAGGGTTATCTCCCTACGCCAGCGCTCTTCGAGCCACATGCTGCTGGACATACCAACCAGTTGACCTTGGCGCTTGGGATTGTGGGTGCGACCGTTATGCCACATAACCTCTACTTGCACTCATCCTTGTCACAGACTCGTAAGGTTGACTATTCTGATGGCAAAGACGTGACTAAGGCTGTCCGTTTCATGACCTGGGATTCTAACATCCAGTTGACTTTGGCCTTTGTGGTTAACTCCCTCCTCTTGATTTTGGGGGCAGCTCTCTTCTTTGGTCATGCTTCTGATATTTCAGCTTTCTCACAGATGTACAATGCTCTTCAGGACTCTAAGATTGCTGGTGCGGTAGCTAGTTCGACACTTTCAACACTCTTTGCCTTGGCGCTCTTGGCTAGTGGTCAAAACTCTACCATTACTGGTACTTTGACTGGTCAAATTGTCATGGAAGGCTTTCTCCACATGAGGTTACCGCAGTGGGTAATTCGTTTATTCACACGTCTTTTCGCCTTGCTACCTGTTATCGTTGTAGCTATTCTCTACGGTGATCAAGAAAAGACTCTGGATCAACTGCTAGTTTATTCACAGGTTTTCCTTTCACTTGCCTTGCCATTCTCTATCTTCCCTTTGATTTACTACACTTCTAAGAAATCACTCATGGGAAAACACGTCAATGCCAAGTGGAATACTTTCCTTGGTTATGCCATCGCTATTATCCTAACCATTCTCAATCTCAAACTTATCATTGATACGTTTTAAACAAAAAATAAGGCCAGCGCCATGCTGACCTTGTTTTAGTTTTTAAAGGCGTCAACGAGAACTTGGAATTCTTCATTGCTGAGGGTAATTCCCTTGCCCATCTTGGTATGGTCTGGACTCCATGTACGGATGTCATACTTAGCCGGTGCGCCATTAAAGCTCACACGATTGAGTTCCTTAGTCCAGCCCTTGTCATTCTCAGACAAGACCAAGAGTTTTTCTTCAATTTCAAATGAAAATTCTGCCATTTGCTTACCTCCACTAGCTTTATTCGTTTTTTTCTGTGAAAATTGTGTGTTTTAGAAAGAAGTTATCCACAAAATTTCACCTTTCATGCTATAATTATTTTATCAAGAAACAAGGGAAATGACCATGATAAACTTTTTAGAAGCAGTAAAGCATCAGCTTCATCAGTTTGTGGAAACAGGTCACAGCAAACCTGTCCACCTAATGCAAAATCAGCTTATTAACGATATCTATCATGCTATTGGTCATAACCAAATGGTCATGCTGACATCCAATCAGAAGACCTATAAGGGCTACATCAACCGTTATGATAGAGAGCGACAAGCCATCTTTATCGAGCAGGACAAAGTTATCAGCATGATTGAACTAAAAGAAATCAAACGTCTAAAAATCATATCACAACGAGGTTAATTTTATTAGTTAACCTCATTTTATTATGTGGTTGACTAATAAAAAAACGCTTGTTATAATAAGTTAACTATTATTTTAGGAAAGGTTAACTAAAAATGACACAAAATCGTACACTATCCCTTATTCTTCCAGCTTTTGGTGCTGCCATCATTGCTGCACTGGCTCAAATTGTTATTCCTATCGGTGCAGTTCCCATTACTCTGCAAACTTTTGCTGTTGGACTTGTTGCTGCCATTCTTAAACCAAGAGAGGCGACACTTGCTGCTACCCTTTATCTTATCATAGGTGCTATTGGTCTACCAGTTTTTGCAGGTGGAGGCGGTGGACTCCAAGCCTTCTTTGGCCCTTCAGCTGGCTATTTGTTGGCTTATCCATTTTTCGCCTTTGTCACTTCAAAACTGACGCATGCTGAGACTCCTATTTGGAAAATCTTTGTGGCTTTTGTTTTGGGTGATGCACTTGTTTTTGTCGGTGGTATCCTCAGCCTGCACTTTCTCGGAAAGATGGGCTGGTCTGCAGCTGTAGCTGTTGGCTTGACACCCTTTATTATTCCTGACCTCTTAAAAGGTCTCATCGTCGCTTTGGTGACTAAGCCAGTCTTAAAAGCTCTTAAAAATCATAGTTACTTTAACTAAAAAAGATTGAAGACTTTGTTCATGTGAACAGAATCTTCAATCTTTTTATTTTTCAAAATAAATATCATAGTGCTTTGAACAAGCTGGGTTGAAGGCACTGTGACAATTGGGACAAGCTTCTACATCTTGATACTCCTCAATGGTCATCTCATGCCTACAAACGCCACAGATAAGGACCTTGTCCTGCTTCAATTGACAAGGATAAGCTCGAAAGCTATGCTTCTCCAAGCGATCATGACACTGATAACAGGCATAATACTTCTGGCACTCGAAGCATTTTAGGGCAACTATATCTAGTGGGGAATGATAGTGCTGACATCTACTCTGATCATCTACCAGGAGCCCATTGATTTGACTTGTCATTAGGCACGAACAGTTTTGCTTGAACCATCTTTTTGGTAGAGGTTAATTAAACCTTCTTTAGTTGAACGAATCATGTCACCAGGTTTAACTTCTTGTGGCACGGTAATCGTAAGAAGTTCCATTGGGTTTGGTGCACGGTCAATCTTATTACCATTAGAATCGTGAAGATTTTTGATGTCACACTCGAAATGACGGAAGCCTGGTCCGTAGAATTCAACGTGGTCACCTTCGAGGATAACGTTACGTTGACGAATCGTAGCTGTCATAGTTGCTGGATCAAAATCTACTACTTCACCAACAAATTTGTATTGTGGAATCTTACGACGGGCACCAAAGAGTTGCTCGTTTTCTGTTGGAGTCTTGTAGTAGAAACCTGTTGCCAATTCACGTTGGGCAACTTTCCAGAGTTCGTTAATCAAATCATCTTTGATGGCGTAGAAGGCTTCTGCACTTTCCATGTAAGCGTCACAAGCAGCCTTGTAACAGTTGGCAACTGTTGATACGTAGTGGACAGATTTCATACGACCTTCGATTTTAAGGCTGTCAACACCATTGTCGATAAGGTCTGGGATATTTTCAATCATACACATGTCAACGGCTGACATAGAGTATTCTTCAGGAACTTCACCTTTGATACTCTTACGTTCTTGGCCGAATGGCATGTCGTAAAGGTCATATTTCCAACGACAAGACTGTGAACAACCACCACGGTTGGCATCACGGTCTGACATGTGGTTAGAAAGGGTACAGCGACCTGAGTATGAGATACACATAGCGCCATGGACAAAAGCCTCAATTTCAAGATCCGTACGCTTACGGATTTCAGCCAACTCTTCCATGGTAACCTCACGTGCCAAAACGACACGGGTCAAACCATACTCTTTCCAAAAATGGAAGGTTTCAACGTTTGTCGCAGATGCTTGCGTTGACAAGTGGATGTTAAGGCCTGGAGCATAAGTTGAACAGATTTCAATCAAAGCTGGGTCAGATACGATAACGGCATCGAGTCCCATATCACGCAATTCACGGAACCACTCACCTGCACCTTTTTCATTTCCTTCATGGGTAACCATGTTTGATGCAACGTGCACATCAACGCCACGAGCGTGAGCATATTCGATACCTTCTCGAAGCTCATCCATGGTAAAGTTTCCGGCACGGCTACGCAAACCATAGGCTTGTCCACCAACGAAAACAGCATCTGCGCCGTAATTTACAGCGACTTTCAATTTTTCCAAAGTCCCAGCAGGTACCAGAACCTCTGGGCGTTTTTTAGTTGTAGTCATAATTTCTCCAATTTGCAAGATTGTCGATTTTAGTTTTTAGAAAGCTCCTTCGTTCCCTGAAAATGGAAAACTCTCAAACGAAGGAGGAAGGGTTTTTATTTTACACGGTCAGGTTCATAGTCGTAGAAACCTGTGTCCAAACCACGGTTGGCTGGGTGTAATTTATGAATAGCCTCATCAAAGAGGAAGGCTTGATCTTGTGAAAATTCGCCAGCCTCGATGAGGTCACGAGCCTTCACAAAATACTCAGTGATTTTTACGAAGTTTTCACCTGGGCAATAAACACCGTCCAACTTCCAGTGGTCAAAACCATGTTCAACGAGCTCTGAAAGTTTAGTCATCATATCCAAGTCATTGTTGGCAAAGATATGTGTTCCATGCAAGTCTTCGTAAACTGAGTAGTGAGAATCTGGGTCACCAGGCTCAGAAAGGAAGAGGTCACGTTCTTTGGTAACAGCTTCATCCGTTTTGATAAAGTTGTAGTAGTTTTGAAGAAGCGGACGTTTAGAGTGGTGAATGATACTTGCACCATAAACCAAAACCTCGGCTGGAATTTGAAGATTTTCAGCCATGATGAAGAGTTCCGCAGATGGAATCTCACGGGCCAAAACAGCTTCAGATGCTCCTGCTTGTTTGCCCCAGAAATTAATCTGACGGCTAGAGGTTACCATGGTTGAAGCATCATAAATCATTTTGAAGGGACGTTTGTCACGGTTACAGATGTAGAAAACCCCTGCATCACCAACCGTGATGTAATCTGCCTTGATTTCTTCAAGAAAATCAAGGTAGTCTGGAAGAGCATCCATCATACCTTGGTGCATGAGGGCGTTAACGGCAACAGTCAATTCCTTGCCAGACTCATGTACCAGCTCTGCAATCTTTCGCATTTCTGCGAATGAAAAAGGCTTAGGCAAACGAAGGCCAAAAGCTTTTTCGCCGATGTAAATACGATCTACGCCAAGTTCTAGGAGCTCACGTGCCTGCTCGTAGCTCTCAGCAGTCGCTGTAATCACTATTTTTTCCATAACTCACATTATAGCACAAATGATTTGATTTTTTTAGAATTTTTAGGCTAAAAACTATGTATCTCAATATTTTAAATTAGTTTTTAAATACTATAATTTTCACAAAAATCAAAAAAAACTTTGCAATATAAAATTTTTATGGTATTATTAATGAGATTCTAAATAGTGAAATACTGACTAAGTATTTTAACCTACACGAAAAAGTGGTTTAGGTATTTTATATAGAAAGGAGGCAGACATGGCTGACAACTTACACCGTCAATTTGATCACATTGAAGATTTCGAGACTGAGCATCCTCAAACGATGAATTATCAAGATTATCAAGGTCTAAATAGTAATAGTATTAAGCTACAAGATATGATTTTCTTTGGACGTGTCTCAAGCTTCTGTGTTTCAACAGTCCTAGTTGCCTTCCTTTTCTTAGTAGCACAGGTGGCTACCTTCTGGGCCTTCTTCTGGGCAATTACCATCAGCGTCATTGGTCAGATAGGCATTTATGTCCTAATCGAATATTATAAAGCACAAAAACGTTGACGACTTGGTCAACGTTTTTTTCGTACTAAAAAAAGCCTCATGGGCTTTCTTTTTTATTTTACTTCTGCTGCTTCTTCAGAGATATCTTTGATGTCAATGACGATATCATCAACGATAGCTTTTGTTTCTGCTTCAACATCTGCTTGCTCAGGAGTTACTTGAGCTGTTTTCTCTTTGATCAGTTCAAAGCTCTCTTTTGCAAAGTCAGCAACTTGAGCTGTTTTTTCTTGAACGGCTTTTGTCAAATCATCTGCAGTGATGTCGCCGTTTTCAAATTTTGTTTTATAGTCTTGGAAAGTATCGACTGCCAAATCTTTGTAGTCGCTAGCTTTTTCCACTACTTGATTTTGATAAGCTTTAGGATCTTCTTTGAATGAAGCGATTTCTTCATCAATACGTGCTTTAACTGCTTTACCTTTTTCAGTTGTGAAGAAATAAGCTGCTGCAGCTCCAGAAGCTGCGCCAATGATTAGGGTGTTTAGAAATTTACTCATGAAAAGACCTCCTTATTTTTTCTTGTCTTTTTTACCAAATAGTTTTGAAGCAACCTTACCGATAGCAAAGGCTGAGCCTGCTTTACCGACACTTGCTCCTGCTGCACTTGCCTTAGCACCGAGGTATCGAGCTTCGGTATTCAAGTCAGAAACACTTTCTGAAAGCTCAGCTACTGCTACAAAGAGAGGATCAATCGTTTGAACTTTTTCATTAACATCTTCAACCAAGACGTTAGCCTTAGCCAAAATTTCATTTGTTTGGTGAAGTGTTACGTTAATATCTGTACGAAGAACAGCAACTGTTTCTTCAACTTCTTTGACAACATGACGTGTGCGAAGTAGAGTTGGGATTAATGCAATTAGGAACGCAGCAAGTGCGATTGCGATAATAAGAAATGCAATTTCTGCCATAGTTTAAGACTCCTTTGACCTGTTTAAAAGGTTAACACAAAGAAACTGAATGTTCAACTCCTGCTTCTTATGACCTTTGTTATGATAATTTTCATTTTATTATAACAAAGTCTGAACAGTATGACTAGCTTTTCATTTTATAATCTGCTTTTGGGCGTTGTTTACGGAAATATAAGAGGGCAGCTCCAAGGATAATGATGGCAATACTGACCCATTGTGAGACACGTAAGCCAGCAAACATGAGGCTATCCGTACGCATGCCTTCAATGACAAAGCGTCCAAGACCATACCAGATAAGGTAAAATGAAGTGATATCTCCCTGTCGCAATTCCTTATTAAAACGTCGTAGTCCCAGAATAATGCCAAAACCAACTAAATTCCAGAGACTTTCATAAAGAAAAGTCGGTACACGATAACTCCCATCAATGAACATCTGCTGGCGAATAAATTCTGGGACATAATTCAGATGACTAACTGCTTTTCCGTAGGCCTCCTGGTTAATAAAGTTTCCCCAGCGACCGATACTCTGAGCAATCATAACGCCAGGTGCTGCAATATCAAGAAAATCCAAGACAGCAATGGCATGGCGTTTAGCAAACCAATAGAGGACAGCTGCACCAGCAATCAAGCCACCATAAATGGCAATTCCGCCATTCCAAATCGCAACAATTTCTGAGGGATTATGACTGTAGTAAGACCACTGGAAGATCACATAGTAGAGCCTAGCACCAACAATGGCTATAGGAAAGGCTAAGAGAATAAAATCTAAGATATGCTCAGGATCGATTCCCTTTTCAGGAGCCCAACGCTGAGCCAGATAAACTGCAAGTAAAAGACCAGAGACAATACAGATGGCATACCAATGAATACTGATTGGACCAAGTCTTAGAGCAATTGGATCAATGGTAGCTAACATTAGTCTTCACCATTCTTACTAATGAGGTTGGTCAAACGCTCCTCAAAGGTTTTGGTTGCATCAAATCCCATTTGCTTAGCACGGTAGTTCATGGCTGCAGCTTCGATAACGACTGATACGTTACGGCCTGTCTTAACAGGGATGCGGACACGTGGAATCTTAACGCCTTGCAATTCAATTTCTTCGTTCCCATTTCCAAGACGATCAAAGACCTTACCGTCTTCAAAATTTTCAAGATAGATGCCCAACTGAACTTGAGAAGAATTACGGACAGCACTAGCTCCGTAGAGACTCATGACATCAATGATACCAACTCCGCGAATCTCAAGAAGATGGCGGAGGATTTCCGCAGGCTCACCCCAGAGAGTTTCCTCATCCTTAGCATAGACATCCACACGGTCGTCAGCGACAAGGCGGTGACCACGTTTGACTAGCTCGAGCCCTGT
>OGKJ01000269.1_pt1 | contig 18116 bp, 14 predicted proteins | sample 1572461 | NCBI WGS metagenome assembly OGKJ01 (sample SAMEA2582080, study PRJEB24529) | metagenome | biome: Human gut stool | place: China | collected 2011 | reverse complement strand
GTCTGGACTGCGAGAAGAGCTGTCCAAAGATTTTCGAGCGTTATCTCGACCCTGCATCAATCAAGATGTTCGAGGATATGGGTGTCATGAAGAAGAACGAGCTGGAAGCTCGCAACGAGGTGAAATGGGAGACCTACACCAAGAAGATTCAGATTGAGGCTCGTGTGATGGGCGACTTGAGCATGAACCACATCATCCCAGTGGCTACTCACTATCAGAGCCAGTTGGCTAAGAATGTGGAGAACATGATTGACATCTTCGGTGACGAGGAAGGCAAGAAGCTGACTGCCCGCAACATCAACATCATCAAGAAGATTGCCGAGCGCACTCAGATTATCGAGACCGGTGTTGAGGAGTTGGTTAATGCCCGCAAGGTTGCCAACAAGATTGAGAATGAGCACGATAAGGCTATTGCTTATCATGACACGGTAGCTCCAAAGATGGAGGAGATCCGTTATCAGATTGATAAGTTGGAGTTGGCTGTAGCCGATGAGCTCTGGACCTTGCCTAAGTATCGTGAACTCCTGTTCATCCGCTAATCAGCACTGTCTTCAAAATAGATAAGACATATTTCTGACAGATAAAAAACAAAGCTCTAACAAGAGCTACTCTTCATCAGATATAACAATTGAACGATCAATCTATTTCTTTTATTGGTTGTTTAAGTTTGCGCGGAGTGTGGTTGTGAAATCACGCTCCGCTTTTTTATTCCCTGATTTACATAAACAAAAAACAGACCGACATGAACGCTTGTTCACATCGGCCTGTTTACTCTTTTACTTTTTTACCTTTTTACCCTTTTACCTTTAAAAGATTGATTGTCTGTGTTTTTCCCGTGATGCCTGTTACCACGGCGATTCCATTGTCACGAATCTCCACCTTCTCATATTTGGCATCAACAATTACTTTTCCTTTCAATGTCATAACGCCCCAATGGTTGGGTATCTGTTCAAAGGCGCAATAGGCTCCGACAGGTTGCGCTATACTGCAGTAGAGGGGTGGCACGATAACTTTACCATCTACCTTCACGCCCCATTTCTTTCCTGCTTGATACAATTCCACATGTCCTGCTTCTGACTTCTCATGCAAAAGAAGCATCTCGCTTGCTTCCATTTCCTTCTTTTGCAACATCGCCTCATGATAGTATTTCTTGCCAAGGCGAGGCATCACAAAATTCAAATCTTCATTTTCATTCTTTGGATGATTGCATCCTATATAGGTCTTCTTCAAATTTGAATCCACCAGGTAGTAGTCCTCTTTGCTGTCCATGACAACGATACGTTCACCATACAGGACTGCACATAACCAATACACATGTTCGTAATCATTACGCAGAAAACATACATTCCTGCTCTCTTCATTGCTCATGCGCATCTTCCCTTCATCACCCTCACAATAGTACCATACCTGACAACCGGGAGCAGAAGGTCTGAATCTGAATATCATGTAGTACCCATAATTCAGAAAATCATATTGTGAAGGATGATAGGGCAGAGAAAAATCTTCTTGGGTTCGAGACATGAAGATGTCGTTATATTCTATAAACTCCCATCCTTTGATGTTGACAACATGGGGAGCTTCTGCTACGTTAGTGCCATCGTCGATGACAGTTTTTGCCAACAGGTCATAATAGCATTTCGCCTTTCTGCGAGGTCGGTAGAACAGGATGTTGCCATCCAACAGCTTCATGTCATAGTAATCGCCTGGCTCCAGTACCTGTTCTCCTTGTCGGTTCACTACCGTCATCTTTCCATCAGGCAGTTTGATGATGGCAAACTCCCCTTTGCTATCTACAAACTCACGATACTGTATCGTTTGGAGCAATTCTTCATGGCTCATCACCATCATCATTTCCGAGTCTGGATGAATCTGAATATCGTCTTGCTTCTCGTTCATCAGGAAAAACTCTCTATCCTTCGGAGTCTCCTTTCTCTTGCCAACTTTCAGCTTTCCCTCGAACATAGCATTCCAGTTCCATACTTGCGAAGGCAACCCGAACACCCGATACAGTCCCACATTATCTATAATCACGCAGTTCTTCTTCCCCTTAGCCACTCGCAATCCACGTCCCACCATCTGCAGATACTTGGCAAGCGACAACGTTGGTCGTGCCAACTGTACAAACTCCACATCCGGACAGTCAAATCCCTCCGAGAATATGTCCACATTCACCAGCACTTGGATAGGAGCAAGCCCATCAGCAGGTCGCAAGCAAGTAGCACCAAGCCCATCAGCAACTCCATCAGCAGCCCGCAAGCAAGTAGCACCCAGGCGGTCCCATCCCGCACAATCTGGCGAGGGCTTTGATGCCCCGCCAACCTTAGAGCGTAGCGGTTCCGAGCACCGAGTAGGGCGGTTTCCTCCCTCTCCCCTGAGGGTGAGAGGGTCGGGGTGAGAGGTGGAGCCCTCTTTAAGGGTAAAGAGGGACGGGGTGATTTTCGAAAAACCCTCTTTGGAAAGAGGAATGGGGTGATTCGAAAAAGAAGTATTAGAAGCTTTGAACCTTTCTATAAGTTCTTTTCGTAAAGAACTTGGCGTTTTACTATCAATAGCAACAGCCACTATGCCGTGTTCTCTGTAGAACTCGGCAATAGCATTAGCATGACTAATATTGATAGCATACACGATGCCCTTTCTGTCTTTACCATATTCTTCCAAACTCCGATAGAGCCTTTCGATGCTCGGTTTCTTATTCAGCAACATATCCATTTCCTTGTTTTGATAGTCACCATCTGCCCCTCGCTTCTGCAAGGAGTCGATGAGCCGTTGCGTCACACCATCCGATTTGATGCTCACAAAATCGTATGTCGCCAATCTTCCCTTGCTGATAAACTCAGGAACATCCCACGACTGTACCAACACATCAAACAAATCCGTGAATCCCTTACCGTTCAATCGGCAAGGTGTAGCCGTCAGTCCCAGGAACTTAGCTTTCGGGAATCTCTCCCACATTTCCTTATAGGTCTTGGCAAGGGCATGGTGCGCCTCGTCAATCACTATCATTCCCGGTTCTTCCTCTATCTCGTCATAGTGTTTTGACAACCATTGTATCGACACCGCCTTTATCGGCATCATGTCAGAAGTAGGATTAACAGAAGAGGCAGAAGTGGCACCAAGCCCATCACCACCCCACTCACCCAGGCGGTCCCATCCCGCACAATCTGGCGAGACCTTTGATGGTCCGCCATCCTTAGAGCGTAGCGGTTCCGAGCACCGAGTAGGGCGGTTACATCCCCGCTTCCTGAGGAAGAGGGGCTTGGGGAGAAAGTGGAGCCCTCTTTGGAAAGAGGGACGGAGTGATTCGAAAAAAACTCTTTGAATAGTTTCTCGAATCTGAGAAACCAACTCCCTTCTATGGGCAACAATCCAAACATTGCAATTGGAATGTTCCCTCAAAAACGATTCTACGACCGAAGCAAGTAGAACCGTTTTTCCCGTACCCGTTGGCATTTGTGCCATCACGGACCGATGAAGGCGCAACGCCTTCTCAATCCGTTCCTTCATATCCTCTTGGTAATCAAAAAGCTTAATATTCTTCATATAAAAGCATATAATGAATATAGCGTCCCTGCTATATTCCAAGCAGTGACACCTATCAGTATGTTAAAAAGTAAGATGGTATCTTTTTTAAAATTCAAAAAAAGAAAAGTCAAAAAGACGGGCAGAGCTTCATCAAAAGCCCTGCCAATCTTAAAGTATATAATTAAAAATCTAAATTCTTATCCTTTTGTGTTTTCCAGATATTAGGCAATTGAAGTCAATTTCTTCAAATCATAGTACATCAAACGAGTGTGCAAAGTCTTTGCTACGTCATAGCCAAGATTTTCCGCTTCTTGCTGTTCCGTAGAAAACAAAAACAGGAACTCATTCTTTTGGTAAAAGCCAAGAGGTGCTTCATTATTGTAAGCATCAACAATCAAAAACCCGCTTTTTCCAAAATGGCACGAGCTTCAGCAACTTTTGCAGAGAAGTCCACACGATTATTATTATTCATAACTTCTTCCGCTCTCTTCACAAAGCGAGCTGCTTCTTCACCTCGTAGAGTCGGTATCACTTTAATATCTATTGCCATAATCTTCTCCTTTTAAACGTTTAATTCTGCCGCCAAAGTTACGCTTTTTTCTCGAAACCACCAAGAAAATCACAAGAAATCTGCATGTTATCAGCAAATAACCACGAAATCAACCGTAAACTATAAACTATTAACTGTAAACTATAAACTGCTATCCCCATGCGGTCCCATCCCCGCACAAGATGGCGAAGACCAGAAGCAAGTTGTAATAAGGCGGTCCCATCCCGCAAAATATGGCGAAGACCTTTGATGGTCCGCCAACCTTAGAACGTAGCGGTTCTGAGCGACGAGGAGGAGCGGTTACATCCCTAATCCCTATGGTAGGGATTTAGGGCTTGGGTATAGGGTAAGGCTCCTCCCGCAGGGGAGGGACAGGTGGGGCAAATATAGCTCTGTAGGGCGGTTTCCTCCCTCTCCCCTGAGGTTTCTGTCCCCCGGAAACGGGGGAACCGAAGGGGGTGTAAAGACCATTGAAGAGGGTCGGGGTGAGAGGTGGAGCCCTCTTTAAGGGGAAAAAGCGATGCCAATGAGTGCAATGAAAGCTCGCTTTCAAATTGCCGAGTGCAGCTCGCTTTATCAAAAAAGAGGGACGGGGTGATTTTCGAAAAGATACCCCCATCAGCCTCAGGGTGATAGAAGTTATCACACTTATATTGGAATACCGCAGTTTTTGATATCTATTATTTCTTGTTCTTTATCCTCCAGAAGAAATGCCAAGTTCTGAAGATTGGCTCACTTAAAGCCTCGGCAGGATAATATCTTACGAAATGCATATTTCTCCATATTTTCAGGAAGTACTTCTTAGCCATTCCTTGTTGTGTGAAATGCCCATATTTTGTAAAGTGCTTTCCGAAGTTGCCACCATTCAGTATCTCTGTTAACAACAGCTTTCCTCGTTTTTCATCCATTTGAGCAATCATCTTCTCCTCTGATAGTCCCAATGCCTCATGCAGCACATACATCACCGCCCCTGCAAACTTCCACAACCCAAGATATTTCAGTTCCTTCTGCACCACATCTAAAGCTGTAGAGGCAGAAGAACCAGAGGCAGAAGAACAGGAAACAGAACTCGTATCCCCTGTAGTACCCAGGCGGTCCCATCCCGCACAACCTGGCGAGGGCTTTGATGCCCCGCCAACCTTAGAGCGTAGCGGTTCCGAGCACCGGAGGGCGGTTACATCCCTCTCTTCTGAGGAGAGAGGGCTTGGGTGAGAGGTGGAGCCCTCTTTAAGGGTAAAGAGGGACGGGGTGATTTTCGAAGATTTATTATTCAAAAATACATTTTTTGAGAAATCATTGACTACAAGAAAATAGTCAATGATTTGCCTCATTCCAATCCCTTCATCAAAGAAATGGTGATACAGATGCGTCAGCTGATAAATCACATTGAATGCCATCGTTGGTATAGCGATTTCTCCAATACCATCTGGCAGACTAACAACATTTGAGCATTGCAGATCCGCATTCCTTCGAAACCATTTCTGCAATCTAGCATGATAGATAGGATTATTCATGGAGCAAGGGAAAAAATGCAACTCTACAGGCACACCATCCAAGGAAGTCTCCAGATGCTGCAGTCTGATATCATCCCCCAGTTCAAACTTCTTTTGAGCATACTCCAGAATCCTCTCCCTACTAGCATCAATCCAAACATCAATATCTCCAGGAGTACGTGAATAAGGATTCGGATACATCAAGGCATTCCCCTGCCCTTTCAGAACACAGCATCTGAAACCATCCTCCCTGAGCATAGAGAAGAGCTTACCCGCCACAGCATTCACCATCATGTTCTGCCTGCGAATCTGTTGCGCCTTACCCATCCAAGTCATCAGCAGTTCCCTCCCTATCGGATTCAGCCTCAGCTCTTCTGGATACTCTTCTCCCAGCCTTTCGATACCATCAAAGCAAAGCCCAAGCAAAGCCTGCTTAGAGGCAAAAGAATATAGCTCATGCCAGTTCATACCAGCAATCACTCTACTCATATTCCTCTTTTTCCCCAGACAATATCGTAAAAAAGCAAAATTTGGAAATGTATTATTTATATATGTTTTCACCTTCAACTTCACCACAGAAACTTTAGTTATTCATTTTATAAAGCGGGAACTTATTCGTATCACACAATCTCTTTTCTAATTGTCCAAAATCAGAAAGTTCATAGTTAGCAAACAATTCAAAATCTTTATCAGCGAACCCAGCATTGCCTAAATCTATGTCATAACCACATTTTAACTTTTCAAATTCATTGCAGGTAGGATTCGTTATCGAGAAATTATCGACTAACTTAGGACAATACTTATTACCGTTAGCCCCCAAAGCATCTATTGGGAACAATGCGATATTATCGAGTTTTGACTTTGGAAATTCAAATTCATCGGTCTTCAATGACGAAGTATAGCGTATACCATAAATCAAAACATTTTTTTTCTTTGTTTCCGGCTTATCATTATGAGTAATTACCCACTCTGTCACTAACTGCGGAATGATATACTCGGGCTTAAAAACGTCATCCCTATTGCTTACTACTACCATACATGAAAGTAACAATGGGAAGAAATATAAGGTCCTTAACATATGCTTATCAAAATCATTTTTATCGGGTATTCGCATATCAAGAAGACCAATATCTTTCTGATTCTCTACACGTGAAATCATACATAAATCGAAATCTACACGATGCATTTCTTCCCAACAGGCATAGACGCTTTCTCCAACATACAAACAAGGATAGCCCGGAAAACTATAGCGTTGAGTTTGAACTATTCCTCGTTTTGAGAAAGGAATATGAAACATATCCTTATAGGTAAACTTCTTAGTACCACTATGTACCCTAGCCCTATAGAAACTATTATTTGCTTCTAATTGCGAAACAAACAAGATATTACCAAAACCTATATGTCCAGTTTTACCTGAAAACAAATTAGACAGTTTTCTAAAAGCTTGTGCATGCAAACCTTTATATTGCGCTTTAACGATAGCTTTTATCGCCTCACAGATATAAGCAACTTCCTTTTTGTCCTCATCTCCGATGCCTTCCGTCTTGTTTATATAAGATAGATAAGTCTTCAGACTATCAGATAAAAGAATACGAAATGGCTTGCTATCCGTATTTTCTACAGGAAGCATAGCTGCCATCTTAGAATAAAGTTCATCTTTCGTCATATCACTTTTTTATATTAGGATTTTTTATAAGAGCTTTCCCTAAACGCGCCTAGACTATAGCTGTCATTTTAAATGGTTTCGTCATATAATCTTCCTTTAAGTCAATTTTCATTCAATATAACGGTTATTTTATCCTCACTATATCTATTTTTGAGTGCAGATAAGAATCTTTCATTACAACCAGAAGAGATACGCCAATTGTTGCAACAATGACATAAGATGCCATATAGTGCTCTCAAGTCTGTAGGCGCACAATACGGCATTCACCGAATACCGGCTCTAGTAGTACAGGTTCATGACAAACTTGTTCTTTTCATTATCTTACTGATTATTTTGGTACGAGCCAAATCACTATTTTCACGAGTAAAACCAAATTCAAATAAATGGTTATTACGAATAGGATAAATTCTCCCGTATAAATCTTGCGCCACCATCGGATTTCCTCTTGACAATCGTTTCGCCAATGTATCCTTAAAATAATAATTTTTCAATATCACATTAGACTCATGTAGATGTTTTGCTGCTTCTTTCTCATAAGGAGCATAAATGATACGAACATAACGATTATATACTGCATTTTTCAAACACTCCCACCATATTTCATCTGTTTCACCAAAAGAAGTTCCAAATAAAATAACGACATCAGCATCAGATATTGCATCATGACATTTATAATCATTACCAGCAGCAAACATTTCGTTGATAAATGGTTTCACCATTCTTGCACGGATAGCAAACTCCTTTGCATAAGCCTCGTTAGAAATTTGTGATACATCATTCACCCCCATAAGAATGCCGGTATCTAAATTTTGATGAACATGAATAACTTCATGGAAAGTCACCTTTTTAGGTGGCATTGCATACTCATTTTTAACATTCATCAACTTCTCAATCGTAGTCGTATAGTTAAAATTAACCACAGTCAACTCGACATCATCCTTTGAATTGAGCCCTTTCAAAAATTCTCGATATTCTTGCTTGGGTTTATTATCCAAGAATCTATCCACATCCAATATATCTCGCAAAAAATGAACTGATATTTTTTCCATATCAAGTATTTCATACTCATCAACTGCCGAAAGATACTTTGCCAATTCATCCCTAACATTCTCAAAAGCCTCAATATAAGCATCCGAATCCTGCCCATATTGTTTGGATATTTCACCCAAACTTTTCTCCAAATCCGCCCATGTTTGCGGTTTTTCGCCAATCCCTTGCTTGATGAGATTAGTTGATTTTGGAGAATCAACTAACATATAATACTTATAGAAATCAGAATAGGCTGTAGGCAACCCCATGTTAAGGTCAAAACCATTTCCTAGAATCAAAGTTACATTCATTTCTTGTATTTAAATTTAGTTATCATTTAATCCAAATATTGTCTTTACACGTTTTAGTGTAGTATACTGAGCCCCTGTACCTTTATATATCATTTTAAAACTTTCCCAATTCGCAAGAATGCAATTACGTACTTCAACGGCATCTTCCAACGAAGGAGTTTCAAGAAACATGACACAATCAGATAAAGCATATTGCTGAGCATCAGCTAAAATAACAATCTTATTTTTATTAGGATTGCATACACGAGGAATTATGACACCAGAACCAGATATGCCTTTTTGTTCTGACACGATTTTCTTCAAGTACACTAATGATCCATTCTGCAAATTTGTTGTATGAATCAAAGGTACAGCTGTCTTTTTTTTACTATAGACAATATCAGTCATCCTAATACTTCCACGGGTAACCGATTGAACTGCCAAATGTTTAAAATTTGTTGAGGCATTATTTTTTACACCTTTCTGTTCATACTTACCCACATACACAAGAGCCACATTAGGAGAGCATTTTTTTGAAAAATATACCCTTGATGGCTCCTCTAAAACACAAGCATGATAATATTTTTTTAAATAATCCCAAGCTTGTTTATCCTTTTCTGAGTAAATTATACTAATTGGCATTATAGCATAAAGTCCACCATTATCGGATAAAAAACGTAATGAACGCATCAGAAAAAGCATAGCCGTACTAACTTTAAAATCTTTCTCATCTAAGTTAACGTGTTCTATAATACTACCCTTACAAGTAAAAGGTGGATTTAGTAAAATCAAATCAAATTGGTGGTTCCTTAAAAAACGTACAGAAGCTACAGACTTATCATCACGAAAATCACAATAGCTCAAATAGAAATCTGGGCAATCAACAGCCAGATTCTTTAATGCCTCATAAGATATATCCGTGCCATAAAGCTCTATGTCATCCAGTTGCCTTGCTGCAGCTTTCAAGAGATTGCCATCACCAACACAAAAATCTATCGTATTACGCACTTGTCTTTTACCAACAAACTTAACCAATCTATCAGCTAAATACGCAGGAGTATAATAAGAATCAATTCCCGTCATATTCAATTTTCGTTATACAGTTTAGATATGTCACAAACCAAGATTTTCCCAATACCATCTGTACGATGAACACTACGCTTGGGATTATCATATAACAATTCCACCTTCGTAGGATTCTTTATAGCATACAAGATGGCACCTATCACATGCGGTTTAGTTCCTATTGGAGCCACTATCATATTGGGATTTCGATTTTTAGAAGAAATTCTACCTAAAGTCAAATAACTATCAACAATAGAATTAGCCTCTGCATATGTAACATGTTCCCATGCTTTTGTCATTTCCAGAGAGTATCTGTTTCCCCAATAAGTTTCATACGGATAATCAATGCGGTATCCGGGAACGCCAATCACAGGATGAATTTTTTCATAAGAAGGTTGCTTGTTTGAAAGCAAATAATTGAAGCGTCCACCTTCAAAACCGAGCAAAACTACAAATAGAGGTTCAGTCCTTGAATGTACCAATGTAACAAATCCAGGCAAGGGATTAATACCATCTACTGTCTCAGATAAATCTTTATTCACACCAACCTTTTTAAATTCAGGCAACCTATATTGTTGTGGCTCACTATATACTACCTTTATGCATATTTGCTCCTCTATAGCATAGCGTAAAATAGGAGCAATTAAACGACAGCTCATTCCTGTAGCTTCCAAATATACAATTGTAGGACAATATCCTCTAATAAACTCTATCACCGCCTTTTTACTACTAAGAGAAAACGATTCGTCTGTACCTATGAGCGTAGCTTGGTCTTGGTCATCAAGATTTAGCTCTAGAAATATACTATCAGAGTTATTAGCTTGAAGTACAGAGGCACAATATCGGCTTCGTTCCTCAGGGTCGTGAGCATAAAGATAAAGAGAATTTCTTTCTAAAATAACATTACTCAAATCATCCCAAACTGTTGTATACAAATAGTCTTTATTAATCATTGTCTTCTAAAAAATCGAGTTTAAGTTGCATAGGAATTGACTTTTCTGATTCCACATTAATGCTTTTCTTTTTTAATATACTGGCAACAGCTTCTTTTTGATGATCTATACACTCTAGAAACTCAGAATTTTTTATCATCATCTTACGCTTTCTACGATAGCTATAAGTAAAGTAAGGCGCAAATATCGGATGAAGCATATACATAAACTCCTTTACACTGCCATTACCAGTTTGTTTATTCGTAGACAAACGCACCAAAGCCAAATTCATGACACCAGCAGATAACAGCTCTTCTGTACGGGATGTCATACTATCTTCTATTTCAAATTGATCTACTTCAGGAGCCACACGCCCCAATTTTGCCATATGCCCAAAAATGGTACCTATTGATTGAACCAAGCGAGTAAGCTGTGCTCCATTTTTCCAGGTGCCTTCCAATTCCGTCAAGTTTTTCCAACCAACCTTATAGGCCGCATTAGTTTGAACCTTTGGAGGAACTGGTTTACCCAAATCACCATTCTCCTGTAAATAAAGATAGTAAGAACGATAAACAAGTTCCATCAAATATCGTATGTTACCATTAGCTAATTTAACAAAAGTTCTCCATCCAGAATAATATTTCTGAATACCACCACTACCTCGTCCACTCTTAATTTTGAAAAGGAGGCTATATTTATAGTTGTCATACCGTGTGTTCCAAGACGAACGATTTAACCTAAAATCGTTTATTACGTCTTCTAAAATTTCACCTTGAGCATGAGACCAATATGACAAGAAGAACTTATATAAAGAAGATATATCTAGATTTATATTCTTTTGTTTTTCCAAGTCAACGACTTCCAAAAAATAATTATGTCGTTCCACACCAAGAAGTAGAGCCTCTTCCTCCATAGTCATATCGCCAAGAGCGTCTTCTATATTATAGTCAAGTTCCTCCCCTTCCATTAAATTTTTAATTCTCAACTGGCAGACATCTCTAGCAAAAGATTCAAACTGATCAGAAGTGTCACCCGTAAACATTTCAACAATATTAAACCTTACATAATCAGCAGGATCATTAACCAACTCTTGTGGATTAAGCGTATAATGAATACGCCAGCCCATTTCACGAACACCAATTTTAAAAGTATATGATGGTGGGGTATGCTTCAACAATGTATTAACAACCTGTTGTTGTTCATCCAGCAGATTCTCATATTCATCTATGAGAAGATAAAATATTTTACCTTTAAATTGAGTTAACTTATGCGCCTGTTCTGTAACAATTTTGATGGGATCACCAGCCAAGGATAGTTGCGGCATGTTTCCATCTGCAATATTATTTACATCAGCTTGGAACTTATACATCGCCAACTCCAACTCAGCTAATAAAGAATCAAAACAAACAACTTTTTCATCCAAATGTAAAGATGTAGCTATCAACCGACAAGCATGAGAATCCAACACTTCATCAGAGTCCTTTTTTTTCTTATGCCAATCAATAAAATAAAGTATCTCACTCGTAAGAATCAAATTGAAATAATGTGCAAATATCTCAATCCATTTTTCTTTTGAAATACCTTTACCTTGAAAGGCGTGAACATGATTTGTGTCACAACGGAAATAAATTCCTACAAATTGATTTTCATCAAATTGATTAATATCATCATGATTCAAGGCAAACTGACCTTGATAAGACAATCCTCTTAGAACTGTCGTTTTACCAGTACCTCGTCCACCAATAAGCACACAAGGACGATAACTCTTCAATGCATTAAAATAGCTTGGTTCTGCAAAGAAGCGAAATATACGCTCATTGAGCCATTCTGCTTTATAACTGCCGAACAAGTCATCCAATTTTCTTAATTTATGTTCTAAAGACATAGGCTTAAATGTTTATCTGTGATAATATCTTTTCTTCAAAGGTTTCCATGTTTCTGTATCCCAATAGAAAAAAGCAGGGCAAGCATCAGGAATGCCATGACTAAATGCCAAAGCTAAGCCTTGGGCTCCAAATCCCCACTTATCATTTTGATGACCTCCATATGTCTGTGGAATACCTTCATCAAGAGCTATTCTATCCAACATGTTCATAAAGGTATTATACTTTTGATCATTACCTTTCCAAAATACACTATCCTTAGTTAATAAACTATATTCAGGAGTCAACAAATGTACATATTCCAAATGTAATCCCATACATTTACGTTTTATCCGTTCAAATCCTTTCACGTTAACAACCAATGGAGCGTAAACTATATGATGATGGTTTGCCCGGCAATGTTCTCCCAAAGTCATCCGTTTTGTACCACATCTTACATTATTCCATGTATGGTCAGTCTGAGCACCAGAACCAACAAAATCATCAACTAATATCACATTCTGAGGTTTTGATTCATTCTCTTCTAGCTTTTGTATCAATTTTTCAAAGCTCAATATCCTCTCAGCAGGAATACTGGCTTCATCTCTTAACTTACGAGTAAAAATATAACCACTATCAGTTACATCATCCTCACCCTCACCTTGAACGAAACTATACCAACAATTATTTTTGAAACTATCATAAGTCCAAGTTGGATCAACGCTAGAAAAGAAATAACCACAATGCCCTATAACAGTCAGCAACATTTGATTGACAAGAGTATCTGGTATGTAAATAAAGTTGTCCAAGATTTGAGATGCTATCTCTTTATCTTCTTTACTTTGAAAATTATCCAACCAATTTTCGTAATCCAGTTCATTGGCTATAGGCCATAACTGCATTTTTCGATAAAATCCGAGTCTTTGTTTTGTTTCTTCTATCATATAAAAAATAATCGGCTTTCTATATTTTAAATCGTAAGTGTTCTTTTACCTTTGCACTCAGAATTCAGATAGTCAAAGTTGCTTAATAGATACAAAGGTAAAAGAACACTTATGGCTTTGTACTATTTCTGCTTCTCAATACCTTTTCCAAAACCTCTTTACTAATCTCATTTTGGCATCTGATAATCTCTTGCTGAATTTCTTCAGCATGTTGCAAGTCGCCAATATTCAAGCAATACTGATGGAGTCTTTGCAGGACATCAATAGCTTCCAAATTGTTCCCACAAATCGTCAAAGCCGCCAAATCTTTCTGTCGTTCATTACTAGCTGCCACTTTGAGCACCTTGAACATATTATCTAAAAAAGTATACATAATTGTGCTGCTATATTGATTAATGAATTTGCTTACACAAAGTTTTTCCCCCCAGGCGGTCCCAGCCCGCACAAACATGGCGCAGGGCTTTGATGCCCCGCCAACCTTATAGCGTAGCGGTTCCGAGCACCGAGTAGGGCGGTTTCCCTCTTCTTCCCTGAGGGGAGAAGACCGAGATGAGAGGTGGAGCCTTCCTTAACGGTAAGGAAGGTTTCTGTCCCCTGTAAGGGGAACCGAAGGGGTCGCAAAGACTATTGAAGGTAGGTTTTCGAAAAAAATCACCTAAATATTTTTAGGAAAGCCTCTTTCTTTTAGTATTCGAAAGGACTATCAAAGTCCTTCAATACCTCATGTTTCGTATCCTTCTCCGAAAGATTAGCATGTTCCGTAGGAATGCGCCAATCGATACCGAGAGATTCATCCAGGATAGAGATGCCACCGTCAGCCTCTGGGTGATAGAAGTTATCACACTTATATTGGAATACCGCAGTTTCTGATAACACGGCGAAGCCATGCGCAAAGCCCTTAGGAATAAAGAACTGACAATGATTATCTTCAGTCAGTTCCACCGCCACATGCTTGCCGTATGTTGGCGAACCTTTACGGATATCCACGGCAACATCCAGCACTCTACCCTTCACACATCTCACCAGCTTGCTCTGGGTAAACGGAGGTCTCTGGAAATGCAAGCCACGCATTACACCATAAGAGCTCATGCTCTCATTGTCCTGGCAGAACTCCACCTTGTAGCCCACCAATGGCTCTACTTTCTCTTTAAACTCTCGCTCGCTGAAGCTCTCGAAGAAATAGCCACGAGCATCTCTAAACAGGCGAGGCTCAATGATGAGCACGCTTTCTATATCTGTCCTTATTACGTTCATTTGATTATAGATTATGAATTATTAATGTTCCCATCTTTCTCTGAACTAAAGAAAAGAAACTTAAAAAAATACGCACTTTACTTCCACCATTCCATCGCTCTCTCCACAGTAGGAGCCATGTCATAGTACTTGTATTCCGCCAATCTTCCACCAAAGATAACATTATCTTCTTTATCAGCCAAAGCCTTATACTTGGCATACAATGAAGAGTTTACTTCATCATTCACTGGATAATATGGTTCCATACCATCCTTCCATTCAGTAGAAAACTCTTTTGAGATAACAGTCTTTGGAGTTTCATAAACCTCTTGACCAAACATCTCAAAATGCTTATGCTCAATAACACGAGTGTAAGGAATCTCACGCTCAGTATAGTTCACTACCGCATTACCTTGATAGTTAGGTTTGTCTATAACCTCTGTCTCGAATCGAACAGTACGATAGTTGAGCTTGCCAAACTGGTAATCATAGAATTCATCTATCTTTCCAGTAAAAACAATCTTGTCGGCAACACCTTCCCAATAAGGACGATTCTCAAAGAAATCTACATTCGTTTTGGTCTCGATTCCTTCAAGCAAACCATCAATCAACTTATTATATCCACCCACAGGAATACCCTGGTACTTATCATTGAAGTAGTTGTTATCGAAGATAAGGCGAACAGGCAAGCGCTTGATAATAAAAGCAGGAAGATCAGTACACTTTCTGCCCCACTGCTTCTCAGTATAGCCCTTAATGAGTTTCTCGTAAATATCTTTTCCAATCAATACCTGAGCTTGCTCCTCCAGGTTACGAGGTTCTGTTACGCCATCAGCTTTCATGCGTGCAACAGCTTCAGCCTTCTGCTCATCAATCTTGACTTGCGCTTCCTCAGGTGTAGTTACACCCCACATCTGATAGAAGGTGTTCATGTTGAAAGGCAAATTATAAAGCTTACCCTTATAGTTTGCTACAGGTGAATTGGTATAACGATTGAACTCAACGATAGAGTTCACAAAGTCCCACACCTTTTTGTTAGAGCTATGGAAGATATGTGCACCATACTTATGCACGTTGATACCTTCGATATTCTCGCAATAGATGTTACCACCTAAATGAGAACGCTTGTCAATCACCAAGCACTTCTTACCTTGTTTTTTAGCAAGATAAGCAAAGGTTGCACCAAACAAACCTGAGCCAACTATCAAATAATCATATTGTTTCATTTTATTTGTATTTTCCATTAATTGCATCATTATAAAATTTCACATATTTCTTAGCCATCGCATCTGTATTATAGATGTTATGAACATCTGCTACTGCCTGGTCGCACAAGTTCTGAGGGAATTGTTTCATCGCTTCTTTAATTCGAACGGCATAATCTTCTGCTTTGTCACAAACAAAACCATTCACGCCATTATTGATGACACTTTTGTTACCTATCACATTGCTTACGAGAATCAGCTTACCCATAAACATGTTTTCTATCAAACTCATAGCTATAGCTTCTCCAAGAGAACAGAGAATGAAAACATCGGCACCTTTTCCCATTGCCAAAGCCTCTTTACGAGGTTTCCAACCAGTCAACTCCAAATTAGGAGCGGTAAGAAGATGATCCAACTCACCTCCGCCTATCCATACAAATCGAACCTCAGGTACTAACTCTGCAATACGATTAAACAGTTCTGGTTGTTTCTGCACACAGGTTCTCCCCAATGTATAAACTGTAAATTTATCATTTTTGATAGGCTTTATACCATCTAGACTTTCTGACAAATCCTTCAAATTGACTCCTGTCTCTACATAAGCGGTACGCTTAGTAAGAGTTTTTGCAACATCATCCTCGCTCTTGCAACAAGTTAAGGTTATGCAAGGTCTTTTTCCAAGAACCTTCTCCATGATTTCATAACCTTTCAGCTTCAATCCACCCTTTCCCATTAAGATGTGGGCATATCCATGAGGGGTATAAACCACAGGTATATCCTTACCACTAAAAGCTAATCGTCCTAATCCACCTGCAATCGATGAATGAAGATGGATTAAGTCTGGCTTAACGTCTTTAGCTACAGCACGAAGTTCTTTAATGACTTGAATATCTTTAGCAATATTAAAGATACTTCCTCCAAAACTTTTTACTTGTATCAAATGAACACGTCCATCCAATACTTCCTTATAGTTCTTAGGTGTCTGCGGGCGAAGTGAATATGCCAAGTACACGTCGAACTCTTGACACATATCATTACATAACTGAGCTACGTAGGCAAACACGCCACCGCCAAAGGCCTCGCAGACCATAAGTATTTTCTTTTTCATAAAAGTAAGTAAATTGATTTACAGGTATATATTTATATTTTTGATAGAAAAATCTGTTTGATTTTTCATTTTCTCAATAAATCCAAAAACTTTTGTGCCTCTTTTGCCCAAGAATACTTATTCAAAACTTCGCTTGCAGGAGCTATTGGCTCCTTTAGCAACTCATCCAAATCCACATCGTAATTATAAGGATCTATATAATGAGCAGAGTTACCATATACTTCAGGCAAACAAGCGGCTGTAGAAACAATCAGTTCCGCACCACATGACAAAGCTTCAATTGGAGGAATACCAAATCCTTCATATACAGCAGGATGAATAAAAGCTCTACACCCCTTCATCAACGATTTGATCTCACCATCGGTCAAATAGCCAGTAAAGTGAAGGTTACTATCTTGTAACTCCTCACTGCCCAACTTGGTAAATCCCTCAGCTCTACCGACAATCACAAACTTTTTATTCGGATTTCGCTTTGCTACTTCTTTAACCCAAACAAAATTCTTTTGAGGTGTAAGACTACTCAAGGCCATAAAATACTCCCCACGTTGATAACCTGCAGGAAGTTTATCAAAAATTGAATCATCCTCATTAACTCGCTGATAGTGTTGCCAAGCATTAGAGATAACATGGAATCGTGATTCAGGAACATGCATAAACTTGGCAAGTCTAGCCTTAGAATAATGACTAACCGTAATTATTGGATATTTGCTACGTTTTACAGCATCTATCATCCACATGTGCCATACCTGTGACAACTTTCCATAAAGATTCTGAGTCAAGAGATCATGAATCTCATAAGGAGCAGCATCATGACAACAGACAATACCACTATCCAACAAAGGGCAAGTAGAAGTTAAGTTCACACTCACCAGATGATGTTTTTTACAATAACGATAAAGACTAATCTGCTCCCAGAAATGGCTCTTTACTTTTCCATACTTAACAATCTTGATGTTCTTGTAATCAGGTAAAGTCTCTGCATACTCAGGTACGACTATGACGAATTCATCCTTATCACAAATTTTATCTAACTCACGAAGCAACTCCGTTGCAAATCGTTCCTGTCCAGTCAACTTACGGACAACAAAGCGACCATTAATTGCATATTTCATAATAAGCGTTTTTTCTGACGCACTATTTTACCAAATTAAATGCGATCATATAAGTAAGTGATCTAAATTATTTATATATATCAGTACTAATATGGTTCATTTTCC
>OGKJ01000239.1_pt1 | contig 19743 bp, 19 predicted proteins | sample 1572461 | NCBI WGS metagenome assembly OGKJ01 (sample SAMEA2582080, study PRJEB24529) | metagenome | biome: Human gut stool | place: China | collected 2011 | reverse complement strand
ACCAGAAACGCGGGCCAGGACCTTTAAGAAAGGCACGAAGGCACCACAGGCAGCCGGCATCATCCACTCTGACTTTGAACGCGGCTTTATTCGAGCTGAAGTCATGAGCTTCGCGGATCTTGACGAATTGGGCAGTGCCCAGGCCGTTAAAGAAGCCGGCAAGCTGCGGCTGGAAGGTAAGGAATACGTAATGCAGGACGGCGACATCGTTGAGTTCCGCTTCAACGTCTAATCATTAAATCAATTAAATAGAGAGGAAGAACATCTTGGCTGAATCAAAAGAACAACAACCACGCAATGCCGCTGCCGGCCAGCGACAAAAAGAATACGCCAAAGACCAGCGTCAAGAAACGGCGCGGGCTTTTGGCAAGCAGGGACTGACGCGTAAAAACGAAGAATTTATGTTCCAATTAAACAAGCAGCTGGACGCACAGGGCGCTGACCCAGCCAAGAAGCCAGCCATGCTTGAAGAAACGCTCAAAGCGCTGCAGGAAGGCCAAAAGACTGGTCAAACGGCGCGCGGCCTGTTTGGTACGCCAACGCAGCGGGCCCACGCCCTGCTGCACCCTGAGCCAACTGAACAATCCCAGACGCAGAGCTCATTAAAGCTGATGGCACTGGATAACGGGATCATGTTCTTTGCCATCTTTACCTTTATGTTTGGGCTGATGGACTGGATCTCCCCACAATCAATGAAGGTTGCGCACAATGGCAATATGGGGATCACCTCAATCATCATCGTTGCCATTACCGGTGGGATTCTGTTTGGCTGGATCGCTAAGTACATGCTGCCAGTTAAGAACGAAGAAACCGGCAAATACGTCAAGCGGCCATTATGGGCACGGATCGTTACGGTGGTCAGTGGTCTGGTAATGTGGATTTTGATCTACATTCTGACGGCTATGATGCCAAACAGCGTCAACCCACGTCTGAATCAATGGTTCTACCTGATTTTAGGGGTGGCAGCTTTTGCGATCGACATCTGGCTGCGGGGACGCTACCACATTACCAGCGCCTTTTCGCCACGCCGTCAGCAGCGGCAATAAAAATCAGCATCGCGGTTCCACGTGAAACGCGGTGCTTTTTATAAATTGTCAGAATCTATCACCGACAGATTTGGTATTTAGTCCTAAAATGGTGGTTAAAAGGAGTTAAAACCGAACAATCTGAAAAATATTATTAGAATTATGTTAGAATCACGATTATTCGTTGACCAATCGCCAAAAACCTAGTAAGGTAGTAGCTAATATTTAAAGAAGGAAGTGCAGATTGATGTCGAATTGGGATACTAAATTTGCCAAGAAAGGCTTAACGTTTGATGATGTGCTGCTGATTCCAGCGGAAAGTCATGTCTTGCCAAATGAAGTCGATTTGAGTACGCAGCTGGCAAAAAATATTAAACTGAACGTGCCATTTATCAGTGCCGGGATGGATACCGTTACTGAAAGCTCAATGGCAATTGCGATGGCCTTGCAAGGCGGGATGGGGGTCGTTCACAAGAACATGTCCATCGATGCTCAAGCCGGCGAAGTAGCCACGGTTAAAGGCGTTGAACTGCCTGCCAACTCAAACTTCAACCGCGCTGCCGTTGATGAAAACGGTCATCTGCTGGTTGCGGCGGCCGTTGGGGTTACGTCCGACACGTTCCAACGCGCCGAAGCTCTGCTGAAGGCTGGTGTTGACGCGATCGTAATCGACACGGCTCACGGTCACTCGGCTGGGGTGCTGCGCAAGATTGCCGAAATTCGCGAACATTTCCCAGAAGTTACGCTGATTGCTGGTAACGTAGCCACTGGTGAAGGTACCAAGGCGCTGTTTGACGCTGGGGTTGACGTGGTTAAAGTCGGCATCGGCCCTGGCTCGATTTGTACGACGCGAGTGGTTGCCGGTGTTGGTGTCCCACAGATTACGGCAATTTACGATGCTGCTTCCGTGGCTCACGAATACGGCAAGGCCATCATTGCTGACGGTGGGATCAAGTACTCTGGCGACATCGTTAAGGCCCTGGCTGCTGGTGGAAACGCCGTAATGCTGGGCAGCATGTTTGCCGGTACGACGGAAGCCCCTGGCGAAGTCTTTGAAGAAAACGGCAAGAAGTACAAAGGCTACCGTGGGATGGGTTCCGTGGCAGCCATGGCTCAATCGCATGGTTCTTCTGACCGTTACTTTCAAGGTGGGGTCAACGAAGCCAACAAGCTGGTTCCAGAAGGTATCGAAGCCCGGGTTGAATACAAGGGCGACGTTGCTGACGTGATCTTCCAAATGGTCGGCGGTCTGCGCTCCGGGATGGGCTACGTTGGCGCAAAGGACATTCCAACCTTGATCGACAACGCTCAATTCGTTCAGATCACGAACGCTGGTCTGCGTGAATCACACCCCCACGACGTTCAAATTACCAAGGCTGCTCCTAACTACAAATAATGGCTGAGCCTTAACTCAAAAGCGCTGCTTAAAAGCGAGCAGCGCTTTTTTGCGTTCTGAAACGTCATTTGATGATTGTTTGATTGGCTGGTTGGCTAAATGTGTTAAGATAACAGTTAGCCAAACTTCGAAAAAGGATGAGTTATATAATGAAGAAACTGTTCATTTTGTTGATGATTTTAGCCGCGGTTTGTTTTATCGGTGTCTGGATCTATCAGACACAGCGGCTCAAAAAGAATGCCCAGGCAGCGATCGGCAAAGGACAGGTAGTCATGAACTGGGGCTTGATCATTTTATTTGTGATCGGTCTGGTGGGAGCATTTGCCGCGCCGAGAGATAAAACCAGTGCGCCGGCTGAACATCATCCTGCCAATGAACATGCCACTAAGGTCAGCAAGGCCCAGTCAAGCTCAGAGTCAGCCGCGGCCGCTTCCGCCAGCAGCTCGCAGTCAGCCAGCTCATCATCGTCAGCGACTTCTTCATCTGTAAGTTCTTCATCCAGCAGTCAGCTGCAGGTTGATTTTCCGACTGACGTTTCCTTAAACAAGACCGGGGATGCGACCGTCAGCTTTAAGGCACCAGCCAACACGCAGTTTGAAATCAAAGACAGCAATAACAATGTCGTGACGACTTTGAATGGTAACGCGCAAGGGGCCGATCAAACCTATAACTTTAAAAAACCGGGCAAATACCACGTTACCGCTCATAATGGCGACCAGACCATTGATAAAGATTTGACCGTGCGCGGCATCGGGCAATAAATAATAAAACTTTTTATTGACGAATTTTATTTCATTAAATTATTTATAAAATATAAATATAAAGCGTTAACAAACGTAACATTACGTAACTGCGTATATAAATTAATAAGTTAATCTTTAACAATCGAGGCGTTAAACCCTAGTGCGACAAGACGTGCGGGGCTTGACGCCTTGATTTTTGGGGCTTATGCATAGATAATTTTAAGGTATGTAGATGTAAAAAAATTTTTAAAAATGGGACTATGTAAATATGAACGAAGAATCGAATCAAAATCAACCGGTGCACCATCACCACCATCATCATCACCATCGTCGGAAACGATTAGGTTTGAAGATTTTGTGGTCATTCATTGGACTTTTAGTGATTCTCGCCTTGATTTTCGTGGGGGTTGCCTGGCGAAACGTCCATGTTGCTACCAATAATATGTACAGCGAATCAGGCGCCAAGACATATCGGAATGCTGACAAGATCCTCAAGCAGGGCAAGCCAATCAATATCCTGCTTTTGGGGACTGATACGGGAGCGTTAGGCCGCAGCTATAAAGGCCGGACGGATACGATCATGACGATGACGCTCAATCCGCAAAAAAAGACGACCACGATTGTCAGCCTGCCGCGAGACATGAAAGTTAATCTGCCCGGCTACGCTGAATATTCACCGGCTAAGATCAACGCGGCCTATACATATGGTGGGGTTAAAGAAACCATCAATACCGTGCAAAAATACTTTAACGTACCAATTGACTACTATGTAATGGCCAACATGGGCGGGTTGGAAAAAGCCATTAACCAAGTGGGCGGCGTCAGTGTGACTTCGCCATTGACGTTTGATTATGAAGGCTACAGCTTTAAAAAGGGTAAGACATACCATATGGATGGTGCCAAAGCCCTGGCCTTCAGTCGAATGCGCTACGATGACCCACAGGGCGACTATGGCCGACAAGAACGGCAGCGCCTGGTCATTACCGCTTTAATGAAGGAAGCTGCTTCATATAAGTCAGTGCTTAACCAAAAATTCTTGAATTCGATAGCTGATCAGTCTAAGACCAATCTGACGTTCAGCGACATGACGACTTTAGCCATGAAATATCGCAAGGCTAATGGCAAAGTGATTTCTGATCACGCGCAGGGCCATGGCGACAGTGAAGGCGGCGAGTCATTTGAAGTCGTGCCAACCAGCGAGATGCAGCGCGTATCCGATGAGATTCGTGATGCTCTGCAGCTTAAACACGTCAGCGTGACTGATTAAAGGAGGAAAACATTGGAAAACAGCAGTAACAACACGATCGATTTGCGTCACCTGTTTAATCTGTGCCGTAAACATCTGAAGTTTTTGATTACCTGTACGATTGCCCTAGCATTGGCCGGCTTTATCGTTTCTAAATTCATTATGACGCCGAAATACACGGCAACCACGCAATTATTGGTTAACCAAAAAAACGAAAACAATGCCAATGGTCAGGCCTACACCAACCAGCAGGCCGACATTCAGGTCATCAATACCTACAAGGACATTATTACCAGTCCAGTAATTCTAAAAGAAACCAAAAAAGAACTGGCCAACCCAGTCAAGGTTATTCGCAAGGCACAGCCAGCCAAGTACAAGACGCTGGCTGATGGGACCAAGCGGCTGGTCAGCGCGGCCAAGCCAGCTAAGGTGGAATACACTGGTCAAGGCTACAGCATGACGACCAGCCAGCTTTCGAACGCGATTACGATCAAGACGCAGACCAACTCGCAAGTCTTCTCCGTCAGTGTAGAAACCGATAATCCAAAGAAATCCGCGGCGGCAGCCAATACGATTGCCAGCGTCTTCAAAAAGCGGATCAAAAAGATCATGAATGTCAACAACGTGACGATCGTTGCTCGGGCCGCAACACCAACTAAGCCGTCATCACCTAATGTTAAGCTGTTTACGCTGGCGGGGGCTGTTTTGGGCCTTCTGCTCAGCTTTATGATCGTCTTGATGCGGGATCTGATGGATACCAGTGTTCGAAACAACGACTTTATGGTTGATGAAATGGGCTTGACGAATCTTGGTCAGATTACCCACATCAACTTAGATGACGGTTTTTCAATCAAGCGACGTTCGCAAAACACGCAGACGCGCCGAGTCTAAAGGAGGGTTATGATGGGAATCTTCAAACGCAAGTCACGAGTTGACAACAATACGACGAAAAACGGCGTTAAGCTGATCACGGTGGCCAAGCCTAAGAGCGTAGCTGCGGAACAGTTTCGGACCGTGCGTACCAACATTCACTTCATGGCCGTGGATCGACGCTTAAAAACGATTGCTTTTACCTCCGCCAACATCAGTGAAGGGAAAAGTACCGTTGCAGCCAACCTGGCTGTTGTCTGGGCCCAAGAAGGCAAGAGCGTGCTGTTGATTGACGCCGACATGCGCCGTCCAACGCTTAATTCAACTTTTGATCTGACCGGTCAGTCGGGCCTGTCAACGGTTTTGAGCAGTGATCAATCAGAAGTCAACTTAAACGATGTAATCCAGGAAAGCGGCATTGAAGGCTTAAGCTTGTTGCCAAGCGGGGCGGTACCCCCTAATCCAGCTGAGCTGCTGAGTTCACAGCGAATGAAGGTGCTTTTGGAAGCCGTAAAGTCTCAATACGATCTGGTCGTATTAGACGTGCCGCCAATGCTGGAAGTTACCGATACGCAAACGATTGCGGGGAGCGTAGATGGCGTGGTGCTGGTTGTGCGGCAGGGGATGACGCAAAAAGCTGGCGTACGGCGGGTCGTTGAACTCCTGAAGATGAGTCACGCACATCTGCTAGGCTATGTCATGAATGACGTCATACCAGAAGACGACGTGGGCTACGGTTATGGCTACGGCTATGGATATGGCTACGGCTACGAAAAAGAATCGGAAAACTAGGCTCGTCGCATACATCAGGAAGGTGAATCAAGATGGTTTTGATCGATCTGCATTGTCACTTGTTGCCAGGTGTGGATGATGGTTCACCGGACCTCGCGACTTCTTTGAAACTAGCCCAAGACTCGGTTAATGATGGCGTAACGCACGCTTTATTGACGCCGCATCATATGAATGGGCACTATATCAATCATAAAGCCGATGTATTGCAGCTGACGGCGGACTTTCAGCAAGCTCTGAATGAAAACGAGATTCCATTAACGGTTTTTCCAGGCCAGGAAGTTCGGATCAATGGTGAGCTGCTGGAAGCCTTGCAAAAAGATGATATTTTGTTCGCGGATGAGGGCGGCCGCTACATGCTACTGGAGTTTCCCAGCCAAGAAGTGCCGCAGTACGCTAAGGAAATGGTCTTTAAGCTGCGGCAGCAAGGCATCGTACCGATTATCGTCCATCCAGAACGAAATGCCGAGCTGCTGGAACATCCCGAAAGACTGCAGCCGTTTTTAGAGCAGGGATGTCTGACCCAATTGACGTCCAGCAGCTACCTGGGCCGGTTCGGCAAAAAGATTGAAAAGGTTACGACCAGTATGATCAAGGCCGGGCAGGGAGCAATCTTTGCCTCGGACGCGCATGCCTTGAGTCATCGCGAATACGAGCTCAGCGAGACGCTGCAGAAACTGCGTAGTGAATTTGGCGCTGAGCTGGCTGATACATATGAACAAAACGCGCGCGATATTATTAATGGGGATCAAGTTAATTTAGATTGGCAGCCACTGCCTAAAAAGAAACGTTTTTGGTTCTTTTAGTTAAGAAAATTAGGCGGGGGGGGTAACCTCGCCCCGCTTTTCGACTAAAATGATATAGGGAGGAGGATTAGTATGATGAAAGTTACTGATAATGAAATAGCCAAAGCCAGGAAGTTGCAATTTTATCCTAGGTACATCAAACGGGGGATAGACCTTATTATCAGTTTTCTATTACTAGTAATTTTGTGGCCACTCTTTTTGATATTAGCGGGGTGGATTAAATTAGACTCAAGCGGTCCGGTTTTCTTCCGTCAAGAAAGAATGGGAAAAAACGGCAGACCATTTAAAATTTATAAATTTCGAACAATGTACATAAACGCTCCGCAGCTAGCAACGGCGAGCTTTGAAAATCCAGAAAAATACATAACTAAAGTTGGTAAATGGTTGCGTAAATCAAGCCTGGATGAATTACCACAATTAATCAACGTTTTCAAAGGTGAAATGAGTATTATCGGTCCAAGACCATTGATTCTGAAAGAAAAGAAAGTCCTGTCATTACGGCATGCAAACGGAGCTGAGGCAGTTCTACCAGGGATTACTGGCTTAGCTCAGGTCCGTGGCCGTGACTTAGTGACTGATGAACAGAAGGCTGCTTATGATGGCGAATATGCGGCAAATCTAACGTTGGCTGAAGATGCCAGGATTTGTTACAAAACGTTCTTTGATGTTATTTGCAGTCGAGGAATACATGAAAGGAAAAAGAAGTGAGTAGACAGAAATTTCCTAATTTTTCGGTATTAATGTCAGTTTATAAAAACGAAAAATCGACATATCTAAATGCATCACTAAAGAGTATTGAAAATCAAACGGTAGTACCAGATGAGATTATACTCGTTGAAGATGGTCCACTTACAAAAGAACTCTATGAAGTAATAGATACTCATAGAAATATGTTTGGTAAGGGTTTTAAAGTAGTAGTACTAAACAAAAATCAAGGACTTGGAAATGCATTGCGGATAGGCACCAAGTATGTTTCGACAAAGTGGATTGCCAGAATGGATACAGATGATATAGCAGTGCCAAATAGATTTGAACTACAAGTTAAGGAAATAGAAAAAAATCCACAATTGGCAGTTATAGGCGGCCAAGTAGATGAATTTGAAGGTTCAATTGACAATATTGTTGGGAAAAGGACGGTGCCTTGCTCACAAGTAGATATATATAAATTTATAAAATGGAGAAGTCCCTTTAATCACCCAACTGTTATGATAAACAAAACAATGCTAGAAAAGGTTGGAGGATACGAAAACAAAGGAAAATTAGAGGATTATTTTCTGTGGGCAAAAATCATAGCTAAAGGATATGCGGTAAGAAATTTACCTCAAGTATTAGTACACATGCGAGTTGATTCGGGCATGTATGATCGACGTGGTGAATTAAAAAATTTGAAACCGATTCTTGAATTGCGTAATTTTCTAAATAGGAATCATTTAATAAATCCTTTCGAAAAATATTTGGGCGATTTGTTAATGTTGAGTAATATTATTGTTCCAAGTAGCTTTAGAAAAATAGTATACAGTAATTTTCTACATAAAGATTGAGCTAATACTAAAGCGCTTAAGAATAACCATGTTTAGTCTAGAGATAATAAGATAAAAAAATAATGAAAAAAATTACATATAAATTAGTAATGCCAACATTTTCTAAATATTTAGATATAACTGCAAGTTTTTTGGAATTGCTATCTATCAATTGGCCAGAATCAAAAAAACATATTGTGATATCTGTGGTGGATGATCAACGACAGGAGTATTCCAACTTTAAGGGCTTTGAAATATTAAAAAATAAAGTCGGGACCACTTTACCTAGTTGTATAGTAAATGTAGCTAAAAGATATAATGCAGATTATTATTTATCTTTTTTAGGAGATGCATTTGTTTCAGAAAAAATTAATAATAAAGATGTTGATGATTTTCTAATAGAATTACACAAGAATAATATTGAATATTGCAGATTAAAACCCCAAAAAGTAAAGAAGCATTTTTGGTTCTTTTAGTTAAGAAAATTAGGTGGGAGGGAGTAACCTCACCCTCTTTTCGACTAAAAATACATATAAAGTGGGAGAAAAATATGAGTAATGTATTGATTACTGGTGGAGCAGGGTTTATTGGTTCAAATCTGACGCATGACCTTGTAGAAAAAGGGAATAAGGTTACGATCGTTGATGATTTATCAATGGGACGGCTGGAAAATTTAGTTGACATTCAAGATAAGATTACTTTTATTGAGCATGATGTTTGTGATCATGAATTTATGCATGAACTGCTATTGAAAAATAGTTTTGATTATATTTACTACCTTGCCGCCGTGGCTAGTGTAGCTGATTCAGTAGAACGTCCAGTACCGACTCACAAGATTAATCAAGAATCTGTCTTAGATACTTTAGAGTTTATTAGAGCAAACGAATTAGAAATTAAACGGTTTGTCTTTTCTTCGTCGGCAGCCGTGTATGGTAATTTAAAGGCATCGCCAAAAAAAGAAGATATGCCAGTACAGCCATTAACGCCCTATGCGGTTGATAAATATGCCTCCGAGCGCTTTACTCTTGATTACAATTACCTATACGGGGTTCCAACAGCTGCTGTTCGTTTCTTTAATGTTTATGGACCAATGCAAAATCCGGAGTCACCATATTCGGGTGTTTTATCCATAATTACGGACAAGCTGCAAAAAAATGAAACTTTCACACTTTATGGAGATGGCTCACAAACGCGGGATTTTGTTTATGTTGGGGATGTAGTTGCTGCGTTGCAGTTAGTTGCAGAAAAAACACCAGTCAGTACGGTATATAACATAGCTGATGGCGGTGAAACATCATTGAACGATGTGATTCATACATATGAAGAAGTAGCTCATAGAAAGCTGAATATTAACTACTTGCCAAAACGTAATGGGGATATTGATAAATCTTTGGCAGACGTTACTAAGATTAAGACATTAGGGTTTAAGCCTAAGTGGACGTTAAAAGATGGCTTAAAAGAGTATTGGGATTATGAAGAACAGAGGGCGGAGAATCATGGACAGCACGAATAGTAATGTACATATTACCGAAACTTCATGAGATAATACATATGAATATTTAAAACATATTGGTGAACCTATTCCTAAAAGTAAACTAATCTGGAAACGTTTGTTAGATATTTTATTTGGAGTAATTGGTTTAATTATCAGTGCCCCTTTCATTTTGGTTTTTGGAATTATTATCAAATTAACATCACCTGGACCAGTATTTTTTAAACAAGAGCGTGTTGGCTATATGGGCAAAAATTTTAAGGTTATCAAATTACGCTCCATGCGGAATGATGCCGAAGCAAAAACAGGTGCAGTATGGGCTAAAAAGAACGATCCGCGAGTAACTCCGGTTGGTCGCTTTATGCGCAAAACGCGAATTGATGAGATGCCACAGTTTTGGAATGTTTTAAAAGGTGACATGAGTCTAGTTGGGCCACGACCAGAAAGACCAGAACTTACTGAAAAGTTTTATAAGCAATGGCCGGAATTTCCGCAGCGGTTACGTATTATCCCGGGAATAACTGGCTATGCGCAAGTAAATGGTGGTTATGATATCTCACCAGAAGAAAAGTGTCATTTGGATAATTATTACATTAAGCATTACTCCTTCCTTTTTGATATCAAGATTGCTTTGCAGACAATCAAGACTATGTTTACTGGTGAAGGAGTACGATAAATCAATGAAGAACAAATCCTATCCACCTTTTTCTGTATTAATGTCAGTTTATAAAAATGAAAAGGCACAGTATTTAGATGCATCATTAAATAGTATTGAGAATCAATCGATAATCCCCAATGAAATCGTACTGGTTGAAGATGGTCCACTTACAAAAGATCTTTATAGGGTAATAGATACGCATAAAAATAAGTTTAGCGAGAATTTTAAGGTAGTGGCACTAAATAAAAACCAAGGACTTGGAAACGCCTTACGGATAGGTACCAAGTATGTCTCAACAAATTGGATTGCCCGAATGGATACAGATGACATTGCAGTACCCAATCGATTTGAACTGCAGTTGAAGGAAATAGAAAAAAATCCTGAATTGGCAGTGATGGGTGGTCAAGTGGATGAGTTTGAGGGTTCGATTAATAATATTATTGGGAAAAGAACAGTACCTTGTTCACAGGCAGATATATATAAATTTGTAAAATGGCGAAATCCATTTAATCATCCAACAGTTTTGATGAATAAGACCGTATTAGAAAAGGTAGGAGGATACGAAAATAAAGGAAAACTAGAGGATTATTTTTTGTGGGCAAAAATCCTAGCTAAAGGGTACTCAGTAATGAATTTGTCTCAAGTATTAGTACATATGCGAGTTGATTCGGGAATGTATAATCGACGTGGAGAATTAAAGAATTTGAAACCAATTCTCGAATTGAGAAATTTTCTAAATAGAAGTCATTTAATAAGTCCTTTCGAAAAATATTTGGGCGAATTATTAATGCTGAGCAATATTATTATTCCAAATAAAATAAGAAAAAAAATCTACAAATCATTGTTACATAAAAACGAGGAGAAAAAATAGTTTCAAAAGTCATACACTACACTATACTTTGGCAAAACTAGAAATACTTTCAAAATTAGATAAGAAAATTACAGTTATAAATAATTCGTTAGAAGGAGTTATGGCTTCGTATACAGTGTATATGACCTTTTTAATTGCAAATGCAGAATGTACGAAATTTTGAATAATTTTAAGTAGAAACTTACTAATTAATTGATAAGAGATACGTGTAATTGATGTTCTCTTAACTTAATTATCAATACGATATTTGTGACTATCAAATTATGTAGAAATATTAGATAATGGTAAGTTTGATTATTCTAGTAGCTAAGTCAAGTGTGACAGATTTAGTTGAACATCCATAGTAGATCTACTAAATTAATCAAGATACTGTGATTAATTCGGTGAAACATACCTGAATATATAAAATTTGGTTGCCTTTCACCCCTTTAGCTACCGTTTCAAGGGAATTTACTAGATTTTTCCGAACAGGAAGGCGATCTTGTTTAACCAATAATTCCTTTATACACTTGATAGATATGCGGCTGAACGTTTTTCTATAAATTATGGTAGATTATATGGATTACCGACAGTAGCAGTTCTTTCCTACATTATTGATCTTCTCCAACAATAAATTCGGCTATATCAATGAATTAATTCTATAATCTATCTAAATTAAGAAGAAAGGTGCGGAGTAATATGCTTGTTTCAGTTATTACGACAACTTATAATCGCGATAAATTGCTTTTGAGGTTGTTTAATACGTTACAAAAACAGAGTAACTATAATTTTGAATGGGTTGTAATAGATGATGGTAGTGATAAAAAGTTTCAAGAAGCCTTTTCTGAAATAGAAAAAACAGAAACTATTTTTAAAAAAAGAATTTTCCATCAATGTAATCAAGGAAAACACGCTGCATTAAACAATGCCTTTAACCATATTAAAGGAGAAGTTACCGTAATAATTGATTCAGATGATATTGTTTTACCAAATACTATAGATACAATAATTAAGAAATGGACTAATAGCAGATTAGCGGATCCAACATTAGCAGCCATTATTTTTGAAAGGGGTACAGAATCTGGAGAGCCATTAAATATAATAAAAGATAATAATAAGCGGGCAAACATTAATCAATATAGGTATTTTAATAATCTTAATGGTGATTTAGCTGAGACTTATAAATCATCTATAATAAAAAAGTATCATTTTCCAGTTCAAAAAAATGAAAAGTTTTTAAGTGAAGACTATGTATGGATTGACATAGGAAGAAAGTATGATGCTATTTTTTATCATCAAATACTTTACCAAACTAAATATCTGTCTTCGGGTTTAACTCACGATATACATCAGATAATGTGGAATAATCCAATTGGTTCATTAATGAACACTGAGAAAAGGGTAGGCATTAGGGTACCTTTTAAACTACAAATTAAGTTTAATATTATGTTTGAGATTTTTGTTAGACGAAATAAATTAAGTTTAACAAAAGAGTTAAGGAAAACAAAATATCCAAAATTAGCAATTGTTCTTTGGCCAGTCTCTTTTTTGGTTTATTGTTATTATCATCTTAAATACGGAGAAAAAAATGACGAAGCAAATTAAGGTTATATATGTAATTAGTTCATTAAGTAATAAAGGACCTACTAATATACTTTATTCAATTATTAATGACTTAGATAGAAAAAAGTTTCTTCCTTTAATTTTTACATTAAAACCAGAAACAAATAATTCACGATTTGATGAATTTAAGTCACTAAATATAAAAATTATTAGTTCAAATAGCAGACTAGAAGCTCGAAAAAAAATAAAAAAATATTTATCGGGGCTTTCTGAGTGTGCTATTATCCACTCACATGGCATTTTTTCTGATCTTATAAATAGGAGCTTTGTACATACTAAAAATGTAATTAACATTACGACATTACATGACTATATGTTTGAAGACTATGTATTAACTTATGGTAGGATGATGGGTCATTTAATGACTAGCATACATACTTGGGCAATTAAACCAATTTATAAGATTTCTTGTTCAGAAACAGTCCAGAAAAAAATGAATTATTATAATCACATACAGACGGATGTTGTTCAAAATGGGGTGCCTTATCCCTTAAAATATGTGAAGTTAAATGAAAATAAAACAAGGACTAAGCATTTGTTATATTTAGGGAATATTTCAAGCCTAAAAAATGTTGATTTTTTGATAGAGGCTTTCACAAAATCTAATTATCCTAACTTGATTTTAGATTTAGTCGGAGAAGGTGAATTATTAGATAGACTTAAAGCGAAGTATTCTAACTGTAATAACGTGAAATTTTGGGGGCATATTAGTAATCCCAATAAGTTATTAAGTAAGACTGATTATTTAGTTTCAGCTTCAAAATCTGAGGGGCTACCAACGGCTGTTTTGGAAGCTTTATCATATGGAAAGCCTTTATTACTCTCAGATATAGAAAGCCATAAAGAAATTTTAGCTGTTGGTGATTTTGAGTTTTATTTCCATAACAATAATTCGGAATCTTTTGGTAGAAGTTTAAAACGGTTACTATTAACAGAATTTGATTCAGAGAAGATAAGAAAACAGGCTATAAAAAAATTTAGTGCACCAGTAATGTCGAAAAAATATCAGAAAATATATATACGTTTATACGAAAGGAACTAACCGATGATAGTTGAAACTTTTTTCTTTTTATTTTTTCTTTTTTTAGTTGCGTTACCGATTTTAGGTGGTATAAGTCTTCTTATTTTAAGTTTTAACTCTTCATCAAGAAAAATAGCAATTTTCCTATTATGTATGGCATGTATTTTACTAAATATGGGTTTTTTACTTACAGTGCCTACAAATGGTCTTGATTTGGAAAGATATTTTAATACCATTCATGAAATGAGCGCATTACCAACTTTCCGATCATTAATAAATTTTTGGCAAGTTAATTTACAGTATGAAAGAACAAATTTATTATTTACTTTAATAGAGTGGTTAGTTTCTCGTACTCAGTATTTTACCTTATTACCTTTTATTACGACGATTTTGTGTAGTTTTTTTATCATGTATCCATTTTTAGATTTATCTCAAAGGTATAAAGACAAACGAAAAATAATTCTATTTTTTGCTTTTATAAGTTTCTTTTTGGTAGGCTATGGTTGGATGGCAAGTACTTCGCGATGGGGATTAGCTGTTACTAGTGCCGTTTTTGTTGATTATATTTTGTAAATATAAAGAAAAAAAGATTTTCCTTTATATTATTACTTCCTATATTATTTCATATTGGGAGTATAGTTGAGGTAATATTAGCATTATATGCGGTTTTTATAAAAAAGACTAACTTTTTAAAACTGATACTAGTCAGTATTCCCATTTGGTGTTACTTGCGATACTCATCAAATCAATCATATAGTTCTCAACTATCATCAACATATTCTGTATATTCGCAATTAAATACTATGACTAATGTATACTCAACGGGGGTAGGAACTTTAAATTTTAATGGGTCTGTTACTATGATTATTTTATATTGCACAGTATTACTTTTAGTATTTATGGTATTGCGTGATATATGTGTAAATAAAAAATCAAATATGGAAAAAAGCCCTGCTGCAATTATCTTACTTTTTCAAATAAATTGCTTATTGATATTAATGTTGGTTGGAAAAAGTGATATTTTAAATCGTTTTGTTGTATTTCCTGCAATATTTGGATTACTTTATGAAAGCATAAATATAAAAAAGGTAAGTATAAAAAAGTGGGGAGGGTTTATGTTAAGTTTTTTTGGAGCATTAGTTTACGAAATTATTATGATAAAGCAATTTCAATTTGTATTTTCCCCTGTTCAATTACTTGTATCGAATCTCATAACGATTTTTCATAGCATACAGGTTTATTGATATGTTGTTGATAGTAGTATAAATAAAAATGGTGAGTGAGTGTGAAGAGTACTTCGAATAGTTTTATAAAAGATAGCATTTCTATCATTTCAAGTAATATCTTCTTACTGTTAAGTGGGGTATTAAATGGGATAATACTACCTAAAATTATGGGTGTAACACAGTATGGATATTATAAAGTTTTTTCTTTATATGCTGGTTACATTGCACTATTACATTTTGGCTTTGTTGACGGGATGTTATTAAAATATGGTGGAATGGATAGTAGTAAAATAAACATAAAAATGTTGAGGTCAATTACTCGTTTCTTTATAGGGTTACAATTTTTTGTTTCATTTATTATATTTATAATATCCATATCATTTTTAAAAAATATATATAGGTATATTTTTTGTGCATTATCGTTTTTTATAATTATATATAATTTACAAATATACTTTCAATATTTTTCGCAGGCTATTATGAATTTTAAACTAATAAGTAAAATAAATATATTACAGTCCTTATTAGTTTCATCTATTATTGTAGTAAATTGGATTTTTTTCATTAATAATAAAATAGTGAAATTGTATGCAATGCATTATATAGCTTTGTATGAATCTGTTTTTGCTATTGTTTTGATTATCTTTTTAAGGATCTATAGGCGATTATGGTTAGGTGAAGTTTACTCGTATCATAAGATAGCATGTGAAATAAAAGAACTATTTGTTATTGGGATGCCGGTAATGCTATCTTCGCAAATAGCATCCATAATATTAAATTTAGATAATCAAATTATATCTATATTTTTTAGCCCACGTGTTTTTGGAATATACTCTTTTGCATATAGTTTAATGATGGTAATAACAACTGTTGTTTCCGCACTTTCTGTCGTTATTTTTCCATTTCTAAATAAAAAATCCGTTAATAATATAATGGCTCAATATAGTAAAAATCTAGGTTATCTATTAATTTTTATCTATGGCGCGATAATAGTATATTATCCAGCTGAATTATTTATAAGATGGTATTTGCCACAATACACGGAATCTTTGCTTTATTTTAGATTGCTTTTACCAGGTATAGGCATATCAAGTTCAATATCTATTTTGATTTTTAATTATTATAAGGTAATTAAAAAATCATCTCTCTATCTGTTTTATAGTGTTATTATTTTGATTTCATCTACGATTTTGAATATAATAGCATATTTTATTACTAAAAATTCATATGTTATCGCTTTTATATCTTTGATTATTTTGATGAGTTGGTTCTTTTTATTAAATTATTACTTGATAAGAAAGTATAAAGTTCAATGGAAGAAGAATACCATATATTTAATTGTTATGGTAATTATATTTGAATCAGTAAGCTTGATTGATAATTTGTACATATCCATGCTTATTTATATTATATTTTACTTTGTTATCTCCTTGGTTTTGTATAAAAAAGAGTTAGTTATTTTATTGGGAGATATTTTAAATCTAACATGCAAATAGATCATAGAATAAAACTACATGATATGAAGTAAAGTGTTATATTGAACGATTTATAAAAGTAAGTTTACTGGGATAAGTATAATTAAAACTTATCAATGGTAATCCAATGCGATTAAGCGTGTTGACCTATTAGTATTCATAGACACTAAGACACTTGATCTTTTTATGAAACTACTGTAAAAATCAAAGTAGAATTTCATGAACTGATTGAAAAATGCAGCCTATTGTTAGCTCTTTATATTAAATGAATAATTAAATTTTAGAAAATCAACTTCAAACTTACATTTTATTAAAAATAACAACATTTATTTAAATTGAACAGACTAGAAAGGTGATAGAATCATGATTCATGCAATTTTGGTAGAGGGTAGTGGAAAAGAGTCGACTGTTTTACAATCAACAATTAATGTATTAGACGATCCAGAAATTGATTTTTTTATTCACTGGGATGCCAAATTTACTCAGCCAAATAATTTGCGTGCGAAGTATAGTAAAATTTATTTTATTAAACCAATTAAAGTCTATTGGGGAGAAGATTCACAAATTAAGGCAACAATTTTACTTATAAAACGGGCAATGCAAGAATCAAGAAAGTATGATTATCTACACTTGATTTCTTCAGAAGATATTCCTTTAATGACATCTAATTATTTTAAAAAATTTTTTACTCATCAGGTGTATATAGGATTTGATGAATCCAAAGACTATTCTTGGAGAATTAGATATTATTACCCGCATTGGTTAATTAGATTTGTAGCAAAAACGCGTGCATGGTGGTTGATTACATTTTGGAAAAATTTACAAAAAAAATTAAAAATTACTAGGAATAAGGATATTATCGTATTGAAGGGATGCAATTGGTGGTCTATTAGAAGAGAGATTGCTTATAAAATCCTGGATTTTGACATTGATAGATTTAATAATTCGTTTTGTGGCGATGAAATTTTTATGCAAACCATATTAAATCAGCGTTTTGATCGAGGAAATATTAAATTTATAAGTGACTCAAAGCAGGCCGCTCGAGTAACCTTTTGGGATTCACCTAAAAAAGGGTATTTTGATTTAACAGATGTGGAAAAAATAACGAGTATGATTAACACTAATTTTGCTTTTTTAAGAAAAGTAAATGATAAAAGATTGACGGAGAAGATATTTAACTCTTATGGATATGACAAAGTAGGTAAAAATAATGGGTGAAAGGAAATTATTATCTATAATAGTTCCTACGTATAATTCAACTGATTATATTAATAGATTAATTGATAATTTAAATAAGGTTTCGGTACCTACAGTAGAGATTATCTACTGTGATGATGGTTCGAATGACACGACAACTGATTTAATTTTGAGCCGTGCGCGAAATAGTAAAATAGTAAAGTTACAACATAATGGGGTTAGCAACGCTAGAAATGTTGGGATTTCTGAGTCAAAGGGTACGTATATTACTTTTGTAGATTCTGATGATTTAATCCGTATTAGCGAATTTAAAAAAGTAGTGAATATATTAGGAAAATATGATTGTGACTTCATAAATGTTTCAAAAGATATTACTGAAAAACATAATATGCAGATTTACCAAAAAAAGGAGATTCCATTTTTGATAAAAGCATTGATGGGTATAAGTAACACCTTTAATGAGAATGAAATTATACGCGCTCCTTGGTCTAAATTTTATAAAAGAGAATTTTTATTAAAAAATAAAATTAATTTTTATAAAGATATCCAAAATGGTGAAGATCTTCTTTTTAATTATGATGTACTGCAAAACGCCAACACGATTTTAATGGTAAAAAATGATTTTTATATTTATAAAATCCATAAACATTCATTAAGTTATGTAATTCCATCACACTCTATTATTGATCAGAATAAAAAAATATTTGAGCATTTAAGTTTTTCTCAAAATTTAATGAATGAGTATGAACTGGACTATCTTAAAGTCAAAATTTTAATTACTGATTTTGTAAGATATTATCGATATCAGAAAAAATTTACTTATGTTAAAGAGGAAAAGAGATATATTAATGAGATTAAAGAAGTAATGAGAAAAAAAGGAGTGAGAGTGATATTGAAAGATAACTTACCAAAAAAATTATACTTTTTTATATTACTAGTTTCGTATACCCCTTTTTGGTTTAGTAATTTTATTGTCCATAGTAAAGTAATGTCTTTAAGAAGAAATATTTCATCTTTATAAATCTGTTATTAAGTTATAAGACTTTAATACTAAGTAAGCATGTTTATTTTAGTGTACATATCATAATATAGAATCTTGATATAAACTACTTAAGTATCAAAAGTAATATGATTGTGTGGCCTATACGGCAGTCGAAAAGGCTATTCAAGCTGCCATGACTGACTATTACATTATTCGGACTTTATGGGTTGTTGGCGAGTATGGCAAGAACTTTGTCTACACGATGCTGCGCCTAGCCAAGGATCATGATCGTCTGACAGTAGTTGACGATCAAGTCGGCCGCCCAACCTGAACGCGGACATTGGCAGAATTTATGACATATCTGGTTGACCATCATTGTGAATATGGCGTTTATCAATTATCGAATGAAGGCAGCTGCTCTTGATATGAATTTGCCTGTGAAATCTTGAAAGATAAGAATGTAGAGGTTGCTCCAGTTACCTCTGAAGAATATCCGCAAAAGGCATATCGGCCACGTCATTCCATTATGAGCTTGAAAAAAGCGGAAGCCGTTGGATTCACCATCCCAACGTGGCAGACTGCTTTACAGGAATTTATGAACCAGATTCAAGACAATTATTAATATTTGAAAATACCCTTCTATACATGAGATGACTCACGTATAGAAGGGTGCTTATTAGCCATCTAAGAAAGCGCATACGGGAGTGTAAAATATTTTGTGTAAATTTCTAAATTAAATTGAAAAAGGGAAAGCCTTCCCCGGGTACTATACCCTGTCAAGGTAACACTTAAAAAAATAAAAAATTAGTCTATACGGCCTCATT